>LWDU01035279.1_pt1 | contig 15629 bp, 6 predicted proteins | sample 727161 | NCBI WGS metagenome assembly LWDU01 (sample SAMN04566230, study PRJNA314399) | hydrothermal vent metagenome | isolation source: deep sea hydrothermal plume seawater | place: Mexico: Gulf of California, Guaymas Basin | collected 2004-07-11 | reverse complement strand
ACGAGATTGTCAGCGAAGGCTCAGAGCAGCGCTTTCAGATAAATGCCCAGAACTGCATTCATTGCAAGACCTGCGATATCAAGGATCCCAGCCAGAACATCACCTGGGTGACTCCCGAGGGCGGCGGCGGGCCCAGTTACAGTAACATGTAGCAATGCACTTTCATCTCAATTTGTTTTCCAATTGCAAGGCTCCGCCACCCTAGACGCTAGGTTCACATCAAAAGCGGCCTGGTGTTATGAGGGTGGGAACGAAAATTGATTAAAATTGCGCACAAAACCTAGCAACTATCAAAGCAACCAAAAAGCTCAATTATCGCAACCCTTTTCAGCTGTCCTGAAAGGTTTATTAAGGCTTTCACGCCCGATCTGCCAAAATTTGTACGTATTCGAAAGATCGCGGTCGAACCAACATCTGTAAAAGCTGCGTTTACTTCTTTGGTCCCAATTGAACTCGACGCTAAAGCCCACTCCACTCTAGGCAGTCGATCTGGCGAAGTGGAATGCCAGATTAACTTCGACTTTCGGAGAGCAGTCCCGCCAAAGACAGGCTATTTCTAAATATTCGAATGCTCCGGATGATACTTGTTTTCTCCGCCAGGAAAAATCAGCTTTCAGTAGTTCTGTAATACACTAAAGGCGAAAAACCCCCTCCCGCTTTGCTTCATTACAAGGCGCTAGGCGTCCTCACTCGCCAGGCTAGGCCGCTAGCCCAGGCAGTTAAACACCATTTACCTTGACATGCCCGCAGCCAAATAACTTGCACACAACGATGAGGGTTTAAGAGAGAGCCTTTATCCCCAATTTCGGCAGTGCCACCTTGAGCTTCAGTGGTAACAACGCAGCACCCACTACACTGATAGTTACAGCTCCCACAGCCAAACCGAGCATTATCTTGGTAGTCTTGTCGAGGCGCTGAATACGTTCGACAACGGACTTTTTCTCGCTCTCATTTACACTCGGCTCTTTTTTCACCATGTCTCAGTCTCCCTGACAAATGTATCAATCAGTTATTTATCTTCGTTAGCCAGTGGGTCAGGTTTAACGCGAACTGGACATTGTGAGAGGCGTGCTCAGTATTATTCATGCCCATTTTGAATCCTGGGGAGATGTAGTCTGCGATTTGGGCTGAGAACATGGACGCCTCGCCCATTATCGCCACCCGTCCTTTACCAAATTCCAACACCCCTCCCTGGAGTGTGCCGGCCCCGGGACCTCGTGGCGTCATCAACGATTGTTCTTGAGATTTAAGCGGAAACATAAGCAACGTGCCCTCGCCAAGACCCATCAGGGGGTTCACTTGCGAACCGGGAAGGAGTGTAAATGCCGAGCCGGTGAACGTGGTGATAAATGGTACGTTCTCTGTCGGGTTACGGCCATGAAAAATTGGATGAGGGTAGGCCCGCACCCCGGTTGAATTAAAACCTTTCAAATCAAAGGTCATCATGTTGGCATCCGGGCCCTTAATCACCGAAAGGGTATTCTTCTTAGCCGCCTCGACAATCTGCGTGTCGGCCGCAAAAGCGTAACTGTTGCCCCAGTTAACCCCAAACTTGAGGCCAAGATCACTTACCGCGCCGGGAAAAGGCATGTGATCAGCGATGACAAGCAGTGCGCCCCCTGACTTAACCCAATTTACTAGATTCTGTGTCTCCTTTTCGGTAAATGCCGGGAGAATAGGGGTCGCCCAATTCTGTTTAGGATCAATATTCTTCTTGTTTAATGCATTGGCAATAACCAGTAAGTCGATAGTATTCAGGTTTTCCATCGAAAATGGGTCGTTGTTTGTTTTGACTCTATAGCCGTCATTGCCCAGTAACTCACAAAATGCAATGTAGCGACCTTCGCACGTATGGAAATTCGCATGAGCGGCATCGACCGCAACGACGGGCCCACTCCCTTTCGAAAACGCAGGAGTTGCAACTTGAGGATGAAAATCCTTATCGGCGACCTGAGCGGCCTGAACCACTGCCGAGAACAATCCGAGCAACGTAAAAAGAAGGGAGAGCGCGTAGTTTTGCATCACTGTAATCCTGCAAGAATTTTATTTAGTTGTAAAAGACTTTACCACAAATGATCTTAGCTAATACTCCGGCATTGCTGCCCTGTAGCATAGTCAAGTGATCGCCGGGTGCATCTATCACCGTTACGGGATAGCCTAGATACTCCTCCCACCCAAGATCAAAATGCAATCTATTTCGTTGGCTGGTTTCGTCACTCAAGTGACCGGGTTGCTCTTGTAATGACCTAATGACTGTTGGAGCCATATCCTCATTCGGTAATCGGCCCTCAGGCGGTTCGGCGCATACAAGGCCTGATACAAATTGTGCGCTCACCCCAGCAGCGATTACCCCTGCATCGACCAACTTATGATGGAACACTTCTATCTGCGAAAAGTCATTAAGCCCCGCAACCTCCTGTTGAAATACTTCTACATCCACATCAAACATGTAACCAGCAATTTGACTTAAATGACAAATCCACTCTTCGTGAGACCAATCCCGACCAGTAGATTCGGCTAAATTCGGGGCTGCTGTATCTATAATGAATAGAGAATCGATCTCAATAGGCTTAGTGTGTGCACGACACGCCATCTCGTACGCAACTAAGCCGCCAAAGGAATGGCCTATGACGGCCACTCTATCCTTCTCGTCATCGAGTTGTTCTCGGATCTGGTCGAGAAATAGATCCGCCAGGCCTTCTATAGTGCCAACTGGGGGGTGTACGCCATCTAGCCCGGGAGGTTGCAACGCAACTACCCGAACCCCTGCCGGGCAATTTTTCGCCAATTCCTGAAAGTAAAGAACATTGCCACCCGCACCGGGCACCAAAAACAATGTTAACTGTCCCGATCCCGTGCGTAGTTCAATTGGTCTCGACCACAATTCACTCATACCGCCATGGGCCCGCAATTTTTCCGCCATAAGCCTGACTGTCGGAAGCTGTTGCTTGAATTCTTTTTCAACAGCGGCAAGGAGTCGGACCGCGAGCAGGGAATGCCCTCCAACGCTGAAAAAATTGTCGTCTACACGGATATTCGGGACACCAAGGTATTCGCGCCATAGACTCACGAGTTTTAACTCAATAACATCTCTTCCTGCAGTTGCGAGGTTCGCCTCTATCGAAGGATCGCTGATAAGATCCGCCTCATTCTGATCGAGAATCGGCAGGATACGCCCGCGATCGACTTTGCCGTTGGGCGTTATTGGGAGTTCCTCTAAGCATACTTCTCAGCAAATCGAAGGACCTCTTGGGCAACACTTTTTCGCTGAGGTGGTTCCACTGCTATCGCGCCAATTAAGATTTGCTCGTTTTGGGGTAGTTCCTTCAGTACGACAACCGCCCGGCGAACTTCCGGGTGTTTTTCCAATACGGCCTCTATCTCCTCAGGCTCAACCCGCACACCACGAACTTTGATCTGGTTGTCAAAACGGCCTGAGACCTCAAAGACACCTGACTCGGTCAGCCTCACGCGGTCCCCCGTTAGATAAGCGCGCGGTTGATTATCAAAATCGGGCAGAGTCACAAAACGGCCTACGGCCAGATCCGGGCGGTTAAGATACCCATTGCAGAGTCCCTGTCCACCTATCGCCAACTCCCCCCAAGCACCGACCGGTAGCGCCCGCTGGGCCTTGTCGACGACATAGAATGTGGTATTTAAAAGGGGGCGACCAATCGCGACCGAGTTTCGTACCGAAAGTTCTTCTTTTGTCACCTGTTCCGCACTTGACCAGACGGTAGTCTCAGTTGGACCATACATATTCCAGAGGGAGTTGACCTTGGACAGGAGGCTTGTTGCGAGCTCCCGGGATAGAGCCTCCCCGCCTGATAACGCCCTAAGCCCTCGTTCTCCCTCCCAACCTGCCATCTCAATACTATGCCAGGTAGAGGGCGTTGCCTGAAGCACTGTAGCCTTATGGGTCGCGAGAAGATTCATCAATTGTCTCGGGTCACGGGCTTCCGATTCACTCGCGAGGCAGACCTGTCCACCAACGGCCAAAGGCAACAGTAGTTCTGGCACATGGATGTCAAACGAGAGGGTCGTAATCGCAACCCATTTATCACTAGGCGTCAAGCGAAGCAGTTTCTGCATTGCAGTAAGAAAATTAACAACTGATCGGTGGCTAACCGGTACTCCCTTTGGTGTCCCGGTAGAGCCCGAGGTGTAGCAAATATAGGCCGTGCTTTGCTCTGATACAGTCGTAGCAACGCTTCCCGATGCCTTGTCCTGGGCCCCGTTCAGATCTCGACAGAAAGTTGTTATGTCCGTGAAACAACTTCGCCCTGCATATTCTTCACTGCAAAGCACCTTGGTAAGGTCCGAATCTACCAATATAAAACCCAACCGCTCATCTGGCAGCGCGGGATCAAGCGGAACGTAACATGCCCCTATATTCAAAATACCAAGCAGCCAGGGGACTAGGTACAGATCTCTTCGGTAACATACGCCGACACGGTCTCCAGCACCGATACCAAGCTTTCTCAGCGAGAAGGCTGCAGTTTCGACTGCGAGTCCGAACTGCGCATAAGTTAGGCTTTCTCCCTGGAATCGAACCGCCACCGCATCCCCAGGACTCCGTTTTACTCCGATATCTACCCATTGTCCTACAAGCTGGGGATCAGGCATCGTGGTAACTTCGCCTTGTCCAAATCGCGTTAGGAAGGCCTTCTCAGCAGCCCCATAATAATTCATCGGCGTGCTAATCGCGGATTCGTGGCAAAGATTACTTTTGACCAAGTTGACAAACTGATCGCTAAAAAACTCTATCCGTTGGTTAGTAAAAAGATCTCGATTAAACTCGAAGCAGCCCTTTATCGTGGAGTCGTGCTCTTCAAGAAGGAGGCTAAGATCATATTTCGCCGAATCAATAGAGGTTTCGATAGGGGTCGCTTTTATTGTCGAGAATCTCAATGTAGTTGATGACTTGCGTTGCAAAGAGAACATCACTTGGAAAATCGGAGAAATGCCGAGATTGCGGGCCGGCTGGACTACAGAAACCAGATGCTCAAAGGAGATGTCCTGGTTAGACAATGCGTCGAGGCAGGTCTGGCGTGCTGCAGCAAGAATCTCATCAAAACTAACCTGTCCAAGCCGAAGTCGAAGAACGAGAGTATTTGCAAAAAATCCAACCAAACCTTCAAATTTCTTTCTTGGTCGGGCCGATGTGGGTGTACCTATCGGGATGTCGTCCGATCCAGCGATCCTGCCGAGTAACAAGGCAAAGTTGGCAAGTAAGTACATAAACACCGTACAACCTCGATTATTACAGTACTTGCGGATCTTTTTTGAAACCTCAGTATCAAGAGAAACTTGCACCCGGTCGCCGTTAAAAGTCTGGACCGATTTTCTTAGGAAGTCCGTTGGCAGTTCCAGCGCCGGGGGAAGACCCGATAATTGCTTGCGCCAATAGGTAAGCTGCTTTTTAACCCTGTTATTGGTCGCCTGCTCTCTTTGCCAGTTAGCGTAATCTCCAAAAGACACAGATAGCGGGCTCAGTCCATCCCGACACCCCTCGACTTCGGCGTTGTAAAGGACGCTCAACTCTGAAAACAAGATATCTAAAGACCATCCATCACAAACAACGTGGTGGAGATTTACTAACAACAAAAATCTACGTTCATCAACTCTGGCTATTTCAACCCTAAACAATCCACCTCGGCTGAGGTCGAATTGATACTTTGCATTCTCTGACACAAGCCTCGAGATGATCTTCTCCTGCTCTGTGCGCCCTACTTGAAAAATATCGCTCCAGATAACACCCTGATGGCTTTGACTCACATCGACACGCACTTCTCCCTCAATTTTGATGAACCTACTATTTAGAACAACATGCCGCTCTGTGAGTCTGAGTACGGCATTATTGAATGCTGTTTCATTCAGAGCCCCATCGAGCATCATCGCGCCGGGGATTGTATAGGCCCGTGAAGAGTCATCTAGCTGGTCCAGAAACCATATTCGCTCTTGAGATAAAGACGGATGCCAGATAGTCTGGGAGTATCCATCAAGATCTTCACTAGAATCTGGAAGCTCCTCCCCTTCCCGAGACTTAAGATTAGACCACGCATGCTGAGTCTCTTCTGACAACTCCTCAAAACGCATCTCGTCTTGCCAAGCGCTGCCAACATTTTCTTCTATCTTCTTGTGCTGATGGAAGCGTACATCACCGATCATGCGTGATTCTCGCCTTACTCCATCGGTCATGCGGTCCGAGGAATCGCTGTAAAGGTCAAGCATCCTCTGATCAAAGGGTAAATCAAGAAACTCACAAACCCGCTCAAGCTCATGCCTGGTTTGTCGAGTCAAAGCCTCGAAATTAACCGAAATCTTCCGAGTGCTCGGAATATTGCGAAGCGTATTGAGGATATTTTGATGGCTCCGGTTCCAAATAAGTTCACCTAATGCGGGGGCCTCAAAACTATGGTCGTGGCGAAAAAAGATTTGATCTAGGTGCGCGTTTACAAAAGACCGAATCATTCCACAGGGGTGCCGATATAAATGAATGTACAGCGGTCGTTCAAACATCTGCTCTACCCGCATCAGGGCGTTGATATCTAAACTATAGGAGGGGGTTTTATCTACCAGAATTCGGCCTCCGGCCATTTCCTGCAAGTGCTGGAACATTTGCTGCGCACTGCACCCGTCTGCCTCAAGTTGTTTAACCCTCTCGGTAGCCTGCTCGACTGACCAACGATTCAGCTCCATAAGGGCGCGAACCAATCCCTCAAGATAAAACGATAGGGGTCCCGCAAATTCATTGGCACGTTCTTTTATAGTCCCAAACCGAAGCAGTTCGAGCTCGGGCGGCGAAAATAACCCTGGATGCCCGCCGAGGAGAACTCGTAGAAGTGTTGACCCCGACCGTGGCGGCGATAAAATGAAGATAGCGCGGGGATTCTTGGTAGGCCCGACTGCAACACTTGAGCATACGGATCTCGCAATCTTGTCGAACTCGTCAAAATCTTTACTTTGAACGCCAACACTTTTTCTAGGCTTTTGCTTCGCGATTTCATATTCGGCCTCGAGGTGTTCACAATAGTCTTGCAGCACCGGGTGCTCGAATATGCCCGCAACATATAAGACCTCCTCGAACGCTTCTTGCAAAATATTCACCACCAGAGCTGCACGAACGGAGTCCCCCCCAAGCTCAAAGAAGTTGTCTCTCGAATTAATGGCGTCTATACCGATCACATCAATCCACGCCTGGCGCACAATTCGCTGATGATCCAACTCGGTCGGCAGCAACTCTTCGCCGGTTTCGACCCGACCGGTTGCCCCGGCCGGAGAAGGAAGGGCTCCTCGATCGATCTTGCCATTGATGTTCAGAGGAAATTCCTTTAGAACGAGGAATTTACTTGGGCACATATATCTTGGCAATTTGGAAAGCAGTAAGCGTTTAATCTGACCGAGATCTCCTTTCGCATCCCATTGCCAGACTAAGTAGGCTACCAAGGAATTGATTTCCTGCCGATCTTCGAAAGTCGTGACCAGTACATCTTTTACTTCCAGATTGGCTTTTATCACGGCCTCAATCTCGCCGGGTTCGAGCCGGTACCCATGTATCTTGATCTGGTCATCTAACCGACCGCAGTACTCAAGGTCATCGGTCGCAGTCCATCGGCCTAAGTCTCCTGAACGGTAAATCCGCCCCGAAATGCCCAACCCAACTAGAGAGGGAAATTCCGCCGCTAAGGGAAATTTTTCAGCACTGAGCTCTGGCCGAGCATGATAGCCATGGGCAACCCCTGCCCCGCTGATTACGATCTCGCCAATTGCACCACGGCTGACGGGGTTCATTTCCTGATCAACGATCACGATGCCTAAATCGGGAAGCGGCCTACCTATTCGGCTTTTCCGAGGACTAACCAAGTCATCTGAAACAATGCGCCGATAGGTCGTATGGACCGTCGTCTCGGTAATGCCATACATATTGACGAGCTTTGGCGAATTCAACCCATGGCGTTTTGACCATCCCGAGACCGAATTAAAATTTAGCGCCTCCCCACCGAAAATGATCCATCTCAGCGCTAGGTCTGCCGTGGATTTAGCATCCTGGTTTTCGAATAACTTAAATGCAGATGGCGTTTGATTAAGGACTGTCACTTGATTATCTAACACAAAACGATAAAAGCGAACTGGATCTCGACTAATGGCCCAAGGAACAACGAGCAGGCAGGCACCGTTTAGTAAGGCGCCAAAAATCTCCCAGACTGAAAAATCAAACGCTGGCGAATGAAACAAAGTCCAAACATCTTTGGAGTTAAAGTCGAACAATCCCGACGTCGAGTCTATTAACCGCAACACATTCGAGTGACTGACCCGCACCCCTTTTGGCTCTCCAGTTGAGCCAGATGTATAAATGATATATGCAATATCTTCGGGCTGAGGCGGTGCTTTTTTGACCGCTGTTTCACACGCATTGATCGACACATTAGCTAGATGAATTTGATCGATATCTTGATGTATGGTTGGCAAGACGCCTGCGTCACCGTCGATCACAACTGCCGCGGCCCCAGAATCTTTAAGAATAAACTCGATACGATCGGACGGGCTGTCCGGGTCAAGCGGAACATATGCGCCACCCGCTCTTAGGACAGCTAGAATTGATACGACCAGGTCGGTCGTGCGAGAGGCAAAAATAGCAATAGGCGTCCCAGGTTCTGCTACATAGGGGGCTATCCTGTGGCTAAGATGCTCAATCTGGCTAAGGAGCTTGCGGTATGATAATCGAACGTCTCCTGATATTAGCGCTACCTTGTCAGGCGCTTTCCCGGCTACTGTTCTTAACCTACCAAAGATAGATTCTTCGATATAGAAATGCTGCTGTCCTACCGCTGCGCTTGCAGGAAAAGCGGATGGTTTAACCCCAACGCTATCTACCAACGTTGACTCACCGAGAAGCCCCTGAACTACCTGTTCGTATTGCTGAACAAGCATTTTCAGGGTCACCCGCTCAAATAGCTGGCTTGCGCCACGAAGTTTGATCTCAAATTCATTACCAGTCTCCTCAATGGACATCACCAAATCGAGAACTGAATTGACATTCACTGTAGGCAGTGGCGAAATTTTGAGCTTCTCAAGCTGGACCTCGTTTAGTGGTGCGTTCTGCAAAGCAAACAATGTGCGAAATAATGTTGACTGGCCGATACCTCTATCAATGTTTACCTCTCGGATGATTTCCTCGAGCGGAAGTTCTCGGTGCTCAAACGCGTTAACAAAGGCTTGTTTTACGATCTGTGTAATCGAACTTGTCGGCTCTTGGTTGGAAATATCTATCCGTATCGGTACGGTATTAAGGAAAAGCCCAATCAGTTGTTCCAGCAATGGATCGGGTCTTACTGATACCGGTGTACCGATAACGATATCCTTGTTCCCAGTGAATCTCACCAGAAGCAAATAAAATGCCGTCAAGAGAAACATGAATTCTGTAAGATGGTGCGACGTACAATATTGTTTGATCCTATTTGTCAACGAACCAGAGAGAAGGTAATACTCCGTTACCCCCCGGAAGTCAGGCGCACCTTGCCGAACAAGGTCTGTTGGAAGGTCGAGAGACGTTGGGACCTCTCTAAGCGCATCACGCCAGAACCTACGTGCCGCATCAAAACCAGGTGGCTTAAGTTGCGACTCCTGCCAAATGGAAAAGTCACCGTATTGAACCGGCAACTCAGGTAAGACGAATACCTTACCGACAACCATCGCAGAATAGAGCTTCGATAACTCCCTGACGAGAATACCAATGCTCCACCCATCGCATACGATGTGATGAATCGTCAAGCAGAATACGTACTCCTCAACGTCGACTCGGAACAAACGGACGCGAAAAAGCGGTTCCCCACTCGCAAGTGAAAAGGGGTAAGAGGCTTCATCACGCACCTTTGTCTTGTATTCGTCGCCCACAGTGTCTTCTATTGGTATCCGCACCCGATAATGCGGATGCACAACTTGAAACGGTCCCATGTCGTCACTGTCGAATGAGGTTCGCAATACTTCATGCCTGCGAACCACTTCGGAAAATGCACTTTCCAATGCCTTAGCGTCAAGAACACCGGTTAGCTTTAAAACTACAGGTGGCATGTTGTAGGCATAAGAATTTCCACGTTCGAGCAAGTCGAGGAACCACAATCGACGTTGATCACTTGAAAGTGGAACAGTCGCACCGCTTGCTCGACAGACCAATGGGGATTGGCTAAAAGGAACCTGGTCTCCGCTCGTCAACAGGTGTTCAATAAGTTCACTTTTGCGTTTTCGGACTTCTTCGATCAAAGATTCCGACATGGCACCGTCTGGCGCATCATATTGAAGTTGATCCGCCACTAATGAAAGCCGAATGTCGCGTTGCTTGAGCATCGCGAGGAGTGTTGCTGTACTGCTCATACGAGTGGTTGACTGTCCAGCATTGGCGACTTAGATAACACCGCGCTGTCGTGACCCCGAAACAGACGCGTTCTCAGGCGATGCGTGATCAATCGTTGTCGCAATCACGTCAATTCTGGGGCTCTCGAAAAGCGCTACCAGCGGGAGGTCCACGGAAAACTCCTGCCTCGCACTCGCCACAAATTGGGTGAGAATCAGTGAATTCCCACCCAGTTCAAAGAAATTATCGGTTGTACCTAGAGGGGCGATCCCAAGCAGGCGCTCCCAGATACCTATCAGCTTCTTTTCGGTGTCACTATCGCCAGCAACCGCCAGACCAAGGATTTCCGGACGAGAGTGCATCTGAGCATCTTCGAAAGAGACCGATGGCAGTGTGGCCGCATGCACCCATGTACTCCGTCTTTGCTCAAAGTCAGAGGTCGATACAAGAATCCGGGGGAAATTAGCTTGATTGGCTATTCGATCAAAGACTGCGCAACCTTCTTCGGGTGTCAACTCCTTTTCCAGAATATCTGAATCTCCAAGGTCAGAATCAATGGCGTCAGGCCCCCGCCAGCCCTCCCAGTTAATGCCCACCCAGATCGGGGCATTTTGGGCAGCGTGGTCGTCTGCATAACGGTCAAGCATTGCATTTGCCGAAGCATAGGCCGCAAATCCTAAGCCTCCGAGCGCGGGAGATAGAGACGAACAAAGGAAAACGAAATCCGGATTACGAGCTTCCAAAAGGCGCTCAATTACTTCGACACCACCTACCTTGCCTGGAAACTGGTCAAGGTGAGACTCGACCGGTGACTCACCGATCGTTAGGAAGGATTGATCCCCTACTAGTCCGGCTGCATGAATCACGCCGTCTAGTCGCCCAAATTTTTCTTCAAGAACTGCTACCGCTTGTGCCATTTCATCGAAATTTTCTGCTCGGGCGCGAACGGTTAATACTTTCCCGGGATACTGATTTACTAAATCCGACTGGCCCTGCAGAAGATCCCGCCCACGTGTCGTCAGCACGATGTTCGCATTAGCTGTCGAAAGAAGATGCCGAGCAATTGTCATACCAATATGGCCCAGGCCACCGGTGATCAAATAGGATCCCTTTTCCCGCAACAGCGAAGGCAGGCCATCTGGAGGTGGCAAAGAAATTGGGGAATATGCCTCGTCAAGTCGTACTCGACCTCTGCGCAAGTAACGAGCAGAACCGCTCAGACCAACAATGTCTGAAACCAGAAAACTGCCCAGGTCAGGGACAGGAACTCCAACCGGTTCCTCAACTTGTATCAGGCCAGCGCTGACATTTCGAAATTCCTGAGGCAAAACCCGCACAGGTCCAAGAAACACATCGCCGACTGCCCCAGCAATCCGATCACCACCCGACTCAAATGCAACCGCCAGAGTAACCTCCTCCTGGAAATAATTCGCTCCCAGCTGGCGTCCTAGATAGATCAACGGTCGCAGGCCCTCTCCATCAAAGGAAGAGGCCTTCTCCATGCTGTTCAGTGCTGGGCAATAAACAAAATAATCGGGTTTCGGAATTTTTACCCCCATTACCGAGAAAAGTTGATCCCATGCATCCGAATTGTCTAGATCAAACGTATCTACTTTTCCATCCAGCAACTTGGAACCAGGGTCAGAAATGTTCTCCCATCGAACTCCTTGATTGGTTAAGAAACTCGAGATGACCTCCAAAAGAGGGGAATCTCCAAAGAGAATCCAGAACTCTTTTTTATTTGGTTTACGGTGCTTGACAACATTGGGCTTCCAATACGGCACATGAAACCATCGCTCAATAGGTAGTTTTTTTGTCGCGTCATCCGGGACTGCATCATTTGCCTTGGACTCGCGGGGCGACACCCAGTAACTTTCTTTACTGAATGGGTGGTGCGGAATTGACACCTTATTGAGTCTTTCGATTCCAGAAAAACCCAGCCAATCTACACCCGCATTAAGAGTCCATAAATCTCCAACCGTTGAAAGCAGATGATCATTGAGGGCTCGAGATTTTCGACCGGCATGCAACCGCCACGTTTCGGGTGCGGTTGAGAACATACCCAGATGTTCTTCCATACTTGACGCCTGTCGAACAAATGACCCTATTGACGAGCCAATTCCTGCTTCAAGGAATATAGTACGATCGACAGGAAAGCGACTTTTTAAGGCTACAATGCCGTCTTCCAGTCGCGCCTCTGTTTCAAATATCTTTCGATAATGAACCGGATCGGCAACGTCAGCATCGGTAACCCAGTTACCCGTTACGCACGACACGTAAGGGGTCCGGGCGCTGCCAAATCCAATGTTGTCCAACATCGGTGCCAGACTATCAACCCACTCTCTCATCAGGGGCGAATGAAAGGGCACGTTAGCCCCGTTTGGATGAACGGCCAGACCCTCTGATCCTCCGGTGGCCCAGATAGGATTGATTGAGCCGGGGATGCCGATACCGCAAGATACACGTTCGAGGGGAGTCGCTTACGAAGCGACTCTGCGCCGCAACCTACCGCCACCGTTTGGCCTTTCGGATAATTCACCGCGAAGCGATCGGCCTGGGCGACAATGCGCAAACCATCGTCAAGAGAGATTACACCAGTTAAAACAGCGGCGACATATTCACCCAAGCTGACCCCAAGCATAGCCGATGGAGTAATTCCCCAGGCCTCCCACATACGGCAAATCGCATATTCCGCACAAAATAACGCTAACGTACCCGAGTCCGGGTTCGTCGCTTTCTGGAACTCTAGCGGATCCACCACCAACCCGGCATCATCCAGGCCTAGTTGTTTAAGCCTTTGTGTGACTTTCAGGTATTGCCTTCGGAACTCGGGTTCAGAATTAAACAGTGCCTCAATGACCCGTGAATCGAAAGTGTCTTGCCCACCTAACAGAAAAACGACGTTGGGTCGGAAATCATCAAGAACTGGTGATTCAGCTTGGCGCCAACGATGACTTGGATTTTCAACTTCACCACTAGGTGAGATGATAAAAAATCCACGTTGACAGAACCCCTTACGGCCCCGTTGTGCGGTGTAGGCAATATTTGCCGCCTCTGATGGGTTTGCCCCTAACTGGGATTCGAATTGCCCCCGAAGGGTGTCCAAACGATCTTCAGACACTGGTACGATAAAACTTGATCGGCTCGTTTTATGTCCCCCACCAAATGGGGGCTCCTCAAGTATGAGGTGTGCATTGGTGCCGCCAATCCCGAATGAACTGACCCCGGCGAATCTTGGCCTTCCTTGAGGAGTAGGAAATGGAACAGGGCTTGAATTAACAATAAACGGTGGCTTCCCCAATATAAGAGACTCAACTGGATCAGTCACTGACGCTGTTGGAGGAATGGTTCCAGATTTAAGCGCTAGAGATGCCTTAATCACCCCCGCACCCCCAGCTGCGGTATCAAGATGACCGAAATTGCTCTTCAGGGAACCGAGATAACGGTAACTGTCATTGGATGCCCCACCAAAGACATCATTCAACGCCTTAAGCTCTATCTCATCTCCCAACTGAGTTCCGGTACCATGAGCCTCGACAAATCCAATATCCTCAGGCGCGATTTCTGCCATCTCAAGTGCATCTCGGATCACTTCTGACTGGCCATCAACGCTTGGCGCTGTAAAACCGGCTTTGAGTGAGCCATCGTTGTTGAGCCCATACCCTGAAATAATCGAGTAAATCCTATCGCCCTCGGATAACGCATCATCTAACCGTTTCAAAGCCACAACGGCGGCACCGTTCGCATCGTAGGTCCCGGCTGCTTGGCGATCAAAAGGCCGGCACCGGCCATCAGGCGAGAGAATTCCGCCTTGGTGGTAGTCATACCCCTGGTCCTGCGGCAGATGTATAGAACACCCTCCACAAATAGCCATGTCGGACTGGTAGGATTGCAGACTCTGGGACCCCAAAACAATCGACACCAAAGAGGTGGAGCAGGCAGTATTCACTGCAACCGCGGGTCCCTGCAAATCCAGCTTGTACGCCACCCGACTAGGAGCAAAATCCTTGTCGTTACCCAGATTGATCGACCAGGCCCCGACAGTATCAATCAGATCCTGATTCCCGAGAAGGTTGTGGATTAAATAGGCGTTAAGTCCAACCCCACCAAACACACCTATTCTCCCTGCAAACTGGTCGGGATCAGTTCCACTGTCCTCAAGAGCACTCCATGCGGTTTCTAAAAAAATCCGGTGCTGTGGGTCCAAAATTTCGACCTCCCGGGGTGTGAATCCGAAAAAGCCAGCATCGAAAAGATCGACATTCTCAAGTGCGCCAAACGCAGCTACCCTGGTCCCGTTCGTAACGCTTTCGGGGGCAACACCTGCAGCCCGCAGTTGTTCCTCTGTAAAACGGCTGATCTGCTCTTTTCCGGCCTCCAGAATACTCCAAAAACTTTCAAGACTGTCAGCGTTCGGGATCCGCACCGCCATACCGACAATGGCGATACGGGCACCACTTTGACCCCCCTCATCTATCGCCGTCATTTCACTGGCCGTCGGGGAGTTGAACCCGGACCCCGATTACGTCTTATCCTTGATGCTTCTCCTCGCCTAGAGTGTCCTGGATTTTCCTCAACGGCTCCTGTTAGCGCCATTTTGCTCTTGATCAAATCTGCGAGCAGCGAGATTGTCGGGGACTGATAGACATCTATCGGGTTAATCTGCACAGACAGTTTTGTCTCGATGCGTTCCACCATCTTAATTACGAGCAGCGAATGACCACCCAAATCAAAGAAATTAGTATTAACAGGAACAAGCTTAGTCCGCAGTAAACTTGCCCACACTTCCAGCAGCGCCTGTTCTATTGAACTCACTGCCTGGGAGGTTTCCTGCCTATCCTCCTGATCCTCAGAAATCGCTCCCAAGGCTCTGGCAAACTCTCCAATTGACGAAATATTGCCGGAACCATATAAGCTGGTAGCAAATCCATTAAACCACGACGAATCCCCGAGGCATCGATTGAGAAATTCGACTCTGTAACCAGGTAGGCGATTAGTCGAGCGTCTTCTGCATTAAAATTCTGGACGGTTACGGCCGATTGGCAGACGCCCGGCAACTGATTGATCGCATTTTCAATTTCTTCAGGCTCGATCCGGAACCCCCTCAATTGAATCTGATCATCTTCCCGACCGAGGTAATGGAGAATGCCGTTCACTCCCCAACGGACGCGGTCTCCCGTGAGGTAGCCCCTGATTGAAGGTGCATCCCCTTTTTGGCCTGTCCTATAATCAGGGAGCGAAACAAAGCGCTCTTCCGTAAGGTCTGGCTGATTAA
>LWDU01036426.1_pt1 | contig 15630 bp, 19 predicted proteins | sample 727161 | NCBI WGS metagenome assembly LWDU01 (sample SAMN04566230, study PRJNA314399) | hydrothermal vent metagenome | isolation source: deep sea hydrothermal plume seawater | place: Mexico: Gulf of California, Guaymas Basin | collected 2004-07-11 | reverse complement strand
CGCGACAGAGCCGACCGAAAACAGCGTCGTCGAGCAACACGCCGATCTGCTCAAGCCTGACAGCCAGGCAATGGTCCCGATGTACGCTTACGCTGCAGTAGCGGTTTCATGCTGTCAGCGTGTGCGCCACATGATCGCGTCCGGCAGCGGAGGAAGTGTGGACGCCGCCTGCAGTCGACCGTATCGTCGACTCAGCAGTTCGTCAGCCAATGACGTTCTCTGCAGGGCCGACAGGCAGAGTCACCTGCGACGAACTGCGATTTCAGTTCGTCATGTTTGCGAAGAAGGCCGTTGCTGTTCTTATAGAGCTTTCAGAATGACGGTCGTCATGTCATCCTCAGGCATCTCGGTATCTGCGAAGTTGATTGCGTGGTCAAACAGGCGGTCGACAATCCAGCTGGCCGGAAGTTCTCTGCAGTCTTCTGCCACCTGCAGCATTCTGTCACTGCCAAACATGCCCTCCGCCGAAAAGGACTCAAAGACGCCGTCCGTTGGCAGCACCAGCAGGTCACCACTGTTCAGTGTAAAAAACTCACCCACGGAATGATCAACGTCGCTGATCAGACCTAGAGGAATCTGATGAGTGTTCAGTTGCTCCCGCCCGGATTCACGAAGAATCCAGCCGGGATGTCCGGCATTGAAATACTCGAACGACTTTGTCCTCGGATCCAGGATCACCAGCAGCAGCGACACAAACATTTCCGCTGATGTGTCGGCACAAATCAGTCGATTCATGGCAGGCAGCATCACCTTCGGTGTCGTATCGACGTCGGCCAGAGTCCGCAGGCAGGCGCGGGTTTCGGCCATCACAATGGCCGATCCCATTCCGTGGCCCGACACATCACCGACGACAATGATGTATCGTCCGTCACGCAGTTCTATAAAGTCGTAGTAGTCGCCACAGCCGATGCCGGCGGACCGCACTCCCGCGCCAATGTCGAAACCGGCGATGTCGGGCGACGATTGCGGATACAGGCTGTCCTGAAGATGCTGAGCAGTCGTCAGTTCACTGCGCACGTTGATCAGTTCACGTTCTGCAGAAAGCCTTGTATTTCGCTCGATGGCAAAGCGGACGCTTCTGGCAAGCGTTTGAGCATCAAACTGCCCTTTCTGCACGTAGTCCTCTGCCCCGGCCCCCATGGCCTTGATGGCAGTTTCGGCGTCCTCCATTCCGCTCAGCACGACGATTGGCGTTCCGTTGGAACGTTCTGCGAACCTTCGAAAAGTTTCAAGTCCTGAGCAGTCCGGCAGATTCAGATCCAGCAGGACGACAGAAAACGCCCTGGCAGAAATTGCCGCCACAGCTTCGGACAGCCGTGCTACGCGGGAGATGCTGACCTTACCCAGGCCCATCCTGAGGTTGGCCTGAATCAACCCCGCATCCGTAGGATTGTCTTCGACCAGCAACAACTCAAACGACGAGTTCGAAGTCATGGCGTGACATGTCTGCTCTGAAGTTGCTGGAATACGAATCAATAGCTCAGATATCGCAGAATACGAATGCATTCTACAGGCACCACCTGAACTTCTACGCCGGAATCTTCGGGAAGTCGTTGATTTGAGAAAACTCAGTTTTTTACCAGCGTGAGAAGCTGGCGGTCGCAGGGATCCGTTGATCAATAATCGTCAGCTTTGTACGGCGGGCACTTCTTCCGGCGACTATCGTCGCATGGCAGCCTGTCCTGGCACAGCTACCTCCGGGTTGATCATGACCGTACACTGCCGATCGTACTGACTGCGAAAAAACTGAATTGCAGGCGTTATCAACGAATCGTTCTGTCGGTGCACATGCCCTGTGATGGACCGACGGCAAACCGAAAGTCTCGCTGACGTCATGCTCTCCGGTTTACGACCATGCCGGTCGACCGATTTCCATGCTCCGAATCACCGCCCTGTCGGACTTGCAGGTTAGTCCTGACTTGGCACGTCCGCCGCTAAACACCTGGCCCACTTCACCGCATCCAGGTAGGCGGTACTAATGCTTTCTGCATCCACATCCGGCAGGCTGACGGCCTCAAAATTCCCTTTCTCGTAGTTCAGGGCGCACATCAGAACATCCGCCAGCGGCCCTTCTGACCTCAGGATCGCACTGCTGATCGGCTGAGCCAGAGGAACGGCACTCAGAGCCTGACACATCGGCTGGTCAAGCAAAGCATCAAGCATGGAGAACAACCCAGCCAGAAAATACATTTCCGGCTAGCTGCTCCCTTGCGCGATGGCAAGCAGTTGGCACATGCGGCCGCGGGTCAGAGCGGTCACGATCAGCTGAATCGGCCTGGCATCTGTTCCCGTCGCAAACAGAGTAAAGATCGTGAACGTCTGGAGACGGCGCAGCCCCAGTTGAGTAACCGCTGCAGATAACGACTCAACGGGTTTTGTCTGTCCGCCCGCTGCCGAGTTAATGAACTTCAGCAGCTTGTAACACAGCGAAGGATCGGCCCCCATCGTCTTCACGACATCTTCGAAATCAACGTCGGGATCAGAAAGCTCGCCTATGAGTTGAACCGCAGTAATCGTATTGGTCGGTATACTCTTCCCGGAAACCATGCGAGGTTTGCTGAGGAAATAGCCCTGGAAGTAATCGAACCCCAGCTCGCGGCAGAATTCAAACTCTTCATGTGTTTCGATCTTTTCGGCCAGCAGTTGGACGTTGTTTCTTCGGAGCAATTCGACATGCCGTGGCAGATCTTTGTCGTCGATCGCAGGTAATTCGACCTTGACGATATCGGCGATTTCAATCAACGGCTCCATATGCGGTGAATAGACAAAATCGTCAAGCGCAATTCTGTATCCCCTGGACGATAGAGCGCGAAGACCATCAAGAATCTCGGCATCAGGCTGGATGTCCTCAAGGACTTCGAGGACAACACGGTCCCTGGGAAGCGTCAATGCATGGCCGTCCAGAATAAAGTTGCGAGTCACATTGATGAAGGCCGGACAATCACCGACGATATTTTCGAGGCCGATGTCCGTGAACACGTTCATGATCACCGCGGCGGTCGCATGATCGCCATCGTCAAATGACGCTTCGTTTGCGCCTCCTTTTCGAAAAAGAAGTTCGAAGGCGTAGACCACCAGGTCGGACCGAAAAATTGGCTGACAGCCGACAAAAGTGGTAAACATCTCCAGCCTCCGGCTTTGGCGCCACGGAACATCCGCAACTATATTCTGAAAATTCATCTTCGTAGGGAAGTGTAGCACGTACTTCAGTCTGTTCTACCGCCAGGGGCGACGACGCACACGAAGACTAAATCGGTAATCCAGGGTTCTGGACTTGATCTGTTCATACAAAAGGCACAGTCGTGGGATTGTGGCGGAAAAAAACCAAATGAACTACAAATGCAGCCCTCCACCGTTCGACTTTGTTCTGGAGATTTACACCTTGCAGGTGCTGTCGCCTGAGTTGCGTGAAGCTGCCATGGACAGGATTGTTGATTGCGTTCGAGCCGATGGAACGTTACTTGTCATCTCACGAGGCTGGGACGAGCCGGATGATCCGGGGCAAATGCCGTGGCCGTTACTTAAAGCCGAACTCAGGCACTTCGAGAGTTGCGGTCTGATGGAAGTCAGCTCTGAGGACTACTTTGACGATGAACAGCCGCCGGTCAGACGGCTTCGTATTGAGTACAGGAGAGAGACCGAATGAGTGGAACGACACGGTCAGGATCTACCGTTTCAGCGGTCATGGGGAAGTGATCCTGACCACGTTCATGTCCGCAGTCTGGAACATAGAAGTGTCTGGAGGATAACTCGTGTCGGTTGGACTCATGGACCTTTTTCATTCACGACAGGGGCACTTCCTGCTCGAATCGGGACACCACGGAGATTTGTGGCTGGACCTCGAATCGCTGTGCCTGAGACCCGCACGGCTTCAGCCATTTGCGGTCGATCTGGCCGAACGCCTTCGGCCATATAAAGTCGATGTGATTTGTGGGCCGCTTGTTGAAGGTGCGTTCGTGGGAATGATGGTTGTCGGGCCACACGGCAATGCACCTCGGCCAGCTTGTCGTCTGGCGGCGGGCTGTGAGACTGGCCGTTGTCACTGATCCGCGTGACGAATAATCTCCACGGAACGCGTCATCACCGCTGACCACGGGTGGTAGCACGAGCCAGGAAGACAGCAGAGCTTCAAGGACAGGCGTGCCTCAACGGATCATGAGAACGCGAGAAAACGGCTTAACGCCTGTCACTCATCTGTGATTTCACTCTGGTCGCGGTGCAGTGAAGTGTTCCTTGTGCGCAATCGCGTATAGAGCAAGCAGAGCCTGGATGTTTTCGTCAGAATCGTGGTATCTGCGATCCAATTCATCAAACGATTTATCCTGTTGCGAGGAGAATCCCCCAAGTTGGCGGTGGCGCGTGTCGTTGTTTTCAGACGGTCCTTTTGAGCCGAAAAGTCGCGTTGCGTCGTCCAGGACTTTCTCGCATCCCTTCGCGCCAATTGCCCTGAGGCCTTCACCCACCTGTTTCCAGTGATCGCCAGACGAGTTTACGAAATATTGCGAGTGTCCACCGTTGTTGACCTCGGCATCGTAGATGGACACGGCAACATAAACCTTTTGCGGTGGTGACAAAGCGTCAAATCCGCGATTGTGGAAAACGTCAAAGACCACGTCGTGAGGATTGGTGACGTCAGAGAAAATCGCCAGGGCCTTGGCAGCAGCCTTTTGAATCCTGTCATTGGATGACCTCAATTAGGCGCGAAACGTATCCTCAGCATTTGCATCAGGATTTCTTGCGTAGGCCATCAGAGCCTGGGCGTAGTCACAGTCGTGGGGGTACTTGTCGCTGATTGGCCGTACCGCATTGAGGAACGGTAACAGAGATTCGTGTGGGATTTTGTGTTCCGCCACATTCATTGCTAGAATTATGTAGTGAACCTGCCTGTTTTCGAGCGTGAAGAATTCCGCTGACAGAAGAACCGGCAAGGCACGGTTCGCGTCGATCGCCAGCAATAACTTTGGTGCCTTGCCGCCAACCGAACGGGTTTCTCGATTCAAAAGCTTCGTAAGCGCGGGAAACATGGCATCGCTGAATTATTTCGCGCATCGTTCCGCCCCGATTCCTCGTTCGATGCCCATCATCGCAAAGGATCGAACGTACTCGTCGTCATCGTCCAGGGCCTTCAGCATTGGCGCGACACAATCCGAACTGCCGATGTTGCCTAGCGCAATGGCCGCAAACTTGCGGAAATGATCGTCTTCGTGATCGACATACCTGGTGGGCGTTTCCGCAGTGCTGGGTGCGCCGATCGGTGTCAGAAGGTCGACAATTCGCTCAAACGGTGACTTCGGATCGAGTGCGTGGCCGCCATCTCCGAATTTCGTTGCAGCCGTCTTTGGATTCTCGAGTGCCTCGATCAGCATCGGAACGGCCTTAGCGCCGACAAGTTTGAGGCGGTCCAGGTTAAAGTCCTCGTCCTCCTGAACGAACAGACGGTCAACCATTTTCTGAATCTCTGAATCCGAGATGTCGTCGGGAACTTTCAGCGTTTTGCGCGCGGCAAAATAGTCAGCCGCTGCGTATTTGCAATCGAGGTTTTTTTTGCCCAGTCACGGAACCCGCCGAACTCCCCGTTTCGCAATCTCATCCACCGGGATATAACGACACCCACAACGGCGAGTGCAAACAGTATGGCGAAGCCGATGAGAGCGTATTGCATGGCGTGGTGTGAGTGGGTGAACAAATCGTGAACTATGTGGCGGCAGACACGCCGCACCATAGATCCAGCGTTGAAGTATTTCGTGTCTCCAGCAGCCTGTCGACCTGCGGAAGATTTGACCCGTTGCATAAGGCTACGGGCGACTGATTGTATTTCCCACGATGACGGGTGTCACGTCCGCCAGGGCGGGGTCAGAAACAACCCAACTTCCCGGTGCTGGCACGGCGACTCAGGATTCCTTTGAGTAGATTTCACGGTCCTTGTAGGTCAACGAGAATCCATACCACCGGCTGAAGAGTTGTACGGGGCGGGAGCCGTCATCGGAAAACAGGGCAAACGGAATCGCATCGTCTGGACCGATTTCGACACGAATCTGCCTCCCGTCGATTTCATCATCGATTCCGTTACCGATGCGATCTTTAGGATAGAACCGTTGCTGGGAGTCAGTTGTCACTCCAAGTCCGATGCACATCTCATCGAGCCGTGGATCGACTTCCTCCATCGTCCGGCGGAATCCCGGTGGCAACCATCCTTTGGTGAAGGGAAGATTCATAAACCAGCATATGAGGCGAGTTTTCAGGGTTTGCTGAGAACGAAACAACAGAGTGTCAGGTGCAGTTGATTCCAACGCCCCGCTGTCGTCATCTCGATTCCCCAGTGGTCGAGTCGCATGCCTTGCAGTGGTCCATGAAGAGCTTCTCCGGTGATGTGATCCCAATACGTCCGGGTCTCGTCGTCGATCAGCAGAATCAGTCCGTTGTACAACCCTCCTGCACTGAAGCGATGAACGATTCCGTTAACAATGGGCGTCAGACCGACGCCCGTATTGCAGACAGCTCAGAACGTTACCAGGAACGGCGAACCGGCAAGTTCTCCCTGTGCAACATGACGATAAACCATTTGACGGGCCAGCAATGCTCGACGATCTCCGTGCCTCTGAAACACCAGCAGTTGTTCGTCATGGGCAAGGCTGGCCATTGGCAGAGAGATTGCGTCAGGGCCGACATCGAACCGCTGGAACATGTCCGGGTCTTTCAATGTGGCTTTGGCAGAGTCGAAAGTCATAGCAATTGCCCCGATTTATCTTTGCCCTGAAACGCGTTGTCGACAGCGGCTCAATGGAACCATTCGCTGTCATGTGTCGTTCGGCTCAGGGTCTGGCTGTCTTCACCGCGAATCAGCAGTCTACTTGATATTGGTCCAGCATCTCCAGGTCGACGTCGATGCCCAGACCTGGAGCAGTGGGCACTGCGATCGAGCCTGCTTCGATCCTGAACGGTTCGGTCAGAATGTCGTTTTCCAGCCCGTAGTAGGTCGAATCATTTGCCAGCGAATACGCTGAACACGCAGCAGCCACATGCAGCATGGCCGCCGTTTTGGGACCGAGGTCGTGACCACAATGCATGATGCTCGGAATGCCGGCGGCTTCGCACAACCGGCCGATGATGACGCACGGCTGAATGCCTCCCGCAATGTGGGTATCCGGCAGAACGAACTCAGCGGCACCTTCGCGAAGAATCTGCATAACACTCGACGGACCAACTACACTTTCGTTCAGAGCCAGCGGAACATTTGTGTCGCGTCGAAGTGCTACGGCCTCAGACAATGGCTCTGCGGTGATTGGTTGTTCGATGTACTCAAGATTGAATTCTTCCCAGTGAGTAGCTTCGATTAGGATCGATTCTGAGTTTCAGACGATCTCCGACAGCGTCGCGGATTCCTCTGACCATTTCGACGTCTTCGTCCATGTCCGCACCGGCCTTCGTCTTCAACGTGGAAAATCCCTGTTCGACACACCACGACGCGATTTCGCCAGCTCGTTCATACGTTTGGATGCCCATGCATGCCGCCAGTGAAACGCGAGAACGAATCACGCCGCCAAGCAGCTCCGCAACCGAAAGTCCAGCCGCTTTACCTCGGATATCCCACAAGGCAAGTTCCACGCCGGATTTCAGCCGCGATTCGAACGGGCAATCCCGGTGAAACAAGGCAATGTCCAGGTCGTCACGCCCGACCAGCCACTCGTTCGCCTGTGCCTGCATTTTTCGAGCACTAATGTCCGGCAGGAAGTTGACGTTGTGTTCTCCCCAACCGGTGATGCCATCGGTGGTGTCGACTCGCACGATGGCACTGCGCGTCGCCGAACTGCTGCGCACATGCGAGCGATACGGAGCGATGGGTGCAATCTGGGGAACTTCGACGACCCACACGGCAACGCTGCTGATTTGCATGTCTTCTCGTTTCATTGAATGCTCAGGGTTGTGATGGAAGCCTCTGAGATTATAGAAATATCGTTTGTCATAATGGGTTTTATTTTTGCCCTTAGCGCAATCACAGGAATTGATAAGCTTAAAAAACAGCTTAAGGGACGCGGAGTTTGGGTTCAGAGATTCAAATCCGGGTGCCAGTCCGAGAGGCTGTTGTTTTTCCTGAAACAATTCAGACGACACATGGGACAGGGCTGATGTCCCATCAAAGACCATCATGCTGACACACCTGCATCGCACCCTTCGATTTCTGCTTCTTCTGGCGACGTGTCTGTCGGCGACCGGCTTCAGCGACGACTGGCCACATTGGCGCGGGCTTCAACACAACGGGCACGTGGATGAATCCTCACACTTCACCAGCGGCACGTGGCCGCCTGCCGATGCAGCGTGGAGTATCAACGTCAATGCCGGCGGCAGTGGGCCGATCGTCGTCCAGGATCGCCTGTACACAATGGGCTGGAAAGCAGGTCAGGACCATATCTACGGCATAGACGCACTCACTGGTCGCGAGATCTGGCAACAATCTTACGACTGCCCGCGCTACGGGCGGCACAGCGATGGTGACAAAGGACTGTATTCCGGGCCATCTTCGTGTCCGAGTTTCGACGCCGCGACCGGATATCTGTACACCCTCAGCACGGATGGCGACCTGAACTGCTGGGACACGCGCAACAACGGACAGCGTGTGTGGCATGTCAACTTCTACGATGCGTACCAGGTGCCGCAGCGACCAAAAGTCGGCCGGCGATTGCTCCGTGACTACGGATATACAACGGCTCCTTTGTTGTCTGGTGATACCATCATCGCGGAAATCGGCAACGATGACGGCAATCTGATGGCGTTCTCAAAGCTGGACGGCAAACGACTGTGGACATCTGAATCAAAGGATCCGGCGGGCCATACCGGAGGCATCGTCCCGATTGTTGTCGACGGTCTGCCATGCGTCGCCGTGCTGACGATTCGAAACCTGTTGGTCGCCCGTCTGGACAAGGGTCACGAAGGTGCAACTGTCGCAGAGTTTCCCTGGGTGACCGACTTCGCGAACAGTATCGCGACGCCAACTGTGCAGGACAATTCGATTGTGATTACCTCAGAGTACAACCAGTACGCCATCACTCGAATCGACATCACAAAATCCGGGGCAAAGCAGGTTTGGTCGCAGCCGTATGCATCAGGTGTCTGCTCACCCGTCATTTATGGCGGTCACGTCTACTGGTGCTGGCGCGGGATGTACTGCCTGAATTTCGAAACCGGCAAACCGATCTGGCGAGGCGGCCGCTTCAATGATACCGCTTCCTGCATTGCGACGTCCGATGGTCGACTGATCGTCTGGGCTCGACAGGGCGACCTGGTGCTTGTCGAAACCGCTGACCGTTCACCGGAAAAGTACACCGAACTTGCAAAGAAGCCGTCGGTGTTCAAGGCCGACGTCTGGCCACACATTGTACTTTCCGGTGGCCGACTGTTCTGCAAGGACCGAGACGGCAACATGAAGTGTTTCATACTGCTGTCACCATAAATCCCGCCTCGTTTGTTTACCGCTGAATCCACAGTTCCGCGCCAACAAGTTTTGCGCCCGCATTCCTGGTTTTTACCATAACGCGGTTCGGCCCCTGTCGAATGGCCTGAACAGGCACTTGACAAACGAATCGTTTCACTCCAGCGACAGCTTCTCCGCCTCCCGTCGATCCGAAGTTGGCCGATCCAAAAAGTATCTCAGGCGTGCTGTCGGTTGTCAGTCCCGTGAAATCGACTCGCACCTCTGCAGTGACGCCAAATCCGGCGCCGCTGAGATCTTCCGGCACATGCAACGAGCGGCGTGCAAACTCGTTCGCCTTAAGTTCAAGCGGCAGCGCCTGCGAGAAATCAGCGACGTCCTTAGCCCAGAAATGCGCTGACATCCACTGACCTGCGTCAGAGATTGCATACATCAGTGTTTGCGAATCCAGCGCTGCAGCAGATCCGATCGTCCTCAGGACCTTCCTGGCATAAGCGCGATCAACATCGCCGGGGCCAGGAAACAAATTGAATGTGTAAATGCCATCCGCACCGTCGTGCCACAGACGCGCTGCGGCACCGAACCATGCTGCGGCGGGCTGTTTGGTGCTTTCTCCCCGCGGAGGGCGGTACATCAGGCCGGACTGACTCAGGCAGGGATAGACAGCGACGTCGTGTTTTTTCGCCAGTGACACCATGTCCGCAATGGGCAGATCGAAAGTGATATAGCCTCCGCCAAGTGACACCACGTCCACCAGTTTTTCCTGCAACCATGCGGCAATATCGATGCCGATTCGACGACTGGCCGCTGGCGTCGCCGGAACCCGTACGGCCAGCAGAAACGGTTTTCCCTGGCGCGCACTTTCCCGCAGCACCAGTTTGCGCACGTTTTGAACCAGGCGAGTAAGAATGTCGGTCTGCGCCGCTGTCGCTGGCTGGCCGGCAAAACTCGTGCGGAAGTAGAACGGCGCTCTCATAAAATCGAGTTCGATGCCGTCGATCGGATAATTCGTCAGAACCTCTTCGATGATCTGCAGCAGACGCGGTTCGACATCCGGATGCTCGAAGTCGACCAGACTCCAGAGACGTCGGCGGTCTGTGAACTTCTGCGATTCTGCCAGAGTCGACATGATGCGGGTGGGATCCTGTTGCTTCCATTTTGGACGGAAGGCAGCAGTCCACGCATCGTGGATATCATTCATCCGCAATGTCCACATCGATTCCAGCCCATGCTGGTGTGCGAACTCGCAGGACATCCGAAGTCCGTCCGTGCCCTGCTGCAGAAACGTTGTCAGATTGTTGCCGGCAAACGAGCCGTCCTGCGACCGGAAGACTTCCGCAATTTTCGTATCGTGTGTAAAGAAGTTGAAGCTCTGAGTCGTCGAGTAAAAAATGCTGTCGACATGAGTCTGCAGCAGCGGCGTGTGGCGGACGGCCAGAAAATCCTCGACGGTGTCCGCTCCTTTCTGCCAGATATCGTCGCCATCATTGTTAAAGATAACACGACGCTGTCGATGGGCCGCCTGCTGGCGGGCGGCATCCAGCGCGGCGACTTCCGACGATTCAATGCGGTGACCACCTGACCATCCCAAACCCAGCGCCGTACCGCCGGCGATCATTCCCGACAGAAATTCACGTCGTGGTGTCTGCATGCTTGCCTCCTTAAATGGACGGTGAGGATCATTCGGAGACTAGCGACGCGACATCGTTAGCCTGCGTGGAATCCCGCTGGCCAGTCCGTTTCTCCAGCTCAGAATTCACCAGATCGATGTGCAATCGCAGATTGTAGAACTCTTCCATGTAGGAAAGTGGAATGTCCACCGTATTCAGTTCATTGGACATGGCCTGCAACCTGGCGGCGTGTTCTGATGGATCACCGCCGTTCTCTTCACGCAACTTCTGATCAATGCCACGCAGAACATCGTACCAGCGGTAAATTCGTGACCGGATCCGCCAGCGGTAAACAGGCGGCGCGATTTTGAAGAGCGGAATCAACAGCGTCAGCAGCGGGATGATCAAAATCTTGGTACGGTCGATCATCGACGCCACCCAGAAGCTCAGATGCCGCTGAAAAAACGACGGACCATGTGCAAGATAACTGCGAGCTGCAGGATTGACCGGAAACGAAACGTAGTCCTGAGAAGGCAATTCGCCATCATCCGCCAGCAGTCCGCCACCGCGATGCTGTTCCAGGGCAACTTCCAGCAGCAACGGAACAAAGGCATCGTGCATGGCACTCGTCGTGACCAGATTTGCCGCCGGAGCAATTAATCGCACGCGTTTGCGCGGCAGATTCTTTTCGAAGTCTACAACTCCCTCTTCCAGCACGACATCTTTGAGAAACGGCAGGCGTCGCGCGTATGCCTGTTGCCGTGCAAAGTCCATCAGGACAAGTTGAGGATCTTCCAGCAGTGGCAGCAGAATCGGCGATTCCGGTCCCACCACAAACATGGCTGCATCGACGTGATCGACACCCAAAGATGACGCGGCCTGCAACCCGCTTTGATTCAGGAATTCCGTGCCATCGCGTCCGTCGTGAATGCCATTCATGGCGAGCACTTGTGTCGCCAGCAGAGACGAACCGCTGTCGGCTTCACCTACAGCAATGCGTCGCCCCTTCAGATCGCCAAGATGTTCGATCTCCAGATCGGCACGATGAAACACCCACAACGGCTCAAAGTACAAACTGGCGATCGCTTCAATCGAATCCGCGGCATGGGCGTCTGGCGGAGCCGTGCCGCCCTGAACAATCGCCAGGCTGACGGTGTCGTCGTGCAGCAGCAGGTCGAAGTTCTCCACCGACCCCGCGGTCTCGCGGAGCTCAAGAGTGATGCCGTGTCGTGCGAAGGCGTCGGCGTATGCCTCCGCGAACGCGTGATATCGTCCACCCGTTCCGCCGGTAGCGATCACAACAGTCTGTGGTGGCGGCGGCTCGACAAAGTAAAACGCAACGGCAAACACAGCAACCGTGCCGATGATCCCCGGACCAATCATCCGCAGGAGCTGGCGTCGGCGCTGACGGAATTCATCCAGCAGTCGGATGGGTTCAACGATGCTCATTTTTCAGTCAGGCCGCAGAAATAGAATCAAAGTGTTCCAATACTGACAGCCCATCATAGAATCCAGTCTTCCGGAATCGGCATTCAGCAACGATCAGACTATGAAGGCCGACTTCTTTCGTCAACGATGATGGCCAAACCAATACGGAGACACATCTGCGTCATGAACATATGCATTCGAATTCTTCAGCAACTCGCGATTGTCACTTTGCTGCCGGCTGCGTTACTTCCAGGTGTACTTGTCGCCGCAGCTGATGCGCCGGGCGAAACACCACTTAAACTGACGTTAACGCCTCAAATTTACGCCGTGCCGGGCGTTGAGATGAGTGTCTATTTCGACAACGTTGTCCTGACTGAGGAACCGCACAGCTACCACTTTGCCGTCGAGTGTGCGATCGGTCGCACAGAAGATCGTCGGTGGACGGTCATTCCGCAAACATCGGACGTGGGCCGGATTCCGTTTGCAATTCGTATCACCGACGGTGACGGAAACGTTCTCGCAACGGCCAGCAGTGTGTTGCGAGTTGTTCCGCAGGAAGCCGGGCACGGTAAGAGTATCCGCCTGCTGATTGTCGGAGACAGTCTGACTCATGCCACGAAGTATCCCAACGAAGTCGCTCGACTGTTGTCGCAACCGGGCAATCCGGGTTGGACAATGCTGGGAACGCATCGTCCGTCGTCAGCCGCGGAAGGAGTAGCACACGAAGGCTACGGAGGCTGGACATGGGTACGATTCGCAAGCAAGTACGAACCACACCCGGACGGTACTCATCGAAAACGCAGCAGTCCCTTCGTTTTTCTGGGCGATGACGGAAAACCGCAACTGAATGTACAGCGGTACATTCGTGAGCACTGCGATGAACAGCCGCCGGATTTTGTAATTTTCATGCTGGGGATTAACGACTGTTTCAGTGCTCCGCCGGACGATCCGGCCGGTATCGATTCGCGAATCGATACGGTCTTTGAGCACACAAAAACACTGTTGGCTGATTTTCGCAAAGCGGCACCAAACGCTCACTTCGGAATTTGTCTCACACCCGCCCCAAACTCGCGTGAGGCGGCGTTTCAGGCGAACTACAAGGACCGGTATCACCGCTGGGGGTGGAAGCAAATTCAACATCGCCTGGTGCAGCGACAGATTGAGAGCGTCACCACGAGCAGGGACAACAACGTCTCAATCATTCCAACGCAACTGAACATCGATCCGGTAGATGGCTACCCGGCGAACAACGGCGTGCATCCGAATGAAGCAGGTTACCGGCAGTTGGGCGTCAGCATCTACGCGTGGCTGAAGTCGCGGCTATGAGGACGGATTCAGTAGGGGCGAAACGAGAGAGTCCCGGTCTTTTGAAGAGACCGGGGCTCTTTACTGGCGATCGAATCGGCAGGACGACTATCGGCTCAGGTTTGCGCCGAAGTCGGGAGTACCGGCACGGTTTACGACCGCGGTCCATTCTTTCAGTTTGTCTTTCTTCCAGAACAAACTGCACAGTTGAAAGTATTCAAGGACCGTTTCCTTTTCGCCTTTCGCCAGGAGTTCCTGTGCCAACAACATATTAGGCCCGAATGAGTTTAAGGATGGACCACCAGAAGTTCGCGCGGCATCCAGCAGACGTGATTTGGCTTCTTCCATATCGTCCTCTTGCACTGCAATTCGGCCAAGAATAATATTGCCGATATGCACGGCTTTCCCCTTGCTACTCGTTTTCAGCAGACGATTGGCATATTTGCTTCGCTTTTTCGATCGCGCCAGCTTCGAACGCGACAGTCGAAAGTTTTGCGAGCAAGTAATAGTTGTTTGCTGTAGCGTCTTGCTCTAGCGCGATCTCAAACTGTTCCATCGACTTCTCAGCGAGCTTCTGTCTCTCCTTTTTCGATCCGCGGCGAATAAGGCCCAGCCTGTAGAGATGCCCAAGTTCCTGCGCCACGTCCGCGTTGTTCGGGTCAACAATCTGTGCCCGTTTCAGCAGACCCTCAGCGGCATCTCTGTCTGAAAGCAGAAAGAACTTAGCGGCGTTCCGCAGGATGGTGACATTCTGGTCCTGAGTCTTCGCGTGCTGCAGCCACAGGTTCTTTGCTCTTACGTACCCATCCGGATCGATATGTGCGTGAAACTGCGCTTCGTGGGAGCCAGCTGCCGCCGATTCGGGATAGTTTCTGACGATCCACAGCACAAGTTTCTGATGTGGTGACAGTTGACCGACGCTGAAGGCTGTCAGGTCTTCAACGCTCGGGTGGATCTGCTGTTTGGGCATGGGCATGATTCCCTGTTCGTGGTGGACCGCTGACGTGGATGATCTCACGACTTGAGTGTGCGGTTTCCAACGGCGAGTCGTGATCAGTTCTAAATGGGAAGTGCCCGCCAGTCAGATTTCTTTCACGAGCTCGCTGGAAAATCCGAGGACGCTTCCACCAGACCAGCGACCTCCTGACGTAACCTGCTTAACACACGTGACTTAGCAATGAAGACCGCATTCACAGAAATCCCCAGTTCCGTCGCCACCACGTCCGACCGCTCGCCGTCGATCGCTACTCGAGAAAACGCTGTCCATGTGGCTGGAGCGAACAGGGGTTGTGACAGAGCGAGCAGTTGCCGGGCGATATGCCGATCATGTTGCCGATTCCACAGCTGGCTCATTTCACTCGCCGGATCCTCCAACTGCGAAAGTCGACGGTCGATGTCAGAATCATCCTGTACCTGCGGACGGCGACCTCGGGCCCGCCAGAAGTTGCGCAAACGGTTGACCAGTATCCCTCGCAGCCATGTGCGGAACGCCCCCGTCCGTCCATTGTGATCGAATGATTTCAGATCCTTCGAAACCGCCATCAGGACGTCCTGCACCAGGTCGTCCGCGTCCGAAGACTGCACGTCATATTTTCGCAGCCTGATCGTCAACAGCGGCCCGTACAGCCTGACCAGTCGATCCCAGGTCTCAGGATCATCTGTTTGCTGCAGGCGATTCAACAGGGTCATGGATGTTTCGGACATCGACCATGCATTCCAATGGTGTTTTGGAAGTATCCCGCGTTTGCGGCTTCGCGCCAATCGACCGCCTGTTGTTGCCACAGCACGTTCACTGTAGCAGCGCCGCAAAGAGTCCCGGTCTTTTCAAAAGACCGGGGCTCTTCACCTTCGTTACAATGT
>LWDU01036400.1_pt1 | contig 15637 bp, 10 predicted proteins | sample 727161 | NCBI WGS metagenome assembly LWDU01 (sample SAMN04566230, study PRJNA314399) | hydrothermal vent metagenome | isolation source: deep sea hydrothermal plume seawater | place: Mexico: Gulf of California, Guaymas Basin | collected 2004-07-11 | reverse complement strand
ACGAAAAAGACGGCGACAGGAAGGACGAGGAAGAGGATGAGGATAAGAAAGAAGGCGACAAGAAGGACGACAAAGACGAGGACGACGATAAGAAGGACGCCAAGTCCAAAGAGCAAATGCTCGATGGTATGCCGGAATCATTCGTCGGGCCGCTGATCGCTCACCTTGTTGCCCACGAAGTCGGCCACACACTTGGGCTGCGTCACAACTTCAAGGGGTCCAGCGTTTATACGTTTGAACAGATCAACGGCGAAGAAGTCAAAGGCAAAAAGCAGTTGGCTGGGTCTGTGATGGACTACATCGGAGTCAACATTCACGCCGAAGGCAAAGATAAACAAGGCGACTTCGGGATGACGGGCATTGGTCCGTACGATATGTGGGCTATCGAATACGGCTACACATTCGGCGATATCAAGAAGGTGCTGGCTCGAGTTGCTGAACCGGAACTGGTCTTCGCGACGGACGAAGACACCAGCGGTCCTGACCCGCTCGCTCGCCGCTATGACTTCAGCAACGATCCTCTGGATTATGCCAACAACCAGATGACGCTGACAAAACATCACCGTGACCGCCTGCTTACCAGTTTCATCAAGGATGGCGATAGTTGGGATCGTGTACGGTACGGCTACGAACTCACCCTGTCCGTACAGACACGAGCCGTGTCCATGATGGCCAACTGGATCGGTGGTGCCCATGTGTATCGCGACAAGAAGGGCGATCCCAACGGTCGCAAGCCCGTGGAAGTCGTTTCTGCAGACAAGCAGCGCAAGGCGCTGGCTTTTGTTGTGGAAAACAGTTTCAAAGACGATGCGTTTGGTTTGTCTCCGGAACTGACGCAGTCCATGGGGCTGGACAAATGGATGGACGATCGCATGTCTTTTTCCAGTGAAGCCACGTGGCCGATCCATGATCGCGTGATGGGTATTCAGGCGTCCTCGCTTACGATGTTGATGAATCCCACAACGCTGAAGCGAGTCTATGACAATGAGGTCCGGGTGCCACTGGATGAGGAATGTCTGACTCTGCCGGAATTGCTGACCACGGTTTCGTCAGCCGTCTGGAGCGAACTTGACGAACGGCCGAAGGGCAAATTCACTGTTCGCAAGCCAATGATTTCCAGCCTGCGGCGGAATCTTCAGCGTGAGCACCTGCAGCGACTGATCGATCTCACGCTGCCCGGTGGTGGTTCTTCGGCGGCATCACGGACGATTTCCATGCTCGCTGCCGAAAACCTGCGTCAGAATCTGAAGAAGATTGAAGCTGCTCAGATGGCGGCCGCGGATCGTTACGATCCCTATACGGCGGCTCACCTGTCGCAGACCAAATCTCGTATTGAAAAGGCTCTGGATGCGGATTACCTGTTGAACCCATCAAAGGGTGGCAGTTCCGGGGGTGGCTTTTCCATTTTCGGTAACGAAACGGAACGTCCGGCCCCTTAAACACGGCCGCAATCCCGTTCATTCACACGCCCTTCGAGAGATGTTGCTCTCGAAGGGTTTTTTCGTTCTGCTTTGACCGCTTTCCGGCGTAGAAACAGCGACGCTCTGCCGTTCGTGACACCAAGCACGCAGCGCAAGCGAGTGTATTTCCTAAACGCACGGGACCCACTCGCTGGCGCTTCGAGCTTGTATTGCGGCGTTGCCGCTGGAAAACCGTTGGTTGCCGCAAAGTTGGGCGACAGACGGATTGCCGCTCTTCCGACAGACTCTAACCTGCTGGCCACTGTGAAACTGACGTCGCCGATAATTCTGATTCTCAGCGTCGTTGTCACGGCCATCGTTCTGATGATACCCGTCGTTCCACTGGGTGTTCCGGGAGAATGGACCTGGCAACGCAACCGTGTGTGGACCGACTTTGCGGCGGCCGCGGACAGAATCCTGCCAGCGTTGATTGGCGGAGCGATTCTGTACGGTGTGGCGGTGCGCGGAGGACGCCGGATCGCACGTGCTAAATTGCTGCAGACGTGCTTCGCCTATCTGCTGCTGATTCTGGCAGCATGGTTCTGGCTTGATCGTGTTCAGCAGACGGCCCACGTCGAACACCGCGAAACGAAACCGTATTGGGTGCTGTACGATCCGTCGTCCGCAGGTTATTTTCACGAGGCCGCTTTTCAAATCAACTCGACATCCGAGTTTCTGCGTGGTTACGAAGATCGAATGAAGGAAGGTGAAGTTCTGCACGTTGGCACTCATCCACCAGGACTGTTTCTGCTCAGCCAGGCCTGCCTTGACGTCTGCAGCTGGTCCCCAACACTGGTTTCGTGGCTGAATGGTCTGGAAGACGATCGGGTTCGACGCGCGTTCCGCACGATCGAGAGCGGCGCTCGCTTCGGCCCGCGATTGAAGAGCGACGAACTGGCTGCACTGCACCTGCTGAGCGCGATCAGCAGTTTCGCAGTGTGTCTCACGATCATTCCGCTGGCCATTCTTGGTCGCTATTTGTTTGGTGCGACGACCGCCTGGTGGATTTGCTGTTTGTGGCCGACACTGCCATGCCTTGCTGTCTTTTTGCCGAAATCGGATCTGCTGTTTCCCTTCACATGTACTTCAGTGCTCGCTCTCAGCGTACTCGCGACGGACCGCTGGAGGCTGTTTGTGCTGGCGGTGCCGGCCGGGATCGTTCTGTGGTGTGGCATGATGCTCAGCCTGGCGCACCTGCCGGTGATCGTTGTTCTTGCGGCCTTCGTTGCCATACGGGCATGGCAGACTCAGGGAGCGTCGCTCAGACTGGGTTTGTGCGTGATCGGCACGGTGGTCGTGACCGTGTGTGCGGTCAGCATCTTGTGGAGCAGTTGCGCCGGCTGCAACATTTTCAGCGTGTGGATGATGAATTTCACTAACCACGCAGGCTTTTACGATCAGTTTCCTCGCACCTATTGGAAGTGGCTGTTGGTCAATCCCATTGAGCTGGCGTTTTCTGTTGGCCTGCCGGTTTTCGCACTTGCTGTCTACGGGATGATCACGGCCGTCCTGAGAATCTTCAGAACAGGAACGCCGCAGGCCCGACGGGGCACGGCAATCGCGTTCTGCCTTGCTGCTGGTGCGACGATGGACGTACTCTGGCTGTCCGGCAAGAACCAGGGCGAGGTTGCTCGACTGTGGTGTTTTCTGACACCGTGGCTGCTGTTGTCCGCCGGTCTTTCGATTTCCGATTTGAAGGATACGACGACGAATTCGGCGTCAGACGCACGGACGTGGAGGACGTTGTTACTGGCGCAAATTGTTGTAGCGGCGGTTACAGTGAGTGGAGTGAGTGGCTTTAGCTTTTGAGCAGCATGCGCAGTGCCGACAGGTTCTTACGAGAGTTCGATAGACACCATGCCTGAGAACACCGAATCAGAGTTCAGCCAGCAAGCTGCAATCGACGAAGGCGCGCCGCAGATCGCCGCTGATCCAGCGGATGTGCGACGCGTTGTTCTGGCCAGTTTTGTCGGGACAACAATCGAATGGTACGACTTCTTTATCTATGGAACCGCAGCGGCCCTGGTTTTCAATAAGCTGTTCTTTCCGGTCGGCGACGATTTTCTGTCCAGCATGGCAGCTTACGGTTCCTTCGCGATCGGTTTCTTTGCTCGACCACTCGGCGGTATCGTGTTCGGGCATTTTGGTGATCGTATCGGACGCAAGGCGATGCTGGTGACGACGCTGATGATGATGGGCGTCGCCACGTGCCTGATCGGAATTCTGCCGACCTACGAGACCATCGGCATCGCAGCGCCGATCATGCTGATTCTGTTGCGACTGGTCCAGGGTTTTGGTGTCGGTGGAGAATGGGGTGGTGCCGTGTTGATGGCGGTCGAACACGGACACAGCAGCAAACGCGGATTCTATGGCAGCTGCGTGCAAATGGGAGTTCCCGCCGGGCTGTTGCTGGCGACGGGCGTCTTCGCCATCTTCTCCAGCATGGACGAACAGGCGTTTCTTAACTGGGGATGGCGGGTGCCGTTTCTGTTCGGTGTTGTGTTGCTGGCGATCGGGATGTTCATTCGAGTTCAGATTATGGAAAGTCCATTATTCGCTGACGTGCAGCACAGGAAGGATGTCAGTCCGCTGCCAATTCTGGATGTGTTCCGCCACTATAAACGGAACGTGTTACTGGCCATGGGGGCTCGTTTTGCTGAGAACGCCTGCTTCTACATTTTTAGTGTCTTTGTGTTGTCGTACGCCACTAAATATATCGGTCTCGAGAAACGCACCGTGCTGGCAGGTGTGTGGATTGCTGCCGCGATTCAAATCGTGGCGATTCCCGCCTTCGGCATACTGTCAGACCGCATCGGAAGACGGCCCGTTTATCTTTGCGGGGCAATGTTTCTGGCCGTGTTCGCATTTCCGTTCTTCTGGCTGGTAGAAACAGGAACGGTAGCCTTCGTCTGGCTGGCGATTGTATTGGGAATGATCGGGCATGCCGCCATGTATGGCCCACAGGCGGCATTCTTTTCGGAATTGTTTGGCACAAACGTACGCTATAGCGGCGCTTCCATCGGTTACCAACTGGCATCGCCCTTTGCCGGCGGACTGGCTCCTTTGATCGCGACGGCTATGCTGCAGTGGTCCGGCGGCGAGTCATGGCCGATTTCGATCTACCTGATCGCCACGGCCACTCTGACGATCATCTCTGTCTGGCTGGCGGCCGAGACCTTTGATCACGATATCGGCAGGACTGACATCGCCGACGATGAAGCCAGCCATTCAGCAACCTGATTCTGTTGTCGACAGTCACTTTCGGTTTATGCCCCCATGCTTTTTCGAGTTGCCAATTTAAGAACGCCTGTTGAACTGCCCGAGTCAGAGCTGCCTTCGCGCGTCTGTCAGAAACTGGGTCTGCAGGTGACAGAACTGCAGTCCTGGAAAATCCTGCGGAAAAGTCTGGATGCTCGACAGCGTAACACGTTGCAATTTGTGTACTCGCTGATTCTGGACGTGCCGGATTCCACGACATTGAAGACGTCACCGGATTTGCAGGTTGACGCCTACCGGAAAAAGACTTTCTTCGATCCCGATCCGGGCGGCCAGCCGTTGCAGTCACGTCCGGTGATTGTCGGATCGGGTCCGGCCGGGTTGCTGGCGGGGTACTTTCTGGCGTTGAAGGGCTACCGACCGATCATTCTGGAACGGGGCCAGGCGGTCAAAGATCGAGTCCCCGCGATTCGATCTTTTGATGGTGGCGGTGCACATGACAACGAGAACAACTACCTGTTCGGTGAAGGCGGTGCTGGGTGCTTCAGCGACGGAAAACTGACGTGCCGAATCACCGGAGCGGATGTCGACTGGGTGCTGCAGAGTTTTGTGGATTGCGGCGGCCGGCCTTCGCTTGTCTACGAACATCGTCCACATCTTGGCAGCAACAAACTTCCGCTGATCTGTCGCAACTATCGCCGTCGTATCGAAGCGCTGGGCGGTGAATATCGATTCAGTTGCCGGCTGGAAGGTTTACGAATTGCTGACGGACGGCTTCTGGGGCTGGACACGTCGTCCGGGTTCATTGAAACGTCGCAATGCATCCTGGCCATGGGGCACAGCGCGAGAGACACGTATCGCATGTTGCTGGATGCCGGCCTGCCGTTACGAGCCAAAGCGTTTCAGCTGGGTTTGCGAATCGAACAGCCACAGACTGTGGTGAACGATCACAAATACGGACGTCCCGAATATCTGCAGCAGCTGGGGGCGGCCGATTATACTCTGGTGGCAAAGGGTGAGCGGGACCTGTTCACGTTTTGCATGTGTGCCGGCGGCGTGGTGATTCCCAGTATCTCAGAACCCAACATGTTCTGTTCGAACGGAATGAGCAATTCCCGGCACGATACTCCGTTCGCGAACAGCGGCCTGGTCGTGACGCTGGAACCGGAGTTGTTTGGGAGTTCGCATCCGCTGGCCGGAGTGGAACTGCAGCGACGTTACGAAGCTAAGGCGTTCGCGATGACCGGAGGAGACTACACGGCACCTGTGCAGCGTGCTGACGATTTTCTGAACGGCCGAACACCTGATCTAAACCAGCTGATCCCGTCATCGTATCAACGTGGCACGAAACCCATGAATCTGGCCGAAATTCTGCCGACGCCCGTGCTGACTGCGATCATGAACGGGCTGCCGGTGATGGACCAGAAATGGAAGGGACGGTACCTGCCGGAAGCCGTGCTGGTCGGCCCGGAGATGCGGGGCAGCTCTCCTGTGCGAATCGACCGGGACCGCGAGACCTGGCAGGTGCCCGGACTATCAGGCATTTACCCGGTCGGTGAAGGTGCAGGTTATGCTGGCGGCATTGTCACGGCCGCTGTTGACGGTCTGCGGGCAGCACGAAAACTCGTCGAGACGTTCGCTCAACCGAGTGACGGCTGAGTACTTTTGAAGTAGGCTTTGTCTTGTTTCCAAACTGGAGTTTGGGACCGATAATTATAACTTTGTTTGTTCACGATATGATTAAACATATACAGATATTCCTGCTGCTGATCTCCGGTGGGACGACGGCCATCTCGCAGGAAACAGCTGCGCCGGATCTCAGCGAAGACGCCATCGCGGCGATCAACGTCATTACCGAGGCGCGTGTGCTCAGCACAATCTCGTTTCTGGCCAGCGACGAAATGGCCGGACGTGACACGCCGTCGCCGGAGCTCAGAATCGCGTCACAGTACGTGGCCGCTCGATTTCGCGGTGCCGGACTTGAGGGCGCCGGTCCGGACGGCAGCTATTTCCAGATTCATCAATTGGTCACGACGATGCCGCCGGAACAGGAAGCGGTGTTATCGGAGGTTAGTGGTGAAACGATTTCTGCTTTGGGTCTGCTGGCAGGCAGCCCCGAGGCAATCAACCTGACGGCCACGGTGATGAAAGAGTCTGCCGCACGGAAGGCTGATGTGGCAGAGATTGTCTGCCTGGACACGCTGCATGTGCCGCCGCAGGCCGCAGAGCGTCCGCAGTTTGTGTTGGCGACGGTGGCCAGGCGAATTCGGGCGTTCAAGGAAAAGAAAACGAAGGTTGTGCTGATTCCGTGCGATGACGACAGCATCCTTCCACAAATTGCAGAACGGCTTCTGCAGAAGTCGTTGTTTCTGAAGGATGGCCTGAAGCCGGAGTGCGCCGTTGTGCTGGTGTCGAGCGACACGAATCCTGTCGGGAAGGAACTCTCAATCCAGGTCGCCGCACAGCGCGAGGTGCAAAATTCGGTACGCAATGTTGTCGGCATTCTGCGCGGCAGTGATCCGAAGCTGTCGCAGCAGGCCGTGCTGATCTCAGCTCATCTGGATCATATAGGTGTTCGATCCTACGGCGATGATCGCATCAATAACGGTGCCGACGACAACGCCACGGGCGTGACAACGGTCGTCAGTCTGGCAGACGCTTTCGCCAGTCTGAAGACGAAGCCACGCCGTTCCATTGTCTTTGTTACGTTCTGGGGCGAAGAAAAAGGACTGCTGGGTTCCAAACACTTTGCGGACAACCCACTGTGGCCATTGTCCAAAATTGTCGCCAACATCAACATCGAAATGGTGGGCCGTCCGGAACAGGATGCTCGCGAGAAAGCGTGGATGACCGGCTGGAAGCACTCGAATCTGGGACCGATCATGAACTCCGGGTCGCAGCGAGTCGGAGTGGAAATCTTCAACCGCACTGATGTCGGCGAGATGCTTTATGCACGCAGTGACAATTACTCGTTCGTCAGGAAGGGTGTCGTGGCTCACAGTTTTTCGGCGGGTTCTCTGCATGCCGATTATCATCAGCCGTCCGATGAATGGGAAAAACTGGACATTCCGCACATGACCAAAGTTATCCAGGGACTGTTTGCCGGAGCATTGTTTGTGGCGGAGACCAGTGATACGCCGACAGCATCCGAAAAATAGGTCGTCGCCTTGGTAGTCAGCTTGAGCGGGATTGCGTAGTCTCCGCCGCGTCCCTGATGCAGGGGCCTGCATCAGGAGCATTCCTGCCCCAACTGTTCATAACGATAGATTGTCCGTGACGTCCACACGCACCCTGAACCCTGATCAAGTTCCGCCGTCGCTGGTGGCGTGCGCTGCGAATCGAGACGGATTTCGTGAGGAGTACCCGTTCGATTCTCATTGGATGGAGATCGATGGGCGAATTATTCATTACGTTGATGAGGGGCAGGGACCGGTCCTGTTGATGGTTCACGGGAATCCTACGTGGAGCTTTGCCTGGCGACGGTTGGTCCGGGACATGGCGTCCGAGTACCGAGTGATCGTGATCGATCATCTCGGCTGCGGGTTTTCAGAAAAACCTCAGGCTGATGAATACACGCTGGATGCTCACATCGGACGATTGGTGGCGTTCGTTGAACAGCTTGACCTGAAAGACGTCACGCTGTTCGCACACGACTGGGGCGGCGCCATCGGCATGGGATGTGCCGGACGCGTGCCGGACCGCTTTCGGCGATTTGTCCTGATGAACACGGCCGCATTTCGCAGCCGCAGCATTCCGTTGCGGATCGCCGCCTGTCGAATTCCGACGTTTGGAACACTCGGTATGCGAGCGTTGAATCTGTTTTCGCTGGCGGCGCTACGAATGGCCAGTGAACAACCACTTTCGCCGGCAGCAAAGATGGGTTTCATCGCTCCCTACAACAGCTGGGCCAACCGTGTGGCGGTGAAAGAATTTGTCCACGACATTCCGCTTCAGCAATCACATCGAAGTTACGCCACACTGAAAGCGGTCGAAGACGGTCTGAAGCAGTTTCAGGATTCTCCGATGCTGCTTATCTGGGGGATGAAAGACTGGTGCTTCAGCCCGGAGTTCTACCAGGAATTCTGTGAGAGATGATGCCGGACATTACATCTTCGAGGATGCTCACGACGAATTGCTGGCGACGGCACGTGACTTCCTGCACAGGACGAAGTAATAGGCCGCGCTGCCGTTCCTGACATAAGCACGCAGCGCAGGCAAATGTGTTCTTCAATCGTACGAGATCCACTCGCTTGCGCGTCGAGCTTGTACTGCGGCAACTTTCAGGAGCCTTCCTTATGCGACCGGCTTCACTGATCGTTCTCATGCGACGTCCCCAACGGACCGGTCGAGGCCGCTGAATCGGGCACGAAATAGTCGCTGCCGGAATTTTCCCGGGGAAACGCTGCCGCCCGTTGGTTTTCGGTCTTCCGGAGTTCTATGTACGAACCACTCGTCAGGCGGTCTTCTTTACCGTCGCCGGCTTCGATGATGATGGCCGATTGGGAGAGCAGTCCCTTTTCCTTCACGTTGATGACGTTGCATCTGGTCTGACACAGTCCGCAGCCGACGCATTTGTCCTGCAGAACCACCGGTGCCAGGTAGCCGGTTCCATCAATGGGTTCGCCATTATCGTCGACTTCCGTACCGACCTGTGTGTATTCGATCGCGCGGTAGCCCGCAGCGTTGCATTCCTGCACACACAGGTCGCATGCTTCCCGACCGGCGAACGGCAGACACGTCGTTTCACTGACGATCGCCAGGCCCATGCGGGCCATTTTCTTTTCGGCGAGCGGCAATGCTCGAATGGCTCCTGTTGGGCAGACCTCGCCACACGCGTTGCAACTGGAATCGCAGCCAGCCCAGTCCGCGACAACCACTGGCGTCCACAGCCCCTCAAGTCCCTGTTGAAACCCCTCCGGCTGCAGGACATTGTTCGGACACGCCTTGAAGCACTCGCCACAACGAATGCACATTTCGAGGAATTCCTGTTCAGGCACACTGCCGGGTGGCCGAACCGGACGGAAGGCATTTGGATTTTCCAGGTTCGCGCCGAATGCCTTCGTGACGCCAGTCAGTCCGACCGCCCCAACAACGGCCGCCGCACTTCCACTGGCAAGCGAAAGGAAACCTCGGCGACCGATAGAGGTTTCCTTTGTGCGTGGATCGTTTTTAGCTTTTAGTTCAACGAAGTTCCAGCGTTCCACAAACTTGATGGCATGAGTCGGACAGACTCCACCGCAGGACTGACACATCGTGCAGTCAGTGGTTCGCGTCGTGAAATCCGGCTTGATCGCGTCGAACGGGCAGATTTCGACGCACTTGTTGCAGTTGATGCACGTCGATTCGACTTTGCGTTCGGTCGCTCGAAACAGATTGCCCAGCGAAAAGATGGCTCCACTTGGACAGACGTACTTACACCAGAATCTCGGTCGCAGAAACCCAAGCCCCAGCACACCAGCGAACATAATCAGCGACACGAAATGTCCCGCATTCATCGACGGTATCAGATGCCAGCCTCGCAGCGCACCGACCTGCAGAGGCTCGAACAGAAACAACATACCGCGTGTGATCACGGGGATCGCCGAGAAAAATCCCGATACCAGCACGCCAAACACAGCACAGACCATTGTTCCGGCCAGCAGATAATACTTGATGTGAACCCACCAGCCTTCGTCGGGAGCACGAAAACGTTTCACGCGTCCGGCGATCGCCCAGTCAAACAGGTCAATCGTTGTGCCGAGCGGACACAGATACCCGCAGAAGCCTCGTGGGATCAGCACGCAGACGATGAGAATGATTGCGGCCGACACGAGCGACCAGACCCAACTGCGAGCAGCCACGGCGGTTGACAGGCTAACCAGCGGGTCGATGATTAGAAACGTCTCGGCAGGAATGAATTCTTTGTCTGTGAGATCGTCGGCGTAGTGTGACGGCCACGCGGTTGGATCGGTCTCATGCAGAGCCCACGATGCGGTACTCGTGAAGAAGACGTCGAAAAGTTCGGGCGTCAGTTCACCCTCCGGCTGAAGTCGAATCGACGAGTCGGAGACATGCGAAACACGAAAAGCACCAACTGCTCCATTCTTCGATTCGGACGCACTTTCATTGAACACGAACAGTGTCTGATTGGCTGCGATGATCCAGTCGTCAGCGACCGTTCCGGTGAAAAGGAACTCGCCCGAGTCCTGATCGATGTCTCTGAATGTCCAGCCGGATGACGCGTGCCCCGGCGACTGCGGAGCCGCGCTGTACGGCCAGCAGACGTAGAAGAACAGAATCAGAAACGTAATCAGACACACCGCCTGAACGATTCTGCGCACCGGTGACGCCAGCCATGAAACTCCGAGACGCCGGAGCAGTCGGCGCACGATGCCTCTTTTCTTCGTCACTCGGTCAGATTGCAGTGACGCGGGAATGATCCGGCGCAACAACCGGCCCGTCAGCGAAGGCGAAGCCTCCTGTCCCTGGTGCAGCCGTCTTAGATGCGGTACGAACCAGTCGAGCCGAACAGCGGCGTTGGTCCGCCCTCGATCAAACGACGTCAGTATCGCAATCACGGCAGCGGCAAACAGAACACAACCGATGGTCAGACCGACCGCCGATGAACCTCCAAACAATAATCGCGCGAGCGGGTGGTGAGTCAATACCGCAGCGACGATGGCTCCCGACAGAAGTGCGATCGCGATGGAGATTGCCCGTTGCCTCATTTTGCTCCCTGAGCCAATGCACTGGCTGTTGCGTTGACAATGGCCTGTGACGTGATTGTTGCTCCGCTTGTCGCGTCGATGCCCTGCACGCTTTGTCTGGCAAGCAGCTGTGCTGTGGTGTCGGTCAACGCCGAATAAAACTGTTTTTCCTTATGCTCGATGACCTTAACTGATTTCATTCGTCCCTCGGCAACAGTCACTTCGACCAGGACCTGTCCGGCGTATCCTGTGCTGCTTTCACGGTAGCGACCATCCGTAACCTGGCTCACATTTGCCTGGTCGAACAGTCGTATGGCTTCAATGCTCTCGCGAGCCCGTGCTTTGAATCGTTGTTCGTAGTCCTTGTTGCGGAATTTCTTCGAGTCGATTACCTGCTGGTAGTAATCGATGGCTTCATCAGGCATTTCGGCCTGCCGCAGAGCATCACCAGCCAGAATAAATGCCTGATAGTTTGAATTGGATTTGTTGAAAGCTTTTGTGAGACGCAAAGCCCAATCGATCTGGCCCATGTCGCCGAGCAGTTTGATGGCGCCCTGCGGAAGCGGATTGCCTCGCATCATGTCGAGAGCCATCTGTTGATTCCCGATTCGCCAATAGCATTCCGCCAGCCGAATGCCGTTCAGGCGAGAAACAGAAGGTTTCGCTTTTTCGTACCAGAACGCTGCTCGGGGATAATCCTGCAGCAGCGTGAAGTACATGGTCCCCAATTTCTGCATGTCACGTTCAAGCAGCGTCGTGTCGTCTTTGTGTAGTGCCACGCAATGATGAACCAGCTTGATTCCGGAATGCCAGCGTCCGGGGTTCTCGTTGATGACTGACCAGATGTACTGCCCCATGTTTTTCTGACTGTGCCAACCCTTGGTTGGTGGTTTCAGCGGCCATGAGAGATCGAGCGTCTTTGGATAATTGAGTGGTGTCTTATCGAACCAGTCCGGCGGGTTTCTGCCGGCATCCGTGATGATGGCGTGAACTTCGTCTGGTTTGATCTCATTCGTCGCCGGGGCTGAGTCTGTTTCCGCACGAGCGTGTTCTGCTATTGGCGTCAATTCCTGACGTTTTCCGTTCCTCGTGACGGCATGCACTTTGCTGAACGCATAGGTTCTGGTGAAGGTGCGTTCGCCGATTGTTGTTTCAAAGTCCAGCTCCTTCTGGGACTCGCGGATCTGTTTGACGGTGCCTTCCAGTTTGACACCGTTAACAAATTCCATCGAATCCGGCGCGTCAGCAGCAGGTGGCGCAGGGGAAGAACATGCCTGAACGAGTGCCAGCAGAGGAATGGCCACTATAAGTGTCGCGGTTTTTCTTGTCACACAGCGCCGACCAGCGGATCGAGCGACGTCGTGAGTGCAATTCAATGGCCACCTGAACATCGCGTCGACTCCGAACAAAAAACAACTCAACGCTGTCGTTGGGAAATCTGCGGGAACGGCAGCGGTGGCAGGCAGTCATCGTAGATGCTGCTGCCGTCAGGATAATCGATTCCCCACAGCATTTCCTCTGTGCGACGTGCGTTCTCTGGCGACCGGTGAGAGGCAGGAAAGAACTATGCGTTTCCTGACGTATGAACGTCGGCCGCTGGCGCCTCTGAAATGCATGGAACGACGCCGTGCCAAGGTGACCTGGCGGCCAAATTTGCCGGAAATCAGAAGCACGTTCAACGCAGAATCAGGCGGCCACGTCCTGTGCCGATTCGTCCCCGCCGTTGTCGTCTGCTGAAACGGCTGCGGCCCTGGCTTTTTCCAGCGACTGACGTCCTCGGTCACTGATTTTGTAGCACAGTCCGACGTTGCGTCCGGAAATCTCAAACTTCAGATTGCCGGTGGCAATTAACTGGCCGTGGATTCTGGTGAGATCTTCCGTGGTTAATCCGTCCAGAGCATCAATTCGTTCAAGCCAGCCGGTGAAGTCGTCGCTGGTGGCTTTCGCTGCAGCGGCTCTGACTTTGTAGGCTTCAAGCACCTGCAGGTTTTGCGGGTCTGGAGCATTGAATTGGAAGTGAGCGTTCATACCGGGAGTTATCGGCCCGCGACATTCCGCCTTTCAGCCAGACCAGATTGCACATAACGACCCATACGACGGGCGCAGATTACCAGTGGTGTCCAACCGACATGAGCGTTGTCGCCGACGGAAAATAAGGTCGAAAATGCTCCCGCCTGACACAGAATCCGGGAATCTGCGGCCATACGCGAATGCCGGATTCTGCCGTTGGAATAATCAGGCCTGCTTACCCCAACGGTCCAAAGTGAGCGTCGTCAGAAATTCCATAGCCGTTCGCGAAATCACGAGCGTCCATCGCCGCCTTTCCCTCGGGTTGAATTTTCAACACGTCGACATTCCCTGATCCACAGCTCACGACCATTTTTCTGTCTCGCATTCCGATTCGACCGGGCCGCGACGCAGAAGCGGAGGCTGCGACAGTGACTTCGACCTGCTGCAGGATGCAACGACTGGGCTCGCGCCCCGTTGAATGCAGCCACGTGACCGCTTTGGGCCATGGTTGCATGGCTCGAACGTGGCATTCCACCTGCGAGGCCGTTTGCGCCCAGTCGACAATGCCCTGCTCCTTGCGGATCTTGGGAGACAGAGTCACCTGCGATGGATCCTGTGGTTCAAAGACGGCGGTTGCCAGGTTCAACTGGTCCACCACCGATAACGTCAATTCTGCGCTCATATCCGCAAGGCGAAGCATCAGCTGGCCGGACGTTTCGCCTGGTTGAATGTTCGTCCGGATCTTCCCGACCATGGGGCCGGAATCCAGTGCCGGTTCGATCTGAAACATGGTGACACCGGTCTCTGCATCACCTTTCCAGATGGCATACTGAACCGGAGCGGCACCACGGTGTCGAGGCAACAGCGATCCATGCAGATTGAAAGCCCCCAACCGGGGGATTGCCAGAAATTCAGGCTTCATAATCTGTCCATACGCGGCAACGACAAACAGGTCAGCGTTCAGCTCACGCAATATGTTCAGTGACTCCGAGGTGTTCACTCGTTCCGGCTGAAAAACCGGTCTACCGAATTCTTCTGCCAGGACCTTCACCTTATTCACGTGGCGATGATGTCCTCTCCCGGTCCGGTCCGGTTGTGTGCAGACACCCACGACTTGATGCTTTTCCGACTCCAGCAGGGCGCGAAATGGCGGCAGCGCAAATTCTCCGGTGCCCAGCAGGATGATACGCAGCGACATAATCAGGGGAGCCTCAGGTGAAGTTGGAAAAAAGGAAGCCACGTCCGTGTCAGTTGCTCACGCGGCGTGTTCGGAGCTACCGCTTCATCACCAAACACCAACTGTTCGTTGTGCTATGTTGGGCGGACGAAGTGGCCGGCATGATCGCCGCCGGGCGTGGGCGGCGAAATTCTGCATGGTCGAACGGTACCGAGTTTGTCGAAAAACAACTACCCGTTCTTCCTATGCGCTGGCAACGGCCGATCCATCCGCGAAGAGTTCTTCCGGCACGGGTGACTCAAAGAGACGTTTTGGCGGAAGGTGAGTTTTTTGGTGCGCATATCGTGCTTTTCTGTGTGTAAGTACCGGGCCGGTGAACTGATCAGCCGGCGAATCTGAATTCCTTCGTCTGTTCGCAGAATGCCCTGCACCAGTTAGAATCGGGCGGAAGTGTGTCACACGGTGTGCCACTTGTTTTGATCTGTGGCGGAAAGGCCGTGCCTTGCCGGCCCGCAGGAGCTAAACGAGGATTGATTCGGCGATGATTGAGCACTTCATCTTGAGGGGCAACTAACCTCGCAAATCCCTGACGTTTTCCCATTTCAGCCGCTATGGAACCCCACCATAGAAACATTGCGGGGGACAGTTAGCGGGGACAGACGAACAGAAGCACCAGCTCGCTTCGGCGGGCTGTTTTCGTTTCCAGAATGTGCCAAGCAGCCACCGATTCGAAACCGTGTCAAGTCCCAAATCTTCCCGGAGCTTCCCGGAAACGCCCGCATCTTCCCGGAGCCTGAGACCGCTGAGATCGTCGTGTATGTTTCTCCTGTTCGAAATGAGGAGAGCAAACATGACACAACCAAAAAAGAAGACGAAACCTGACATGAACGACTGGTTGACGACTGGTCAGTTCGGTCTGATCGTCGGCCGCACGGGCAAAACTATTCGGGCGTGGATCGTGGAAGGATTCATTCCGGCGGCCTGTGTTCGGCGCGACAACGGGCACTACCGAATCCGACGATTGGCACAGCACTGTCTCGGATCAGATGACTGAAACCATGCCCATGGCCAAAACAGACGCGAACTTC
>LWDU01000216.1_pt2 | contig 15650 bp, 12 predicted proteins | sample 727161 | NCBI WGS metagenome assembly LWDU01 (sample SAMN04566230, study PRJNA314399) | hydrothermal vent metagenome | isolation source: deep sea hydrothermal plume seawater | place: Mexico: Gulf of California, Guaymas Basin | collected 2004-07-11 | reverse complement strand
TGGCGTATCACACGTTTGTGTCTCCTGAAGTGCCAAGAATCAAACCGGTAGCCCGACGCGACCTCGTCTACGACACAGCCGACGGCTACATTATCGCGTCGACGGTGGCCCACCGAGAATGGGAGGCTTTCTGCCGTGCGGCCGAACGGAGCGATTGGCTCGAAGATCCACGTTTTCAGAATGCCGCCGGGTTGGTCGCCCATGCAAGCGAAAGACTCGAAATGATGGCGGAGGTCCTGAAAACTCGGACCACCGAGCATTGGCTGGATGTTCTCGATAAGGCAGACGTTCCTTGCGCCCCCGTACTCACTCGCGACAACCTGCACCTGCATCCCCAGGTTCAAGCCAACGGCATCATCGTCGAGCAGGACCACCCCGTGGCCGGTTTGGTACGGCAGGCTCGACCGGCTGAGCGGATGGACGTTACCCCGTCGGCGATTTCGCGGCCGGCACCGACCTTGGGCCAACACACCGACGAAGTTCTCGCCGAGATCGGACTTGAGCCCGAGCGCATCGCGGAGTTGAGGGATTCAGGAACACTCGGGGAGGCCTAATGGTGTCTTCGAACTCAATTCGCCTCTGGGGAATAGGGACTTCGCGGACAATGCGAGCGCATTGGATCCTGGCCGAGTTGCGCCTTGAATACGAAACCCGGGAGATTCTTCCCCGTACGGAGGGGATGGAAGACCCCGAGTTCAAAGCGCTGAATCATCGGGGCAAGATTCCGGTTCTTCAGCACGAAGATCTCACCATCGGAGAGAGCGGCGCCATTGTTTTTTATCTTGCCGATCGATTTCGTGAGCGCCATGCACTGGCTCCGGTCGCCGGGACATCCGACCGTGCAGTTTTCGATGATCTGTGTTTCTTTACCTTGATGGAACTCGATGCGCCCCTCTATGTGATTCGTCGCCATGCCGGGCTTCCCGATCTGTATGGCGAGTCGCCGGTGGCCGTCAAGTCGGCTGGTGAGTATTTCCTCCGCCAAGCCGGTGTGATGGAGCGTCGGTTGGCCGATGGGCGAAAATTTCTTCTGGGCGATCGATTTTCGGCGGTAGATCTACTGCTTGCAACGTGCCTCGCGTGGGCGCGCGTGGTCCAGCTGGATTTGCCGCCCCGCCTTGAGGCGTTCCAGGCTCGAATTTCCCAGCGCGAGGCCTACCGGCGGGCATTCGAGCGAAATTTCCCGCCCTCAGCCCGGGCTTTGCTCGGGGGTGCAGAGGCCAGGAGCGCCAAAAAATGATCGCTCCCACACGAGTCGAACCCATGAAGCTGATCGCCTAAGGAAATCTTGGCCGAGATGCCTCGGTTGCCCGAACTGCTGGGCGCTTGGGATGAATCGTGGTGGACCTCTTCAGAATCTGTAAGCTGCTGGTGTACGTTGGGGGATATTGAGTTCATCGGAGAGGTGGTCGGGGTGCTCTGGGCCTTTGGGTAAGGCGGGGTCTTTCAGATGCAGCGCGGTCAAAAACAAGGAGATCATCATGGCAGCATTTATGTCTTCGTACAGTTCGCAAACCTATGCTTTGCTTCGAATCGTGAGCGGCTTTCTCTTCGCCGTTCATGGGGGTCAGAAGGTTCTGAATTTTCCGATTGAAGCGTCTCCGGGAATGCCGTGGTTCATCACGTATATCGCGGGTCCGATCGAGCTGGTCGGGGGTCTGCTGATCCTTGTGGGGCTCTTCACCAGTTGGGCGGCATTCATTTCCAGCGGCCTGATGGCAGTCGCCTATTGGATGGCCCACGGGACGAAAGCTCTCTTTCCGCAGGAAAATCAGGGGGAGTTGGCGGTTCTCTACTGCTTCGTTTTTCTGATGATCTCGGCAACGGGCTCGGGAATCTGGAGCGTTGACGACGCAAGAAAATGAAGTCCCCCTCGGGTTGAGCACTCAGAACGGGGAAGCAGGTCGCATCGTTCTCTGGCGACCTGTTTCCCCATTGGCCCGAGGGATCGAGAAGTACCTAGAGTACGCCTTCACGGCGATTCGCGAAGAGCTCGTAGGCGGCAGCGTCTTCGGACAATCTCATCCTGTCGCTGAACACGATCTCCGGCCGTAGCTCGCCACGCCGGTCACGAGGACGCGACCGCTGGCGTATTCAACGAGAGCTCGCATAGTGCTGTCCTTTGTCGGCTCTGGTTTCGGGTTGGCAAACTCGGCTCTTAGGAGTGGTGTTAATTTGAATAGCCAACCATGGGACTTCAGCGTTCTTTCCGGCCTACAAAGATCGGAGAAGACCAGGCACGCTGTTCGGTTTCGGCTAGACAGTCCTCCGTGTCAGGACGGGATGAGCACGGTTCCAATTCGGTGCATCGCCCGTTCGCGGAATCTTCACACCCGAGCGGATCGGCCGCGATAGCAAGGCTCGGCCGCTCGATGGCTCGTACGTAGTAGACAGTATCTCGATTCGAGTTCAAGAATGTCGGGTCGGTAAAGGCGACACGGCAGCCATCCGGGTCGCCCGAACACGGAAAAACTTGCCAGGGATCCTCGATCAAAGCGCTAATTTCCTCGCCGGGATATTTTTGAGGTCGAATCCGAATCACCTCGATACGACTGAGCGGCCGGCGGCGGTCCCCGGGGTTGTAGCACTCCCCCTGGCAAAGCCGATCCATACGGTCTGGTGCCAGGGCCGTGAGCGCATCGGGGGGACAGCCGGGTTTCTGTTCGAAGGATCCCACCGCGCGAACCTGAAAGATCGGTCCCGAGTCGAGTTCGACTTCGCTTCCCATGGGCAAGGGGACACCCCCTGGCCCATTCAACAAATCGAACCAGAGCAGAATTCTGGGTCCGCTTGTACCGTAGACCTCACGTCTTTGAAGGGCATCCCAGATCGCCTGGCGACTGCGTCCCTCAGAGTGCACCGCAGCCAAGCCGCCCGTTAGAAAAAAAGATGCGCCCCGCTCGGTTTCAAAAATTGAAAAAATCGCCGAGTTGAATTCTTGGGTCATCGGCTCCGATGCCGAGACGGGTTCCCGTTCGGGACTCTGGCCCAGTGGAGTCTCGATGAAATCGGCGAATCGTGCCTCGGTGAATTCCCCCCGCGCGACTTCCTTGTACCCGGTTCCCGGTCGCGCCGAGTGGTTGTCGCTCGAGCCGATGAAGCCAAAACGGAAGTGATCGTTTCCTGCCGGTTCTCCATCGTCGGGTCGACCGCGACCTAGGGCCAGGATATATTGGGCCGTGCTGCGAGGGCGCAGATTGAAGGCGGGCTGAAAACAATTCCGGCATTGCCCGGAGTCCTGCCAGTCCGAGACGGAGGTGCCGGGCACGGTCCAGGCGCCGCCATTGCGATCGGCATCAACGAAATACTGGCGCGCCTGAGCGGCTCTCTGGGCGCAGGATACCGCCGGGTTGTTCGCTGCGAGACATCGTTGTTCGATGATTTCTCCGGCCCGCCAGCAAGAGGGCAGGTAGTTGTTTCCAGGTTCCGGGCAACCTCTTTTTCCGTCCGCAGTGATGGAGACTTCGAGAAAGGGGCGGTATTCCTCGGAGTTGCCATGCCCCGAGTAGATTTCGATGATGCGCTGCCACTTTGGATCGTGTTGATCGGGAGTAAGTTGCTTTTCCCAAGATGCCCCGGGCGGTGTGTAGAACCCCCAAGCCGTGCCATGGGGAATCACCATGGCGGCATGTCCCCACTCATCGAGCTTTTCAAAGAGAATTTTCGGGGTGGGAGCGGTTTCTCGGCAGTCGGTGGGAAGTTCGCGCACCGGAACGCCGACGGGACAATCGCGGACGGCTGCGGTTTCCGCCGTGTATGCGACGAGTTCGTCGCCTCCCTCCGAAGCGGTCGTCAGGGCGTAGAGTCCCATCAGGAAGGGCGAAGGAAGGACATCCTCCACATCGGGCGAACCCGGAGGGAGTCCGGCACTGATCGGCCGCGTAGGAATCGAACCGTCCTCCAGGTCGCGAAGGACAACGTTTTTGTGCCCCCAGTGCAGTTCGGGGGTTGGCCCTACTTGGGTCCATTCCCAACCCAGGTAGGTAATCAAGTCGGGCTGGGTTGCAGACCCGCTTATCGCATTGCATTCACGAACGGATCTCACAGTCTCCGCCCAGCGTCGGGGGCTGAGAGTAACGGCGTGATCGTTAATGGACCAAAAATCTAAGGCCGAACAATACCGTGCGTAATCGCAGGCATCGGCTACTGGGTGTGCGCCCACGCCTCCAACCATAGGAAGGCTCAGCAGAAACGCGTCAAAGGAAAACGTCGTGTGGACATGTAGATCGCCGAAGAGAACTTGTTTTGGGGAAAAGATCCCAATTGTTCGAGCAGCCTCTTCGGTGCGCTGCGCCCGGCTTAGAACGACGGCGGGCTTAACCGCGGGAGCAAGGGGAGATTCGGCTTCCGGCGCCGGGACAAACAAGCCGAGCCCTGCGGCGTAGATTGTCCCGAGAAGCACGATCGAAAGAATCCCTCCGAGAGTTCTTTTTCCTAGGAACACTCTGGACTCCCTTCAGGGTGGCGAAGCCGAATCGGTATGGCACTTCGTTCAGTTCTCTTGCAAACCTGTGTCCAGGCGAAGGCGCAACTCGGGTACAAATCGCAACATCCCCTGGTCGGAAGTGGTATTGAGCCCTTGATTCTGAGCAAGAAATTGCTCCTTGGAAACAGGGCGGGTGAGCATGGGATTCTGTCGCTGCAGACACTCCTCCAGCGATTTCGTGTAGTAGTGGTTGACCCGCATGCCGTTCACTTCTTGTTCTTTCAGAGTTCGTCCGCCCTTGAGAAGGCGATAGCTCCAGCGATGGGCACTGCTGGAATATTCGTTTTTGCTGAGGAAACCACCCCGGCCAAGATCCTTGTGGTCCGATATTTCGGCTTCCCGGCTGGTATACGACTCGACGACAAGTCCTCGAGGAGTTGTCATGTGCCCGGAATGCCCGAAGTTGATGCGCGGAATTCGGATACCGCGAATGCCGGGGTCCGAGGAGTAGCGGTCGATAATAGGGCGTAAATCGTTGCCTTCGAGAGGTACCAGAAACTCGTCGATGTCAATTTTCATTATCCATTCGAACTGGTCTCGATAGTTTCGAGCGGCATGCCCGAAGGCCAGGTGGTTCTTGTCCTGGGCCAGAAAAAAGGTAGGTCGGTCATGCCGCGTACCATCGAAGTGAGTCCATGGATGATGAGTAACCAAACCTTCATCGATATAGGGCTCTAAAATTGCGAGAGCTTCCTCACCCCCATCGTTGTCATAGAGATAGAAGTGGTCAAACCCAACTAGGCGATGGAATTCGATCCACTCGCGGAGATAGGGATTCTCGTTCTTGAAAATGGCAGCTACGGCGAGGCGATGCTTCATGGATAGGGCTCGCAGGCTAGCATAGCTGTTCGATAGAACGGTCCGTCAGGTGGTGAAGGCTTGGGGTTCGCCGATCTCGGATCGCTCGAGAGTCGTCCCAATTGTGTCAGGAGAGATCGCTATCCTTGGGAGTCTCTGAATAGCCGAGTTCAGCGACTCGTTTCATGTGATCGTCCCGGGTGATGGTGTACTTCGAGACCAGGTAGGTACAGATTACCGGGAGGGTCATCCCCAATATCAGATGAGCGGTAGCCGTTTTTCTCATGGGCTCTCGCATGGACTCGACAGTCGGATTGGGAATGTCGAAGCCAAACGCTGAAAGTACGAGGCCAGTGATCAAAACGCCCCCGGCGCTCATCGTCTTTTGGGCAAGATGAGGGCCGGCGTTGAGGAGCCCCTCGCTTCTGCGCCCGGTCTGTGTCTGACTTTCTTCAACGATGTCTGCGACCATTGATCCAAGCAGGATAAACCCGGTCACGCTAAGTGCGATCATGAAGCAGCTATGGAGCAGAAGGAACCACCAGAGTAAGTCGGTTCCATTCGCGGGAAAAGTGGAAAAGGCCACCGAGCTATCAATGAGCCGCAATCCGATGGGAAGAGGTCCGAAAAGAACGCTCACGGAAAAAAGTCGGACCGCCATTTTTTTCTTGTCTCGACCGCGAGCGAACACGCTCGTCGCGAATCCGCATATTATGGCGACAGCCGCCTGCACCACCGGAAAGATTCGAATGGATTCCGGTACCCATTCCCAGAAATAAATGTTGTAGTAGTGCTCAGTCCCGGATTGAAGTCCGATGAAGAGTGCAAACACCAGCCCGGCCAAAAAGATCACCATCCAGGACCGGTTTGATAGTGTCTCAATGATTTCGTGCATCAATTGCCGAACGCTGAACTGCTCGCGTCGCTCGGGCACGTGGAAGTAGGGAATTCGGCTGTGAAGCCCCACGGTCGAGACAAGGCCCGAAATCAGAATCGCGGATCCGGCAATCCAGGCAAGAGACGAGAATCCGGAGGGGTTCAGAAACGCCCGAGAGCCCGAATATTCTTGGGACTCGGGGAAGAGCCAAGCCAACGCGATAGCAGCGACGCCGGCGCCCCCCAGCCACCCGAAGGCGGTATTGATTCCAACCATTAGCGTCCGTTGCTCATAGTCTTTTGTGAGTTCGGGGCCGAGGGCACTACGCGGGACCTCGTAGAAAGTCATCGAAAGGCGCACGCCTATCGAAAGAAACAACAGTCGCAAAAAGAGTTCGGATTGCGTTGGGCTCGGGACGGGTTGAAGGATCAAATAAACGAAGCCACTAAAGGGGAGTATACTGGCGTAGATGAATGGGTGACGGCGGCCCCAGCGAGTGCGAACGCGATCAGACCAGGCGCCCACCAGGGGATCCGTGATCGCGTCGACGATCAGCGCGACTGCGAGGGCAAGCCCAGCCAGATAGGGCTTGAGGCCGAGAACCTGATTGTAGTAGAGCATCAGCCACGAAGAAAAGACGACGTTTTTCGTTCCGACCGCAACCGATCCCACCCCGAACGCAAACAAAGTCGTGGTACGGGCGCGCAGTACTCCCGAATGAGATCCTTCTTTCATCATCCCTACCGGGTAGCACAGTCACTTGCGCGAAGGCTGAAAAGGCCGGCTGGAAAGTCTTGATACCGTTTCCGGGTTTTGGCAATTCTATCGACGACAATTGCCAACCGACTGAAATTCAACCTATTCCCCACAAATCGAAAATACGGCTGAATATGGGCTGGAAAATGGGGCAAGGTGAGAATTTGTCGACTGGCGTGACCGCTCGAATCAACTAGCTTCGACCCGAATCCGACACAGAGCAGCAATCCTTTCCGATTCGGATTTCAGCATCGAAAGTTCTCGGATTTGGGAGGTGCACGATCGGAGGCGAGTCGACTTGCGGTCGCAATGCCCTCTGTGTGTAGTAAAATCCGGGTTGGATAAGGGGGCTCCGAGAGTGCAAACTGAAGAGCGCTGGAAAAATTTCCTGACAAGGGATGACGGTAATCCGGTTGCTTTGGCACGTTTTTTGGACGTTACAAACGTTGATCTTGGCAGGGCTTGGGTCGATGCCAGTCGCCACTGGATCGAAGACGTTGGCGGTCAGAGAATCTATGTGGGCGATCTCGATGTGGTTCCTGGGCGTTCAGCGCTGAGCTTCAATCGATTGTTGGTCGAGGAATATCCTTCGAGGGAAGCCGCGATCGAAGTCCTGTCTCGTTCAAGCTCGAGAGAAGAAATTGGTCTGCGTGATAGGTTAGTTCTGGCCTTGAATCCAAGGTCGCGGTCTTCGCGCCGTCTGACCGCTCTGGTCGGAAAAATCGTCCGAGGTATTCGGCCCATCCGCGTCGAGGAAGTACCGGAGGCCAAGTATCCCAAGGGCGTCAGTAGCGGCGGACGCAGTTCCGATGAAGCGCAGGTTGAAGCATTCTATGCGCGAGATCAATGGCAACGGTTCACAATGGTCAATCTCAATGGGATGCGGGAGACCGCCCAATACCCCGTCGCCGAATCCAGCTCGAGGTCCAATCACGCGTCGGGTCGAGAGGCTTACGGGCGCTACGCTCGAAATACTGCAATCGAAGTGTTTAGGCGCGGGGGAAATTTTTTGTGGGTGGCAAAGCCGATGACCGTTCTGGTTGGCGATTCCGATCATCCACTCGGCCGTCACTGGTCGGAGTTTGTTCTTGTTGGTTGGCCTTCTCGGATGGCCTTTCGACACCTGATTGCGGGCGATAGTTTTACCAGGGGGGTTGTCCATCGCAACGCTGGCCTTGATAGGTCGATCGCGATTCCGGGCACGCCGTGGCCCGAATTTTCTAGGTACTCGCTCTGAGTTTGAGGGGATAGGGGAACTGATAGGTAAATAACGCGAGGAGACTTTGAGTGGTTCCCAGCGGCCGGGAAGAGCTAGTTGAATAGAGCGGGGCCGGATGGTGATTGGAGGGTTCAAAGCGGGTAAGGAACTTCTAGTAGTCGAACGAGAAACAGGCTGATTCCGTTGAGACGCTGCCGGGCAGAGTCCGGGATTCTTGAGTCCGTAAACGCTATGTTGAAACCCTCTGCTCGATCGACAGTATCTTTCTGTACGTCAAGGACGTCGAATCCCACGGAAGTGAATTCTATGCGATCTGCCACGGCATCGGTCCAAAGCCGCCTTGGGAAATTTTTGATCCAGTTGAAGAGGGCAATTTAGCGAGATGTTTGAAGTATCGATCGTGTTGATGGGTTCGGTACTCTTCCTCGGGGCATTGGTTCGGCTCCGCCAGGTCTATTCGATTTCGTTGATCTCGGGCAAGACGAATTTCCGGGCTCGTTGGCTAGCGCTGGGGGCGACTGTAGTTGGGTTTTTCCTCGGCTACCTGATCTTCATCACCCATTTGTTGGCATCTGTCACTCGAACCCCTTCGGACCAACTGGTTTCCGTCATTTTCTTTTGCGGTTCCGTGTTTGTTTTCGTCTGCGCCAATCTTTTTTATTCGACCACGCGTAGTTTGGTCGATGTGCTGAGAGAGAACGATCTCCAGAGAGTGGAACTCGACCGGCAAGCTACCGCTCTCAAGACTTCAGTCGATCGGAAGACGCTTGAACTTGTCCAAGAGAGGGCTCTATTGGCCGAGGCGACCACTCGGAGTAAGCAGCTGGATAAGGAGCGATTGGAAGCTCGAATGGTGGCCAACCAGAGGCTCGAAAGTGTCGAAATTTTGGCGTCGGGAATCTCTCACGACTTCAATAATTTGCTGGTCGGGATGCTGGGAAACGCCAGCTATGCGAAGCAACTAGGGCCAGACGAAGGCGAGGAATTGAAAGAGGCGTTGACGGATGTCGAAGAAGCTGCCGATCGGGCCGCGAAATTGACAGATCAGTTGAGCTCGTATTGCGGAAAGAACCGCACTTCTTTGGAGGCGATTGATCTCAGCGATCTCTCTAAAGAGACGCTTTCTGTCATTCGCACCTCAATCGATGCCAAGGTGAAAATTGTCAACGAGTTAGAGGACGACGTTCCTGTTGTTTGGGGAGACCCCACCCGAATTCGACAGCTCACTATGAATTTGGTGATCAACGGTTGCGAAGCGATTTTGCCGTCGAACGGGCCCCTCATAATTCGCACGGGATCGGTGAAATTGGATGAGGACAGTGAGAGTGTCGGTAGCTATCAGGATCGGCTCCCGCCCGGGACCTACGCTTATTTAGAAGTCGAGGATCAGGGTTGTGGAATTTCCGAGCTGGATCAAGCCCGTGTTTTTGAACCATTTTTTTCCACGAAGGGGCTTGGCCGTGGTCTGGGTTTGGCAGCCGCGGAAGGAATCGCGAGGAGCCATAATGGCAGGCTGACGCTGTCAAGTGTAGAAGGCGAGGGGACGAAGGTCAGAGCGATTTTCCCGGTCGCCGAACATGAGGCAGGCAAAAAAACAACGCTTGAGAATTCTAAGCAGGGATTGGTTCGGGGAGCAAAAATCCTAGCAGTCGATGACGAATTGATCGTTCTGGACACGATTCGGAGAGGGTTGGAACGGGCTGGTTTTTCTGTCGATACAGTTTCCAAGGAATCCGAATTTTTCGAAGTGATGAGCCAGGAGAAGGCTGACTATTCGGCGGCTATCGTAGACATCATGATGCCCGATATTGTATTTGAGGAAATGTTTGCAGCGCTTAGAAACCGATTTCCCAAAATGCCTATTCTAGTTTCCAGTGGATATTCAAATATTGATACACAGGGTATTTTGGGAGATGACTCCCTTGTGCGCTTCCTTACGAAGCCTTACCGAGTCGACGCGCTGTTGAAGGCTATTTCGGTTCACGAGGAGAAACCGAGTTAGTCGAAAAAACTCAGCGACTCCCTAAGTGGTCGCGTCCCGTCGGACCTCTACTCCAAGTGTTTCGACCTCTCTAAACTCACTCGGGGGTTCTCCCACGCTCGGCTCCGGGGGGCGATGGGAGGTATCCGCGTAGCCAGCGAGCTCATTCCTCCCAGGCCTGGGCACGTTTCTTCTCGGCGTCTTCAAGTTCTTTGCGCGTGGCTTCATCGACGAGCACTCCCCGATCTGCGGTGGCATCGAGCAGAGCCTTGGTGAGGGGTAATTCATTCTTCCAACGGGGCTGGAGCAGCGCCGCCGGGACGACAGCCTCCGCCCAGTCCAATGGGGCCACCCAGCCGGGATGGGCAACCAGGGTTCCCCGAGTGCCGGCCATGGGGTGCTGGCTCCTCCAGGACTGAATTTTTCCGGAAAGTTCCTCTACGATCTCGGGATATTCGGCCGAGACATCCTTCTCCTCATAGGGATCTTGCAGAATGCGGAAGAGGAAGTTTTGCACTCGAGTTTCGATCTGACCTTCTTGAACGATCTGCACGAGTTTCCACGGGAGATCGATTACGGCCAGGCTGATGAGCCCGGGAAGGGGAATTTCCGAAGCGAAGTAGATTGCCGGAGGTTTTTCAGGAGATTTCCCCTCGGAAAAGACCGGCCACATATTTTGACCTTCCAATCGGGCCGCAGGGTCAAGGGGAAGCGACGCGGCGGCCGCCAGGGTCGGAAATACATCCATCACCGTCGTCTGAACTTCGATACTTGTATTGGCCGGTAGATGGCCTGGCCAACGTAATACCGCGGGAACGCGAATTCCCCCTTCAAAGGTCTGACCCTTCTCGCCCCGCAAAGGCGTATTTCGCCCTCCGAATCCGGTAAAGCCTCCGTTATCACTGAAGAAGAGAACCAACGTGTTCTCCGCAAGCCCTTGGCGATCGAGAGTCTCGAGAATGGCCACTATCGCGTGGTCCATTTCGTCCACCATGGCCGCGTAGATACGCCGGTAACCCTTCTCGGGCAAATTCGAGTAGCGGCGAATGGTTTCTTCGGGAGCTTGCATGGGGCTGTGGGGCGCGGTGAAGGGGACGTAGAGAAAGAAGGGTTTCTCGGGGTCGCGCTCGCGAATGAACCGAACAGCCTCGCGCTGCTGAATATGGGTCAGGTATTCGCCGGTCAGTGAAATCGATTTTCCGTTCTTCTGTAAGTCGTGGGCGCCTTCGCGTTGGTGCTTCCAGTAGTCGGTGTTCGTATGCAGGTGCCCGTGAAAATATTCGAAGCCGTGCGCGTTGGGGAGCTGGTGCTCCTGGGTGTGACCGAGGTGCCACTTTCCGACCAAGCCGGTCTGGTACCCGGCGGCCCGAAACGCGTCGGCGAGAGTGTACGCGTCGGGTGAGAGCCCAGCGTTGTACCAGGGATGGAGTTGGTCGTAGGCGAGGCCCAATTTAAGGGGATCTTGCCCGGTCAACAGGGCGGCCCGGGTGGGCGAACAGATCGGCGCGGAGTAGAAACGTTCCATCCGAAGTCCCTCCCGGGCCAAACGATCAATTCCGGGAGTTTTTATCTCACCACCGTGGTACCCCACGTCGGCCCAGCCCAAATCGTCGGCGAGCAGAATGAGTACATTGGGAGGCTCGGCGCGTCCGATATCCGCCGAGAGGATGAGAAGGAGGAAAACTCCGAAGACGGCCATGCTGGGGCAACTAAAAGTAGTTGGTACAGAAAACTCAGCGAATCGGCGCATCGGGTACCTCGGGTTATGGGAACCGGTGAGTTCAGATGGGTAGCCGTCTTAGCTACAAGGACGCAAGCGAAAATGCGTGCCTGCATGCTAGAGGCGTAGGAGCAGCCATCAATATCCCTCTTGCCGCCCGAGATTCGAAAGTCCCTCTCACTACTTATTTCAGATAGACTGTCGACTTCTTGGCGGGATTCCATGGGAGCGGAGGGTGACCCTCAATTGATAGACTTTGAACTCGGGGACGAACTTGAGCTTGTTCGTAGCACCGCTAGAGATTTTGCAGCCGATCATTTGCGTCCGGGGTTGCGTGAGCACGAATCGGAGAGGGCCCCGAGCGGGGCAGCGAGCGAGGCCTTCGCGGAGATCGGATTCGCGACGCTTGAGTGGCCCGAAGGCGACGGAGAGTTCGAGTTCGGCGCTGTAGCGCGTTGCTTGGTGGTGGAGGAATTGGGAGCAGCGGATCCAGGGGCGGCCCTTGCTCTGGATCCCCTGGGTCCGGCGCTTTACCCCCTGATGGAATTTGGCGGTGCGGCTGCAGTGCGGGACTTTGGCGACCCGCTCCTCGCAAGAGCGGGAGGTCGTGCGGTACTGGTATGGAATGGAATCGGCACGCGGATGCCCCTTGAGCGCCAGGGTGGGTGCTGGAGTGGTGTTGTTCCGTGGGTGCCCGCGGACCGGGCCGATCTCGTGGTTGTACTCGATGAAGAAGGTGCCTCGGTGGTCCAACAGAGCATCGAGCTCAAACCGCTTCGCGGTGCAGGTCTTCGCACAGCTGGCGCTTCCGAACTGACCTTGCGCTCGGCCCCCATCGTGGCGGAGTGGAGCGACCGGGATGCGGCGAGTCGCTCGATTGCTCGGGCCCGGCTCTACGTCGCTGGCCTTCTTGTGGGCGTAATGCGTGAATCCTCGGATTATTCTCGCCGCTATGCGCTGGACCGGGTGGCCTTCGGCAAGCCCATCGCCCACCACCAAGCCCTGGCTTTCCTGATTGCCGACATGGTTATAGCCGTGGATTCTGCTCGGATTCTTGCGCTGGAAGCCGCCTGGAGGCTGGATGCGGGAGTTCCGAGCGATGAGGCTTCTGCCACGGCTTTTGTGGAAGCCGCTGAGCAAGCAACCTTCGTGACCCCGAATGGAGTTCAGATCCTCGGAGGCCACGGCTTTATGCAAGATCATCCGGTCGAAAAATTTATGCGCGAGGGTCGCGCGCTGGGTCTGCTTTTTGGTGGAGTCGACGCGGCCCGGGATGCTGCAGTTCGGGAAATGGGTAAGTTGGTTCATGAGCCGATGCTGCCGCTGGGAGGCGCCTGATGGACCTTTCGATCGATGCGGGAACGCTGCAGCGGCTTGAGGGGATCCGCGCGCTGGGGGCGAGCCAAATCCGCCCGTTGGGACTTGAAGCCGATCGACTCGGTCGACCCACTCCTCCCGAACATCCCTTCTTCGAGATGCTCGTGAAGGCCGGCATGGGGCGGACGCGCTGGGGCGGTGAAACCGGCGGCACGACGCCGGGGGCGCCGAGAGCCAAAGTGGGCTCCTCACGCACCACGCTCTGTCTCGCCGAGGAGATGTCGTACTGGGATCGCGGGGTGGCGGTTTCCTTTCCGGGGCCGGGACTGGGCGAACCCCCGCTGATCTCCATGGGGACCGAAGATCAAAAGCGACGTTTTCTTGGCCCGTTTGCGGACCCGGACCGAGCGCGATGGGGATCTTTCGCCATGACCGAGCCCGGTGCGGGGTCGGACGTGGCCGGCATTCGAGCCAGCGCGCGAAGAGAAGGGAACGTCTGGATCCTGAATGGCGCCAAGTCATTCGCCGCCAATGCGAGTCGCGCGGATTGGATTGTTGTCTGGGCCACCGTTGATCCAAGCCTGGGGCGCGAGGGGCATCGTGCATTCGTCGTCGAGAACGGGACACCGGGAGTCGGCGATTTTCAGGTGGAGCGAAAAATGGGCCTCAAGGCGTACGAGTCCACATCGTTCAGCCTGGTCGATTGCAGAGTGCCCGCCGAAAACTTGATCGGAGGAGAAGAACATTATGCGCGGCGGGCGGGATTCAAGGGCGCGATGCGCTCTTTCAATGCAACCCGCCCGCTGGTCGCGGTCATGGCTGTGGGAATTGGTCGCGCTGCGTTGGACGCTGCCGCGGAATTTTCCGAGCAGACGGGCCTGATTGGCGACCAGAGGATTAGAGATCGGCTGGAGCGAGTTCGTCGAAAGCTTCGAAGTGCACGATTGCTTTGTTGGCGAGCGGCTTGGCTGGCAGACTACGGGCGCCCCAACATTCTTGAAGCTTCCATCGCGAAGGCGGCGGCCCCGATGGCGGCTCTAGAGGCCGCCAGTCTGGGGATGGAGATTCTTGGCGAGATCGGTGGGCGGGGAGATCATTTGATCGAAAAGCTCTACCGCGATGTCAAAGCTATGGATATTGTCGAAGGCACGGGGCAGGTGCAGCGATTGGTGATGGCGCGTCAACTCGTACAATTGCCTCGGGATTGAAATCGCAATCCGAGACCCCGCAAATCCTAAAGGAGAATTTGTGACCGACGATGCTGTGCTTTACGAGGTGAATGAACGGATCGCGACCTTGACTCTCAATCGTCCGGACAATCGCAACAGCATGACGCCCGATGTCCTGCAGGGACTGGCCCACGGGGTCTCCCGGGCGCGTTCGGATTCGGAGGTCCGGTGTGTGATCGTGACCGGAAAGGGCAAGAGCTTTTGCGCCGGCGCTGATTTCAAGTCGGGTCGCCTTGGCGGAGGGGAGGAGTCGGAAGACATTTTCACCGCACCCCAGGATCGCTTTTATGCGATGTACTCGCACTTTCTGTCCTTGCTGGATATCGAGGTACCCGTGATCGCGGCCATGCAAGGGCATGCTATCGGGGGTGGGCTGGGGCTGGGAGTTGTTTGTGATGTCCGTGTCGCGAACCGAGAGGCTCGTTACGGTGCGAATTTCGTTCAACTCGGCCTGCACCCGGGGATGGCGACTACCTATTTGCTTCCTCGACTCTTGGGGGTGCCCCGAGCCGTGGAATTGCTGCTGACCGGCCGGATCGTGAGCGGCGCGGACGCCGCAGAATGCGGTCTAGCAAACCACGCTGTGGCGCCCGGCGATGTTCTTCCCCGGGCTCGTGAAATTGCCGGGGAAATCGCGCGCGCCGCTCCCTTGGCGGTTCGTTGGACCAAGGCGTCCATCTATCATGGGCTCGACTGGGATCCGCGAAGCGCCGCTCGTCATGAAGCTCATGTGCAATCGCGTACGGCGGAAACTGAAGATTCGCGCGAGGGGATCGCTGCGCTTCTCGGCCGCCGAGATCCGGATTTCAAGGGGCGATGAGCGGGGAAACCCAAGAGTTTTCGCTTCGCTTTGGCGAACAAAACGGCGCTATTCGGCCCCCACGCAACTCCCACAACCGCCATTTTGGTGCTGTTTCTCAGCTTCCTCCTGGTCCGTGGCGTTCTGGTATTGCGGGGTATCAAGGCGCGGTGTTCGAAAGTCGCTGTTCGACTCTTCCGAAGCGCTCTTTTTATTCGCCATGGGGTTTTGGCGCCAAGACTCGTCTTCGGACCAGCGTTCTTCGAGAAATTTGATGTCTCCGGGATGTTGCAACTCATCGAAGGCTGCAAGTGCGTTCCGGAGCAGTTGCTTTTGGGCCTCGGGTTGGTTCTTTTTGCCCGTGGTATGACCCAGAGGGAAGTCCACGAACGCGGCACGAGGCGGAGCCACCGACCGCGTGATGGAAAGCGCGCTGGTCATACACAGGGTGGGGATCCCTGCTGCTTC
>LWDU01041038.1_pt1 | contig 15652 bp, 5 predicted proteins | sample 727161 | NCBI WGS metagenome assembly LWDU01 (sample SAMN04566230, study PRJNA314399) | hydrothermal vent metagenome | isolation source: deep sea hydrothermal plume seawater | place: Mexico: Gulf of California, Guaymas Basin | collected 2004-07-11 | reverse complement strand
AGTACACCAGTAGCGAGTTCACACAAGCATTGAAAGACCACCAGATCAGAATCAGCATGGATGGTAGAGGTGCCTGGCGGGATAATGTTTTTGTTGAACGGTTATGGCGCAGTGTAAAGTACGAGGGGGTTTATCTCAACGCGTATGACTCGATGACACAAGCAAGACAATCACTAAAAAAATGGATCATTTATTACAACCAGCAACGCAAACATCAAACTTTAAAGGCTACGCCAGATCGAGTATATTATGAAGCAATTAGGCCGCTAATCGCGGCTGTCCTAATTATTGGAACCATCTCTCTATAGAGTCTAAAGTGCTAAAGTGCTAAAGTGCTAAAGTGCTAAAGTGCTAAAGTGCTAAAGTGCTAAAGTGCTAAAGTGCTAAAGTGCTAAAGTGCTATGTGATCTAAATTTATACAATCTTAGTCCTTATAAAAAAGGATAATACTCAGTTATTATTAGTAAATTTATTTTGAAATGATGTGGCGTACGTGTGGTTATTTGCCTTAATGAATGGCTGTACAAGTTGAACCAATGATAAAAAAATATCTATGAAAAAGTTAATCGATTTTTTTAATAACGAAACGGATGCACCTAAGCGAAAAATTATGGGCATGGCTTCACTGTCTGGTATGGGTAATGCGTTATTACTGGCAGTCGTGAATCTTGCAGCAGCTCAAACTCCTGATAAGCCAGCGGGACTTCAATTGTTTGTGTTGTTTATATCGGCTTTTTTATTGTTTATTTATACCCAAAAATATGCTTTATCTCAATCTATCATTGCCGTTGAAAAAGTGATTACTGATGTCAGGTATCGTATCGCAAATAAACTCAGACATACCGATCTTAAGTTTATTGAGGAGCATGATAAAGTCGCCTTATTCAGGCCTTTTACTGAAGAAAGCAATATCATTTCCTATGCCGCTTCAGTTTTGGTGACAGGAGGACAAACGATAGTGTTGTTGTTTATGACCTCAGTTTATTTTATTTACCTGTCACCCTTAAGTTTTATTGTCAGTGGTATTTTTATTTCCTGTGCAGTGCTACATTATTTATCCAATCATAAAAAGATTACAGATAGATTATTAGTTTCTTATCAGAAAGAACTAGAAGTATTTAAGCTTTATAATCATTTATTAGATGGCTTTAAGGAGCTGAAAATAAATCGCAAAAAGAGTGATGATTTATTTAATGATATCGAACGACTTTCAGCTGAAAATTGTGAACTTAAAACAACTAGTGGCTTGGATAATATTTTGCAAACCATGTTTTCACAGATTGTGTTTTATAGTTTGTTGATGATTTTGGTGTTTGTAATCCCCTTATATTCAAAAGAATATTTTGACATCATTTTCAAGGTTACCTCCACCGTATTGTTCATAATGGGCCCCATTAATAGTCTGGTAAGCTCCATTCCGATTTTGGCTCAAGTTAATGTATCCATTGAAGAAATCTATCGATTGGAAAAACAACTGGATGAGTTGATTATAAATAAGCAGGATGAGATAACTGAACCGATTGAATCATTTTCGAATATCTCCATGAATCAACTTGAATTTAAGTATACGGATGAAGATAGTAGACAAACATTTACTGTTGGCCCTTTAAATTTATCGATTAAAAGTGAAGAGATGATTTTTATCATTGGAGGAAATGGAAGTGGAAAGTCAACCTTATTAAAGTTACTGTCGGGGCTGTATTATCCAGAGCAAGGGTTTATTCAAGTAGATGATGAGATAATAGATAGAAGTAACTATCAAAGCTATCGAGAGTTGTTTTCAATTATTTTTACTGATTTTCATTTGTTCGACCGCTTGTATGGATTAAAAGAGGTTGATGTGAAAAAATTAAAACAGTTATTAAAACTTATGGATTTGGATAAAAAAACTAAATATGTTGACGGTCACTTTACTAATATAAATTTATCTACAGGACAAAGAAAACGTCTGGCTTTTATCGTAGCCATCTTGGAAGATAGACCAATCTGTGTTTTTGATGAGTTGGCAGCTGATCAGGATCCTCATTTTAGACGCGTTTTTTATGAAACCATTCTGCCTGATTTAAAAAAACAAGGACGAACCATTATTGCGGTTACCCATGATGATAAGTATTTTCATACTGCAGATAAAATATTCAAAATGGAATATGGAAAAATGACACAGTTTGATCGAGACAAGCATGCATTTAATGGCGGTTTTTAAATGACCAAACTTCCGGTAACGTTATATTGCTTGCCTTTTGCGGGTGGGAACTCATTATCATATCGAGCATTAAACGCTCATCTACCCGAGTTCATTAAACTGAAAACTTTGGAATTGCCGGGGCGCAATAATAAGATAAAACAACCGTTGATAAGTCAGATTGATGAATTAGTTGATATTCTGTTTAAAGAATTAAAACCCGAGTTAATATCAAACCAGGACTATGGTTTTTTTGGACACAGCATGGGTGCCTTATTGGCCTATTTATTGACTCAGCGGATTGAGTCTGAAGCTTATAAAAAACCGATACATTTATTTTGTAGTGGTCGTCGAGCACCATCAGTAAATAACAATAATACACCTCGACATTTATTGTCAAAGCCGGCTTTTTTTGAATATTTAGATGAACTTGGCGGGATACCCGAAGAAGTCAGGAAAAACGAAGAGTTAATGGCATTTTTTGAACCCATAATACGTGCCGATTTTAAAGTAGTCGATAGCTATCAATACAGTAAAGCCTCTCCACTAACAACATCATTAACTGTATTGTATGGCCAACAGGATAATGAGACACCTATCGATTATATTTTGCCCTGGCAACAGGAGAGTACAAAAGCCGTTGATATTAAAGCCTATGAGGGCGGTCATTTTTTTATTCTTGATCACTTACCTCAATTGGGACAATTGTTTTCAAATAATTTAGTCAAGACTATAAATTAATGAAACTGCATTCTAATCCAACTACCCTGATAGAATTACTTGAATTGCGTGCGTGCGATCATGCAGATAAGACTGCGTTTACTTTTCTAGCCGATGGTGAAATTGAAAAAGATAGCATTAACTACTATCAATTAGCAGAACAAGCCAAATGTGTAGCGCTACAATTACAACAAACGATTGAACCAGGTTCGCGTGCTTTGTTGTTGTTACCCTCGGGAATCGATTACATAGTGGCTTTTTTTGCTTGCTTATATGCAGGGGTTATTGCCGTTCCTGCATATCCGCCGAAACGTAATCGTTCTGATACCCGCTTGCAATTGATTGCTGCAGATGCTGGGGCCGATGTGATTCTGACGCTTAATGAAATTATTGAACGATCGAGTAATTTACAGTATGCGCCAGAACTTAATAATGTACCGTGGCTGGCACTTGATTATAGTGCAGATACTACTGCTTGGTGTTGTCCTCATGTGATTTCAGAGACTTTGGCATTTTTGCAATATACGTCCGGTTCCACTGGCCAGCCGAAGGGTGTCATGGTGAGTCACAAGAACTTGTTACAGAATCTAACTGATCTGGATTTAGGTTGGAACCATAGCGAACAGAGTGTGATGGTAAGCTGGCTACCGTTGTATCACGATATGGGGTTGATTTACGGTATTCTAGAACCAGTGTATAAAGGATTTAGCTGTTATTTAATGACACCTGCCGCTTTTTTGCAGCAACCTTTGAGATGGCTTAAAGCTATTTCGCATTATCGCGGCACCCATACAGCAGCGCCTAATTTTGCCTATGAGTTGTGTGCCCAATGTATTAGTTCTGAGCAAAAGGCCAAGCTAGACTTGAGTAGTTGGTCGATGGCCTTAAACGGTGCTGAACCGATCTCTAAAAAGTCAATGCTACAGTTCAGTGAAGCTTTTGCCGAATGTGGTCTGGGTGCCGATACCTTGACACCAGGCTATGGTTTAGCAGAGTTTACCTTGAAAGTAACCGCTGTACGTAGTATCGAAAAGGCACATTATTTGACGGTTGATTACACTGCCTTAAATCATAATAAAGTAGTCGTATTACCTGATGGTCAGCTTGGACAAGTATTGGTAGGTTGTGGTGTTAGCGAAACTGATACGAGTATTGTAATTGTTAATCCTGAAACATTGACGTTATGCCAGCTTGATGAAGTGGGTGAGATATGGCTGACAGGCGATTCAGTCGCACAAGGTTATTGGCAGCGTCCTGAAGAAACCCGAGACACTTTTCAAGCTTTTACCCATGATGGACAAGGGCCCTATATGCGCACGGGAGATTTAGGATTTTTGCATGAGGGAGAATTATTTATCACGGGTCGCTTTAAAGATGTCATTATTATTCGTGGCTTGAATTATTATCCCCAAGATATTGAAACCGCCGTCGCTCATTGTCATCCTGATTTAAAAATTTCAGGATCCGCAGCGTTTTCAATTGAGGTTGAAGGGCAGGAACAATTAGTTGTCATTCAGGAAGTTGAACGCCAATCTCTAAAGACCTTCAATTTGGAAGAGGTGCTCGGTACCGTTCGTTTGCTACTTTCTGAAAGCTTTGATTTACAGATTTATGCTTTAGTGTTGTTAAAACCAGCATCAATTCCTAAGACCAGCAGTGGAAAAATTCAACGACGATTTAGTCGAAAACGGTTCTTGAATAATGAACTTTCTGTGGTTGCTCAATGGCGGCGTGATGAAATAGTAGAGCCGGTTTTAAAGCATTCTAATACTGAACTGAATTCACAAGCCTCTATTATTCAGTGGCTATTAACTAAACTGGCAGAAAAACTAAAACTCCCGCTGGGTGCTATAGATCCTGATCAAGACCTTGCTTTTTATGGATTGGATTCGTTGATTGCTGTGACTTTATCCGGTGAACTTGAGGTCTGGTTGGAACGAAATTTATCGCCGACTTTGTTTTACGATTATCCAAGTATAAGTGCTATAGCCAGTTTTCTCGGTAATCAGTCATCTAAAGTTACTGAGTTTAATCCAGTTGTACATGATACAACAGTTGATATTGCAATTATTGGTTTGGCTTGTCGTTTTCCAGAAGCAGATAATCCTGATGCATTTTTAGAATTGCTGCGCTCTGGTCAGCAAGTGCTAAAGGATATGCCTTTAGATCGCCCTGATAGTGTGAAATTTTATCAAGAGGATGAAATGCATCGAATTCGGCGAGGTGGTTTTTTAAATAAAATTGCTGACTTCGATGCTTCGTTTTTTCAAATAGCGCCGAAAGAAGCTATTTTTATGGACCCGCAACAGCGTTTACTGCTGGAAGTATGTTGGGAAACGCTAGAGCATGCAGGGATAAACCCTCAACAGATAGCGGGTAGTCGTACTGGCGTTTATATTGGCATTAGTACGGCTGATTATTCGCGGTTACAAGTGCAGTATGGTGTTAAGCCCAGCTCATATTCAGGTAGCGGACAAGCATTTTCAATTGCCGCGAATAGATTATCTTATGTTCTAGATTTACAGGGTCCGAGCGTTGCTGTGGATACCGCCTGTTCATCTTCTTTGGTCGCAGTACATCAAGCAATACAAAGTTTGCGTTCAGGTGAATGTGACTTGGTTTTGGTTGGTGGCGTTAATTTGATTATGTCACCTGAACTTAGTATGACATTTGTCGAAGCAGGGATGTTATCTGCCGATGCTATGTGTAAAACTTTTGCTGCCGACGCGGACGGCTATGTGCGTGGCGAAGGTTGTGGAATGGTGGCATTGAAACCTCTACCCGACGCCTTACAGGCGGGTGATAAGGTGCTCGCTGTCATCAAAGGTTCGGCTGTTAATCAGGATGGTCACAGTAATGGGTTGAATGCACCTAATGGTTTGGCTCAGCAACAGGTGATTAAACAAGCGTTAACTAATGCTGCTGTTGCTTCAGCTGAAATCGATATGGTCGAAACTCATGGAACGGGGACAGCACTCGGCGACCCGATTGAAATTAATGCACTGACAGATGTGTTAATGGAGGGTAGAGAAAATAACCAGCCTTGTATTTTAGGTTCAGTGAAAGCTAGTATCGGCCATTTAGAAGCCGCAGCGGGCATTGCTGGATTGATTAAAACAGTATTGTCTTTGCAGCAAGGAGAAATCTTCCCGCAGCCAAAATTTGCCTCACTCAATCCTTTGCTAAAATTAGAACAAACTCCAATAACTGTTGCCAAGCAAGGGCAAGCTTATACATCAAAAAAGGGTAGGCGTTATGCTGGCGTTAGTTCATTCGGTTTTGGTGGCACTAATGCCCATGTCATTTTAGCCTCCTTCGAACAACAAGCTTATCAAGACCCTCGTGAAACCCCGCCAAAACAGCATTTATTTACGCTTTCGGCGAAGAACGAAGCTGCACTCATTCAACTGATTCGACGATATCAGGATTTTCTGCAGAATAACTCGGAAATTGATATTGCCTGCTTGTGCTATACAAATCATATAGGTCGTGATCACTTTAGCTGGCGTTGTGCAATGAGCGTAGAAACTGTAAGCCAGTTAATAGAGCAATTGCAGTACACTCTGCAGCATAAAATATATAATAACAAACCTAAATTGACCGCTAAAATTGCAATGCTGTTTACCGGTCAGGGTTCGCAATATTTAGACATGGGTGCTGAACTTTACCAAACTCAGTCTCATTTTAAACTATTGATCGACCAATGCGATGAACTACTGCGGCCATACTTAGATACACCATTACTGGATATTTTGTATCCGAAACAACAGGCTGATAGGGAAAAACTACAACAAACACGCTATCTACAACCCGCCTTGTTTGCATTGGAGTATTCGCTAGCTCAATTATGGCGATTATGGAACATTGAGCCAGATGCAGTCGCAGGACACAGTTTAGGTGAATATGTAGCGGCATGTATTGCAGGTGTGTTTAGCCTGGAAGACGGTTTAAAATTGGTGGTTGAACGTGGCAGACTGATGCAGTTGTTGCCAAATAATGGCAAAATGTTGGTTGTGTTTTGCGGGACACAACAGTTATCAACCTTGTTATTAGACTCTGGATTAACTGTGGCTGCGATGAATGGTCCTTTAAATACTGTGGTTTCCGGTGATGCTGAAGCCATAGATAAATTATCGGATAAACTTGCAGTGTTAGAGATTAAGTCACATCCACTTAATTCTCATCATGCTTTTCATTCACCCTTGATGAAGCCAATTTTAACTGAGTTTTTAGCGGTAGCAAAAACGGTACATTATAGTGCCCCGGAAATTCCATTCTGCTCCAATGTCAATGGTGGCTTATTTGTCAATGAATTACCTAATGCTGATTACTGGTGTCGACATATTCTGCAACCCGTAAAGTTTGATGAAAACATTCAGGCTTTAATAAACATAGCGTGTAATAGTTTTATCGAAATAGGTTCGCAACCCGTGCTAACTGCTATGGCGGCAAATATTACCAATGATAGTCACTTACTATACTTAGCCAGTCTTAAAAAAAATGTCTCAGACAATAAGCAAATGCTGGATAGTTTGGGACAGCTTTATCGACAAGGTGCGATGGTCGAATGGCAGAAAATGCAGGGTGATTTTAAGCCTCTGCGCTTAAGTTTACCGACTTATCCCTTTCAGCGCCAACGCTATTGGCTTGATCTATTGCCAAAGCAGCATTCATTGGAACCGATGTTAAAGCAAGATAATGTGCAAAAGTTATTTGCTCCACTCGCCGATATTCTGGATTTGACAGTAAGTCAGCGTGAAGTATTAGGAAAACTCAATATAAGCCGTTTTGATGAGGTCTTGACTGAACAAACGAATACTGCTGACTGTTTATACTTAAACGAATGGCAAGCAAATTTTCAGCCGTTAGATAGCAATAACTTAATAAGTGGAGAGTACTGGCTTTTGTTTGCTGATCAAAAGGGCATTGCTGAGAAATTATCTAAGCTTTTACAAGCTAAGGGAATCACTTCTGTTATGGTTTATGCTGATGGCTTACCGGTAAACAGTCCAATGGGAGCATTGTCAGTTCAAACAGATAACGACGAATGTTTTGATGACCTTTTTAAGCAATTGCAAATGTCATTGAAGCGTATAGTCTTTTGCTGGGCTCTTGACTGTACTATGCCTCAGCCATTATCGGTAGAGGCAATACAACGGGCTGAAAATATGACAGCCATAGCCGTGCTGCGGTTATTGCAGGTGTTATGTCGTCAGCAGGCGATTAATACACTAAGCCTGACATTAGTGACCCAAAATGCAGTCTCATGGGCTGGTGAAGCGATCAATATATTACAAACTCCCCTTATAGGACTGTCCTATACGGCGGCTTTGGAACACAGCGATTGCTGGACTGGATTGATTGATATTGACCATACTGAAGCCGCTATTAATGATTTGCTGAATGAATTGTCCACAAGTAACAGTGAACCGTTGGTTGCCTGGCGACAAGGCAGACGATACTGTCCTGAAATTGTTCGATTCAAACAGCCATCAAAGACGGTACCGTTATCTTGCGATGTGACAGCTAGCTATCTAATTACCGGTGGTTTAGGCGCATTAGGTTTGGTGGTTGCACAATGCCTTGCAACATTGGGTGCAAAACATATTTTTTTGGCAGGGAGACGTGATCTTCCTTCTGATTCTGCTGCAATTATTATTGATAAACTAACTCGACAGGGTGTGACAGTCACATTAATTAAAACGGATGTGACAGAACGCCATCAGGTGGCTGCATTATTAAACCGTATAGCGTCATATGGCCTACCATTACGAGGTATTATTCATGCGGCAGGCATAATGGAAAATAGCTTGTTATTGCAACAAACAGCGAAAGCTTTTAGTCGAGTAACTTCAGCTAAAATATTGGGTGCTTGGTATTTACATGAGTTGACAGAATCGATCAAACTGGATTTTTTTGTCTGTTTTTCCTCACTGGCAAGTGTGAGAGGCCTGCCGGGTCTCGGCAGTTATGCTACTGCAAATGCATTTATGGATGGCCTAATGCATTATCGGAAAAACCTTGGTTTGCCAGGGTTAAGTATAAACTGGGGGCCTTGGGGTGATGTGGGTATGGTGGAAACGCTCAGTACAAAACAACAGCAAGCATTGCAAAAGACGGGTGTTAATATGTTAACCAGTGAGCAAGGTAGCGCATTGTTGACGATTTTATTAGCGCAAGATGAAGCACAGCTTATAGCAGCATCGATAAGTGAGCCCTTATTGAAGCAACCGTTATTACAGGCGTTACCAAGTTTTGTTGAAACCACTGAACAACTAGAAGCTTCGAGTCCTACACGCAGTGCTATTATGACGCAACTGATGCAAAACGAAAATTCAGAGCAGCGTTACCAACGGTTGAATGAGTATGTTCGCCAACAAGTTGCCAAAAATTTGGGTTTTGTTACAGAACAATTTGAAGATGATAGCGGTTTTACCGAACTGGGCATGGACTCGTTAACTGCAGTGACATTAAAAGATGAGTTTCAGAAAGCTTTTGGACAAGTTCTACCCGCGACATTACTATTAAATTATTCATCAATTGATACATTGACTGAATATTTATATCAACGCTTTGTGGATATACCTTCTCAACAAAATTGTGCTGAAGAGGTATCAGAACTAGTTACCAACGATAGCAATGAGCTGACCGAGCAAGAAATGGCAGACATCATCGCAGCTAAATTGGCTGCTTCAGACTAACAAGCGGTTTGAAAAGTTACTTACCATGAATCAAAAACCTGCAAAACCATTGACCGCATTGCAACAGTCTTTTCTGTTGATTAATAAGCTGGAGGCCAAAATCTCGGCTTTGGAAAATCAACAACATCAAGCGATTGCAATTATTGGTATGGGATGTCGCTTTCCAGGTGGAGCTGACAATCCTGAATCCTTTTGGAAGCTGTTACAACAACAACGTTCATGTACTACTTTAATTCCAAGTAGTCGTTGGAATTCTGCTCAATATTACCATCCCGACCCCGATCAGGCGGGTAAGATGTATGTTCGCCATGGTTCATTTTTAACCGATGTTGAGACTTTTGATGCTCATTTTTTTGGGATTTCACCGCGTGAAGCAGCTAGTCTTGATCCTCAGCAGCGTCTGTTGCTGGAAGTGACTTGGGAATCGCTAGAACATGCCGGACTTGTTGCTACTCATTTGAAAGGTACTCGTACCGGTACATTTATTGGAATCGGTCAGCATGATTATTTACAATTGCAACTGAATACCCATCAAAATGAAGGCATAGATGCTTATTTTGGTACCGGAGGTGGTAGTTGTTTTGCAGCCGGTCGTTTGTCTTATTACTTAGGGCTGAACGGTCCTAGTTTAAGTATTGATACCGCTTGTTCTTCTTCGTTAGTTGCTATTCATCAAGCTTGTCAAAGTTTACGGTGTGGTGAATCTGACTTGGCCTTAGCCGGGGGTGTGCAGTTGATATTATCACCTGAAATCACCCTGTTTTTATCACGTAACAAAGCGCTTGCCCCAGATGGTCGCTGTAAAACATTTGATGCCAGTGCTGATGGTTTTGGTCGAGGTGAAGGCTGTGGGATGGTGGTGTTAAAACGATTGAGTGATGCTGAGCATGATGGTGATACAGTGCTGGCTGTTATTCCAGGTTCAGCCATTAATCACGACGGTGCAAGCAGTGGTTTAACAGTGCCTAGTGGGTTAGCACAACAAGCTCTCATTCGTGATGCGATACAACAGGCAGGTATTACAACAGAGCAGGTTGATTATATCGAAGCTCACGGGACTGGTACAGAATTAGGAGATCCTCTAGAAGTAGAAGCATTGGCAGAAGTTTTTAAGCAGCGAAATCGCAATAACCCGCTATTGATCGGCTCGGTCAAAACTAATATTGGTCATCTTGAAGCTGCTGCGGGTGTTGCTGGATTGATAAAAACTGTATTAGCCCTACAGCATGGCGAAATTCCGGCGCATCTTAATTTCAAGCAACCTAATCCACATATTGATTGGGCGCAGATTCCGGTTAAAGTAAGTGAGCAGCAGCAAGCTTGGCCGGTTACCGCTAAAAAACCGCGTATTGCCGGTGTTAGTGCTTTCGGCTTGAGCGGAGCAAATGCGCACGTATTGGTAGCTGAAGCGCCACTGAAGTCAGTTAACCCTGTGCAAACTGCAGTTGAACGTCCTTTGCATTTGCTTACCTTGTCAGCTAAATCGCCGGAGGCTTTGCAAAGTCTGATGCTGAGTTATCAAAATCATATGGCTAACTGCCCTAGTCTTAATTGGGCTGATTTTTGTTATAGCGTCAATACTGGACGTTGCCATTTCAAGTACCGACAGACAGTGATCAGTGCTAGTGTTGACGAGTTTCGTCAGCAAGCTATGGCAGATTTATCTAAATCAAAAATAGCGGATAGCAGCGCAGTGTGCAAAATTGCCTTTTTGTTCACTGGGCAAGGTTCACATAGCTTGAATATGGCAAGCGAACTTTATCAAAACCAGCCATTGATTAGAACGCTCTTAAGAAAATGTAATGATCTCTTGCAGCCTTACCTGAACGTGTCGCTGTTAGATATTTTATATGGAGAGCACAGTGATAAATTGCAAAAAACTCAATATGCGCAGCCTGTTTTATTCTCACTGGAATATGCCTTGGCGAAATTATGGTTAAGTTGGGGAATAAAGCCATCAGTACTTGTTGGGCATAGTTTGGGAGAATATGTTGCCGCTTGCGTTGCTGGCGTCTTTAGTCTTGAAGATGGCTTGAAGCTTGTTTCTGAACGGGGTCGTTTAATGCAGATGCAGGCAGCAAATGGTAAAATGCTGGCAGTGCAGGCAGATAGACTTCAAGTTAATGCAGCCATCATGTCTTATCAGGGTGAAGTTGTGATTGCGGCCTATAATGCACCGCAAGCGATGGTTGTTTCTGGTGTGGGTACCGCAATAGATGCACTACAGACTTCTTTTCAGCAGCAGGGAATTGCAACTCAACTTTTGTCAGTTTCACATGCATTCCATTCTCCATTGATGGCTACTATGGTGGACGAATTTAAATATATTGCGGAAACAATTAGCTATCACTCACCTAAGATTCAATTGCTTTCAAATCTGGATGGTCAATCTGTTAATTCTGAAATAGCGACTTCGGATTATTGGTTACGGCATACCTTGGCGCCTGTGAATTTTAATGAGAGCGTTAAAACTTTGTGTTTACAGGGTGTTAATACCTTTATTGAAATCGGTGCTAAGCCCGTGTTATCAGGTTTGTTGGCTCTGGCCTGGCCTGATAACAATACACAGTATCACGTATTACCTAGTTTGAGACCCGATCAATCTAATTGGGCAACGCTATTGCAAGCAGTGGCGCAATTGTACAAGCAAGGTGTCAATATCGATTGGAACATGTTTGATAAGTACTACCAACGAAGTCGAATTCCTGTTCCAACATACCCATTCCAACGTAAACGTCATTGGGTAGAGTCTGTTGATAAACAGTCAACAGAAGAAGCGCAGCAAGACGCACTGATTAATTATATTGAACAGAGTGATGTTAATGGCTTGAGGGATGCGTTGCTTAAGCAACAGAATTGTTTTACTGATGAGCAGCAAGCCTTATTACCCGAGGTTTTGAAGCAATTACTCAAGCTTCATCAACCTATATTGTCAGATCTATATTACCAACCAAGCTGGCGAACTCAGCCTTTATCACAGAATATGACTACGCTATCACAAGATTGCTGGTTGATTTTTGCTGATACCGGCGGTTTAGCCGTAATTTTGGCGAATGGTTTAATAAGCCAGAATCAGCAGGTTACTTTGGTCTATGCCGGTGAGCAGCTTAAATACTGGCCGAGTGATAATCGATGGACCATCAACCCAGAACGGAGTACAGATTTCGATGCTTTGTTAACCGGACTTTCTAAACCAGTCAGTCGCGTGGTTTATTTATGGGCAGCGGAAGATTTATCGTTTCAAACCTTAGATATAGAAATATTAAATAAGCAACAACGCTTAGGTTGTCAGGCAGCATTGCTTTTACTGCAAGCTTTGCATAAGCATCTACCTGAAACACAGGTTTGCCTGGTTACTTATCATGCTATAGCAGTTTCAGTTGATGAAGATTTGTCTGGATTGGCACAAGCACCGCTGTGGGGGTTCGCTAAGTCTTGGGCTTTGGAGCATCCTGAGTTATGGGATGCCATTGTCGATATGCCATTAACAGAAAGTGTTGAATATAAAGCACAGGTATTATTGAATGAACTACTGCACCGTGATAATGAAGATTTTATTGCGTACCGTAACAATCAGCGTTATGGCTTACGTTTGCTTCGCTATCAGCCGGAGGCTAACTCAACTGTTGAGATAAAAGACGATGCTAGTTATTTGATTACCGGTGGTTTAGGTGCTCTGGGGTTGAATCTTGCACTATGGTTAGTTGAGCAGGGTGCAACACATATTATTTTAACGGCTCGTAACAAAGCATCCGATAGGGCAAATTCAATCATTGCATTAATGCAACAAAACAATATTAGGGTCACTGTCGTCAATGTTGATGTTGCTGACGATACTGGCATGTCAGCATTATTTACAACAATGTCTGAGCTTAATGAACCATTACGCGGTATTTTTCATGTTGCGGGTATAGTAAATTATGACGAAATTGAGGGGTTAGCAATAGATCAATTGCAAGCTATTATGCGGCCAAAAGTACAAGGCGCATGGTTGTTACATCAATTGAGCCTAGATAAACCACTTGATTTTTTTATCAGCTTTTCTTCTATTGCCGCATTATGGGGGGTGAAGGGACAGGCACATTATGCAGCTGCGAATCAATTTCTTGATGCCTTAGCGCATTACCGACACCATCTGGGTCTACCTGGGCTTTCGATTAACTGGGGGCCGTGGTCAGAAGGGGGAATGGCAACCGCACAAGCACAGCATTTTCTGCAGCAACAAGGTATTCAGAGTCTAGTTCCTAAAACACAGCTCTCGGCTCTGTCTCAGTTAATGTCATCGTCTACTGTACAAGCTGCTGTTGCTAAAATCGATTGGTCAGTGCTGGGTGAATTGTTTCAATTGAAAAGACCTCGGCCATTATTGTCTGAGATTTACTGCGAATGGGGCCAGAAAGAAAAAGATGTTTTACTCGGCAAACCTGTTACTGATCATTGGCAAAACCTAACTAAAGAAGAGCGCAAATCCGTTTTACTGCATTACTTGCAAGTACAAGTCACCGGTATATTGAAAATAGATGTTAATGATTGGCCGGATCTGGAACAAGGTTTTTTTTCCATGGGCATGGATTCATTGATGGCAATCGAATTAAAAAACCTATTGGCTGCTGAGTTTAACGCAGAATTACCGGCTACCTTGATTTTCGATTTTCCTACACTAAGCAAGCTGGCTTCTTTTTTAATGAATGATGTTTTGCAATGGTCTCAGCAACAAACGGTGGAAGACCTTGCAACTGGTGAAGGAATTGAAGATGTAGAAACAGTTGAAGAAATAGATAAAGATATCGCCGAACGGTTAAAAAAGCTTGGTAATTTACTGGATAACGTATGATCAATACGCAGTTAATTTTATTAGAAGGGCTGTCTGGTTCGGGTAAATCGTTTACTTCGCAACTGTTAACGATGCAATTGCAACGCAATGAGCACCTGGCAGAATGGGTTTATGAAGAGCAGGTGCCACATCCTGTCTATAATCGGCAACAGTTGGATCAGATGATTGCGATAGCATTGTGTAGACATCGTTTAGATAATGGACAGGCTACGATTTGGGATCGTCTAAAGCTCTTTTCTTATAAGGCGCCTTGTTGCTACCAAAAGGCACTGGATCACTGGCAAAAACTGGTTGCTCAAACGCGGTTGAACGGAAATATTTTAGTGATGGATGGTGGTTTTTTCCAGACTCCCTTATTAACCTTGTTGGCAATGGAAAGTAGTGACGAGAAAATGCTGGCATACAGCTTAGAAGTTGCTAAAATCATCGCACCATTAAATCCCATTGTGATTCACTTGTATCAGGATGATGTTGCTCAGGCGATTAATGATAATTTTTCCCGGCGTGGTGATGAGTTTCGTCATTATATTCAAGACCGGATACGGTTAACGCCTTTTGCCAATAGTCGAAGCGCACTCAAGATAGACCAGGTTACGCTAGAATTTTTTCAGCACTATATGCAGATTATCAATCACATTAGCCGACAATTGCCCTTGGCAATTAAAGAGATTAACAATAGCGATGGAGACTGGCAACGCTGCAATGCCATGATAGCTGGTTTTCTAGAAATTCCAGTTTTGCAAGAAAGCTGTCAACCGTTAAATCCATTATCCGATTTAGCTGGACGTTATCAATTGGCAGGTAAAAGTGACGATGTTTTCAATATTATCATCGAAAATGAAGGTTTAACTTTAACCTCTCCGAGTCGTTTACGATTATTTCATAAGCAAGACAATCTATTTTGTGTTGAAGGGACTTTAAATGAATGCTGTTTTGTAAAAGATCAGGATAATAAAGTGACTCAACTTAATTATAAAATGCCAGGTATCCAAACTGTTGAACTTATAAAATTGTAGTCTCTTTCTCTTTGCTTTTAAAAGACAGAAGTGGTCCCCATAAATAGGCCCCCCAATAATTTTATTTTCTGTTAAATTTTCATTCAAAAATGAGGTAACAGAAGATGCGAAGAAAAAGACGAAACCACTCACCGGCATTCAAGGCTAAAGTGGCTATGGCCGCTTTGCAAGGTGATAAACACTGGCAGAATTATCGAGT
>LWDU01040356.1_pt1 | contig 15653 bp, 13 predicted proteins | sample 727161 | NCBI WGS metagenome assembly LWDU01 (sample SAMN04566230, study PRJNA314399) | hydrothermal vent metagenome | isolation source: deep sea hydrothermal plume seawater | place: Mexico: Gulf of California, Guaymas Basin | collected 2004-07-11 | reverse complement strand
CTTAATACAACCGCTGTTATCTTTTGCCTGGGCCGACGAAACCTTGGCGGCGCCCTTGTTCATGGCGTTGACGCAGGCCTGCGAAGATTTGTCCAGGGGTTGCGCGCCGGCAGCACCGGCGACCAGCAGGAGGGCCGCGCATAGAGTACAGGTCCGCTTCACCCGGTCACGGTGGCACACCCCGTGGTCTACTGGAAGCCGGGTTTTTTACCTTACATCACCTGCATCTTCGCCCGCCCCCCCACCGGGGGAGTACGCGCACAATCGCCATTTCCCCGCCTCCTGAGCGAGCAGGCCGGTTTTGTCTGCGGCTCGGTGCTCTTCGTTGGCGTCTGGCACGCTTCGCAATTATAGGAATCCTTCCCGGGGGGCGTGATTTGCTTATAGGACTACAAATGGTGTTTCAGAATTTCGGGCGGCGCTCGCCCGACGGCGAGCTCGTGCAGAGCGAACTGCGCATGGACGAGGGCCTGGGAGAACGAATCGCCGCCGGCGAGAGCATCGACGGCGACGACATGTACTTCCGCAGCACCCCTTACTTCGAGACCACGTCCGAGAAGTACGCCTGGATGAACGACATCGTGTGTATTGGCCGCATGGCCGCGTTCGGAGGCGGCAAGGCCAGCTACGAAGTTTTCCAGGTGTTGTAGCAGCCCCGGCACAAGGAGAAGTCGAGAGCCTACCTTCCGTAAACGCCCACGTGTTTCTGCACCCGTTCTGTATACGCGTGCAGCTGGCTATAGCTTTCCGCGATCTCGCAGAACCAGGTCGGAGGCTGGTTGTCGTAAACACCCGCCATGAATCCGGCTATCGTAAAATCGTATACGCATGGCTTGTCGCCGAACAAAAACCCACTGGCAGGCACGGCGTGTTCGAGCGCTTCGAGGTCACGGGCAACAAACCCTCGTTGCTCTTCCAGCGTGTGCCGGCCCAGGCCGTGAAGGTGCAAGGTCCGACGCATCTGCCGCTGCGCTACACCGGCGACGAGCGGTCGAACAATTCGAGGAGCAATGTGAAAAAATCCTTCGACGATGTTGGGAAACCATTCGTCATCGAGCCAACGGCTGGCAACGAACAACCAGTACAGATGATCGTCGACCAGCCGCGCAAGCGCCAGCCCATGCGCACGGTCGCGATCGCTTAGCCCTCTGTAGACGGCGCCCTGGGTGATTTCATCCAGGTACTCGGTGATGAGTTCCGAGTCAGCGATCACGCGCTTGTCCGTGACCAGGTAAGGCAGTTTGCCCTTGGGCGCCTTGCGGGGGTCGAGCTGCACGTCCATCTCGAAAGGCAGGCCCAGTGACGTCAGCAGCATTTCGACCTTCAAACAGAACGGACTGACGTTGCGAAGGCCGAAGGCCCCTCCCAGGGTGAACAACGTCATTGACGGAACGTGGGGCTGGGCGTCGCTACCAGGCATGAAGATTCTCCTTTCTAAGATCCGGGATTTTAAGAACCACGAGCTTACCACCCTTGCCGCCCGCCTGTCGACGGATAAGCCCCCCATGTGGGTGGCTCCCCCCCTTCACTCCCGGTGTTTATCCAAACCCCAACTGAAGGCGCCGGGACGGACTTTCAGTTAGCGGCCGGCTCGACCACCGCGGGCGGCTCGACCACCGCGGGCGGTTTGACGAGGTGGTATCGCCGGATCGCCGGTTTGTCTATACGGGTCGAGAGCCCGCCTGGCCATTCGACTTCTATTGCCGACACCGACTGCAACGAGCCCAGGCCAAAATGCTTCTGCAGTGCGTGTTGCGCAGAAAAAGAGTCACCGGTTACTATGCGCGCGATCCGCCGGCCGCCACTTTCCAGTTCCACGGCGATTCGCGCGCCTAACGGCGAAGGCCCACCCGCGCGGTCGGCCAGGCGGACACCGATCCAGTTGTCGTCGCCAGGCCACCGGTTGCGCAGCAGGTGCAGGCGCGGCTTGTTGGATCCACCCTCGTAGTCGTGTTCGACCACCAGAAGGTCGACCCGCCCGTCCAGGTCGAGGTCGTCGGCCACGACGGCGCGGCCGTCGATCTCGTCGGCGACGCCCATGAGATAACCCACGTTGGTAAAGTCGCGCCCCGCGTCACTCATGTAGAGCACGTTGTGCTCAAAGCCGTTCCACGACCACTCGTTGCCTATCTTCGAGGACGTGTTCTGGAAGAAAGACTGGCGCGCTGGATCGGGGACAGCGGCCGCCATGTAAATGTCCTGCGTCCAGAAGCGGGTGCAGTAGTCCTTGGCCGAGTTGCCACTACGAAAGCCGTTGGCGACAAATATATCCACGTCCGAGTCATTGTCGAAATCAAGCGAAGCCGTTCCCCAAGCCCAGCCTGAGCGCGCCACGCTGTCCTTGAAAGCCGGCGCGACCAGGCGGGCGGTGCTGGTACCCAGGAGCATGCGGTTTCCAAAGGTCATGGGTCTGCGCATTTCCTGGTGTCGTGCGAAGCCCTCGGGCCCAGCGTTCATGAAGTCGAGTCGCCGCGCGGTAGTCGAACTCATGCCGATCATGTACATGTCCAGCAATCCGTCCAGGTCGTAGTCTGCAAACGAGTGGCCCATGCCGAACCCCGCGCCGTCGTCGATTACCTGGTCGGTAGCATCACTAAAATGACCACTGCCGTCGTTGAGATAGACGTCGGCCCCGGCGAAATCGCTGACGGTTACGAGGTCCAGGTCGCGGTCGCCATCGATGTCCACCAGCGAACCGCTCAGTACGCGGCGGTAACGCTTGGTGCCCATGTCGGCCGCCGCGCTGCCATCTTCGAAGTGGCCATCACCGGTGTTCAACAGCAGGTAAGAGGGGTAGCCGTCGCGCGCGTCGTAATAGGGCTGGGGCAAGGTGCCAGCGAGGTAGGCTATCTTGTACTGGCCGGCCCAGACGTCGAGGTCACCGTCACCGTCCGCGTCCCCGGCGGTGAGCACCTGCGGGTTGGCCAACGGGCTCGAGGTGGCCTTTACCGGGTGCGGCTGCGTGGGAAACCTACCGCCGCTCGCCCCCTCGTAAAGGTGCAGGTACTCGCCGCGTGCCCCGCTGAGAAGGTCGAGGTGACCGTCACCGGTAAAGTCGGCCAGCACGGCGGCTGTTATATTGCCCTCGATGTTAGCGGGCCGGTCGAGCAGCGGGGCCTCGTCAAATCGCCAGTCGCCCTTGTTCCAGTAGACCGTGTTCATGCCGGGCAGTACCACGTCGGAGTAACCGTCACCGTCCAGGTCGTGGACCAGTAGCGGCGGGACGTAGCCCAGGTCCCAAGTGGCCGCTTTTTCGAAGGTGGGATTGCCGGTCCGTTCAAATATCTCGATCGACGACGCATCGATACTGCGCGCTATGGGAAAACCGTTAGCGTCGCCGAGCCCCGACCAACGGACATCGAGTTCTCCGCGTATCGAGGCGCGGTGCCCGCGCTCGGCCTGGATGCAGTCGATAGCGAAGGTAACCAGTGACCGGGCCCCGGCCGTTTCATCATACGAAAACCGGGTATGATGCCACTCGGTCTGCTCGATGCGATAACCGCGTTCTTTCCAGTCGGTCAGAAACAGCCGCCACTGCTCCCGGTCGAGAGCGCGCGCGGGCGAGCCGAATCGCGTGGCGCTTACTCCCTGGCCCAGGATGCGAGTCGGCCCCGGCCGGCCGATCAGCAGCGTGTCCTGTAAACTGAAATTACCCAGCACCTCGAAGGCGTCGTCAGCCCTGCGCAGTTCATCCCACAGCCTGACGAAAGCCTGTTCATATACCTGCGCCCTGACTTCTCCGGACCAGACGGTCCGGTCCCTCAGCCTGCGCTCGTCGACTATGCGCTGCACCTGTTGATCAATACTTGTCCGTTTTTCCTTGGAGGTGGTCTTGGGGTCGCGCGACTCGCTGCCGGGTGGGGCGGCGCCGACCAGCATCGCTGAGCCCACGGATCCCAGGATCATCGCTAAACAGGACGCTGCGATTATATGCTTTGACGAAGTCATGATCGTTGCACTACATGACAGTGGTCAGCAGGGCGCGCAACAAGTGCGGAGACTCGAAGAGCCCCACTTGCGAAATCGCCCCCCCCACACGTGGCAGGCTATTTTGAGGACGATGTTAATCGGCTGCACGTATTAATTCACAGGTTCACTCGCGTAAGGAAGGATCAGGGGGAGGGGAATCAAAAAAACCAGATTCTCCCTTGACACAACGATTAAAGGGGTAAGAGTGGCTAGCGGGAATACTCGCTGGAGGTGGGGGCTTACCTCACCCGGCGTTCGCCTGGGAGTTATAAATGACAAATAGCAGGTATCGGGTTGTTGCTTTCTTCGCCGCCGCGTTACTGGCAGCGGTCGGACAGGCCTCGGTCTCATCGGCGGCCCCGGTCGTTGACGGTGTGATCAACGTTGGCGAGTACGCCCAGTCGGTTGTCGTTGACAGCACTCCTGACCTGGGCGGCGTGTACGACGCGGGTAGCTCGGGTAGCTTCGCCGGCGGCACGGTAAACTGTCACGGTGACTGGGCCCTGTACTGGGACTGGGATGCCACCAACCTTTACCTCGCTGCCGATCCGATGGGCGCACCCAGCAATTGTGCGGACACGGTGTTTGGCGCGTTGTTCAACCCGACCCTCGGCGATCCCAACGATTCGCCTACCGGCTGCGAGGCTTGCACGGGTACATTCTACGGCAACGGGATGACAGACGGGCATTTCGCTGCCGAGTGCGTAGCCGGCCAGTTTAATATTTCGGGAGGGGAGTCGTCTTTTCTAGCCACACCGCCGTCGAGCACCTGGACCTACGTGCAGAACCCGGTCAGTACCACGATCAACGCGATCGAGTGGTCGATACCGCGGGCTGACCTCGACAAGTTCGGGGATACCACCTACACAGACTCACCCGAGTTTGCGTGCATGTGGTTTCGTGCGTCGGCCTTTGATTCACGCGGGGTAAGCGACAGTATCGGGCCAGGTGTCCGGACCATATGGTTGGCACTGAACCCCGCTGCGGCACCCTGTGCGCTTTCGGCCGACCCTCCGCCGACTTGCGGCGCGGTGTGCGGTGATGGCACCCTTGAACTTTTCGAAGAATGTGACGACGGGAACACCGACGTCGGCGACGGTTGTGACGACAGTTGCGAGCTGGAGCCCCCGCCGGCCTGCGAGACGCAGGACAACGTCCTGAGTTCAATCGATGGGGGCGTGGCACCGGTGGCAACCAGCGTGTGGTCGGACGAAAACGGGCTGCCGTCGTCCGCGCCCGGGGCTTTCGACATGGACGAGGCCACCTTGTGGAACAGCGACTGGGGGGGGCCGGGATTTGAGCCCACCGAGGGCTACGGTAGCCATTCCTATCTGTACGCCGAGCTCGCCTCGGCCGTGACCATCAACCAGGTACGCATCGTCCAGGATACGACAAACAGCGACGCGATCGATATTTACGTGAGTGATGACCCGGCGGCGGCGGAGGGTTCGCTGACGGGGTGGACGCTGGTGGCCGGACTTACCGGTCAGAGTGCCGGTACCGAGCTTGTCAACATAGCTGCCGTGTCGGCGTCCAAGGTGAAGATGGTCTTCCCGGTCGCGGGCAACAGTGGCGATGCTCGCATCATGGAATTCCAGGCCCGTTTTTGTTGTGCTACTGACTTGGACTGCGACGACGGCGTGGGTTGCAACGGGATTGAAACCTGTGACCTCACGACGGGTAGCTGCCTGGCGGGTGCGCTGCCTTGCCAGGGCGACTGCGACACGGGTGTGTGTACCGAGCCGGGTCTCTGTACGGCTGTGCCGGTATCAACCGCCTGCGATTCGGGGCTTGACACGTGTACGGTAGACGATAGCTGCACGGGCATTGCCAGTTACCCGCAGGGGAACTGTCCCAACAACGGTGGCGGCGGAGACACGGATGAAGACCTGGTCTGCGATCTCGATGATGATAATACGTCGCCGGGCCTTTTTACTCTGCTGCGGGTGAAGTTGAAACCTGACGGCGCTTCGTCGGGTGACGACGGAAAAGCGGTGGTGACCGCGTTGCTCGCCGACTCCGATTCCGAGGGCAGTTTTATTACCAACCTCCTCGCCGGGACCAACACGATGGACCTGGTCGATTCGGACAGTTGGAGTGTCCCTTTGCCATTGGAGAACTGCTCGTCGCATTCCTCGAAGCTGCGCAGGGTTCGTTGTCGCTCCACCGACGGCCGCGTGCGTGCCACGGCAACGAAGAAGAAGCGTCTCAGCGAGCACCTGTTCGTAGTGCGGATAAGGGCGAACAAACTGACCAGTGCCGAGACGGGCCCGGCCGGCGCCACCAACCCGGTCGCCCCGGTGACGGTAAGCCTGGTCCACGGATTCATCACTAGGGTCGATGCTATCGACGGATGCACGTTGGTGTCAGCCGGCCAGGACCGTAAGCGGCTGGTGTGCAGCGAATGATGGGCTCACGGCTTAGTTCGGCCACCGGGGCACGGACGGAGAAATACAATATGGAAGCAAGTAGATTGAATCCGGTACTTCGGCGGTTACAAGCCCTCTCGGTTGCCCTGACGATCGCAGTGCTGGTGGGTGTTCTCGTCGTTGAAAAGGCGACTGCGCAGGTCTGTACCAGCGAAGACAACTTGCTCAGCTCGGTTGATGCTGGGGTGGCGCCGGTCCTGACCGACGTGTGGTCCGACGAAGACGGGTTGCCGTCTGACGCCGCGAAGGTATTTGACATGGACTCGGGCACCTTCTGGAACAGCGACTGGTTCGGTGCGAATTCTGAGCCGCTTGAAGGTTACGGAGACCACTCCTACCTGATCGCCGAGTTTTCTTCACCAGAGGTTATCAACCAGTTCGTCATCGAACAGGACGCCACCACGAGCGAGGCCCTGGACATATACGTGACCACGGATGCCTCGGCGGCCTCCTCTTCGTTAACCGGGTGGACACAGGTCGCCAGCCTCACTGGATTGGGAGCCGGTACCGAGGTTGTCGACATATCGGCGGTGACTGTCCTCAAGACCAAGTTGGTTTTTCCCTCAGGTGGCAATACCGGCGACGCGAGGATCCTGGAGTTCGCGGCCCGCCTTTGCGGTTGTTCCTCTGACCCCGACTGCGACGATAGCCTGGCGTGCAACGGTGTCGAGACCTGTGACCTCGGCAGCGGTAACTGCGTGGTCGGCACTCCACCATGCACGGCCCCGTGCGACGCGAGTTGTACAGAGCCGGCCGGCACCTGCGTCCCTGAACCGGACGCGACCGGCTGTGACAGTGGTAGCGACACCTGTAGTGAACTGGACGAGTGCCTGGGCGGCGTTTGCGTCAATACGGGCGGTGGAAGCGATACTGACGGTGATGGGATCTGCGACACGGACGATCTCGACACGACCCCGGGTTCGTTCGTCATCAAGAGCGTAGTGTTGAGACCTGCAAGGGCTTCAAAGAGCAACGGGCTCGCCCGTATCACCAGCAGCTTCATCAGCGAAAACGACACCGGTGGAGGCCTTGTTGATACGATGCTGGCCGGTAACGCTTTTGTCACTGTCAGTGACCAGGGCGGTTTCTCCAGCACGATAAGCTTAACCGGCTGCGCGTCGTCTGCTAACGGTGCGCGGGTGATGTGCCGATCGGTCGACAAGCTGGTCAGGGCCGTGCTCAAGCCGCTGCGGGGCATCGGGGTTCCACTAAACGGGGGTGCGTCGTTGTTTGTGTCCAAGTTCAGGCTGCGCGCGAAGGGCCTTGACGCTGCTTCGACTGGCGTGGTTGTTCCAACCGGGCCGGCAGACGTGGGCCTGTTCGCCAATCCGGTTGCCCGTCGTGACAGTGTCTCCCTGTGCCAGCCGAGGGGTCCTCGTAAGCTTTTCTGCACGAAGAACTGACGCGCACGTAAACCCCAGCCCGCTGGAATCGGCAAACCCTACCGTGGACTCAGGCCCGGCGGTGGGGCAGGTTCGTTGCCGCTATGGGCGGAATTACAAAAGGATCTGACTTCAGAATACGACGCGACGACTGGTCGCGCTGCGAATTCGTGACCAACGAGCTGAACCTTGAGCCGCCGGCGGGTGGCGTGCTGTTTCGCGTGGATCGCTTCGCGTTGACCGCCAACAACATCACCTACGCGGTGGCCGGTGACATGCTCGATTACTGGGGCTTCTTTCCGGCCGATGAGGGCTGGGGGCGTATACCGGTGATGGGATTTGCCGACGTGCTCGCGTCGAGTCACCCGGCCGTCGCGGTGGGCGAGCGCGTGTTCGGTTTCTTTCCCATGTCTCGGCATCTTCTCATCGAGGCCGAGCGCGAAGGCGAGTCGGTGATAATCGACGCCTCGCCACACCGTTCGGCCCACGCGTTGTTCTACCGGCAGTACACGCCCGTGGCCTCGGACCCCTTGTACCAGGCCGTTGGCGGGGCCGAGCGTGAAGACGCGTTGATGATTTTCAGGGGCTTGTTCATGACGTCGTTTCTCGCCGACGACTACCTGGCCGAAAGTGACTTTGGCGGTGCCCGTGAGGTGGTTGTCATCAGTGCTTCGAGCAAGACCGCCATCGCTCTTGCCTGGGCGCTGTCGCGCCGAAGCGGGCTGGCGGTCACTGGGCTCACCTCGCCGGGCAACAGGGAGTTCGTTGAAGGCCTGGGCTGCTACGACAAGGTGGTGACCTACGACGCGTTGGACGAAATAGACGACGGCTGTCCGCTTGGCTTTGTCGACATGGCCGGCAACGCTGCTGTCCTGCGCAGCTTGCACGAGCGTTGCGGCGACAACGTGAAGTTCTCGTTGCTGATCGGCGTGACCCACTGGCAACAGTCTGGCGATACCACGGGCCTGCCGGGTGCAGCGCCGGAGTTTTTCTTTGCCCCGACCCAGGCCGAAAAGCGAGTTGGCGACTGGGGTGCCGCCGGCTTCCAGGAGAGAGTAGGGGGCGCGCTCGTGCAGTTTCTCGAGTGGACAGACGACTGGCTGCAGCTACGGCGCGACAGCGGGCCGGAGGCCATGGAGCGGGTATATCGCGATACTCTCAAGGGCGGCCTTGACCCCAGCGTAGGCAGGCTGCTCTCGCCCTGGGACTGAAGCCGAGCTTATGAAGCGTTCAGTTCGGCGATTCGGGGTGTATTAAGATCGCGCCTGAAGCGGTCGGGCGTGTATGGCCATAACGCCGGTATGCCGCGTTTGTCGAGGTACCAGCTGTTGCACCCCGTGCTCCACACCGAGGTGGCTAGCGCCTTTATGCGTTCTTCTTCCAGCTGGGCACAGACCTCGGGTCTCGGGGAGATTTTCTGCAGCTTTCCGCTCTGCAGTAAGCGGAGGCACTTTACTATGTAGTCGCACTGCGTTTCGGCGACAGACATAAGCGAGTAGTTGCCCACGGGTCCGTTGGGACCCTGCGGCATGAAAAAATTTGGGAAGCCAGGCAACGCTATGGTGCGGTAAGCAATTACCGCCTCGCTCCACGCTTCGGCGAGGGTGACTCCGTTTTCGCCCACCAGGTTAATCGGACGCATGAAGGCGTGGGGGTCGAAACCGGTGGCCAGCACCAGTACGTCGAGCTCGTGCAGGATGCCGTCGGCGGTGCGCACCCCGGTCGGTTCAATTCGCTCTATGCTCTCGGTAACCACTGAGCAGTTATCCGATTGCACGGCGTCGTAGAAGCCGGACGACATGACCAGTCGCTTGCACATGGGTTCGTACTCGGGCGTGAGCTTGGCCCTGAGCTCGGGATCGCGGCAGGCCGCCGCTACCTGCGTGCGCTGCCAACCCGGTCTAATCACTGCTCGCCCGCCGATCTGCTCGAAAAAAATCCGCAGGGCGTGGTAAACCAGGAACTGCAGGCCCGGCACATATCGAAGGGCTTTCTTGAATTTATCTGAGTAGACCTTGTCCGCCGAGGGGGCGACCCACTGTGCGGTGCGCTGGAACATGGTCATCGTGTCGACGCGGGAGACCAGCTCTGTGACCATCTGTATCGATGTCGATCCGTTGCCTACTACGCCTACTCGCTTACCGTCCAACTGGACGTCGTGATTCCAGCGCGCCGAGTGAAAGCACGCTCCGTTGAAGGAGTCGATGCCTTCAATGTCGGGATAGCGCGGGTGGTGCAGCACCCCGGTGGCTGATACCACCACGTCGGCCCGTGTGCTCGTCCCGTCCGAGAGGTCCAGTTCCCAGCTGTCGCCGCGCCATCGGCACTCGGTGACCTCGGTGTTGAACCGAATAGAGCGTCTCACGTCGTACTTGTCGGCGACCATCTCCAGGTATTGTCGAATTTCTTCACCGGAAGAGAAACGTTTGGTCCAGTCCGATTTTAACTCGAAGCTGTAGCTGTAGTAGTGCGACGGTACGTCGCAGGACAACCCCGGGTACGTGTTTTCACGCCATGTGCCGCCGACCGAATCCGCCTTTTCGTAGATGTCGAAGTCGTCGAACCCGGCCCGCTGGAGTTTGATAGCCATGCACAGCCCGGACATGCCCGAGCCTATGATGGCAACCGAGGGGTTCTGATTTTTCATGCTGATAATTATCCTTCGGCTGATGGACCGTCGGTGGCAATGGCAAACTAGCCGCCCGGCCAAGCCCTGCCAAGAGGGGGAGGCATCCGAAACCAACGTCTCTGACACCTCCCCCTTTTGCGATTGGGGAGGGGAAAGAATAATTGTCGGAAGCAGCATGAAGGCAAGGCGCATAAGTTCGCGGATTGTAGAGATAACGCCGCTGGGCGAGGGCCTGGCGCGAGTGGATCTCGAAGGGCCGGATCTTGCCCGCGGCGCAGCCTGCGGGTGTTTTGCCATGGTCGAGGTTCCCGGCAGCGGCGGTTGCGTGCTTTCGCGGCCCTATTCACTCTTTCTGACGGTCAGCGACGATCGGGTAGCCCTGCTGGTCAAGAACATGGGACGGGGTTCGGCGGAGCTGCTGGCCTCGCAGCCGGGCGACGAACTCGCCGTGCTGTCTCCGCTCGGTAACGAGTTTCCCGACCCCGTTGGGAGCTGCTGGGCGGTTGCCGGGGGAGTGGGCGCTGCCCCCTTCGGCTACCTGGCCGCACGCGAAGGGGTAGAGATAATTTTTGGCGCCCAGGACGCGGGCCAAAGTGGCTTTGCGGGCGCCCTGGAGGACGTGGGTGCCACCGTGGAGCTGGCCACCCTGGACGGCTCGGCCGGCTTCAAGGGCACCGTGGTCGACTGCCTGCTCGCACGCCTTGAAAACGACCGGCCGGACATGATTTTTTCTTGCGGTCCCACCGGCATGATGGAGGCGGTGGCCGCCGTGGCGCGCAAACACGGGATAGCCTGCCACGTGAGCCTCGAGGCACGCATGGGGTGCGGCTGGGGTGTTTGTCGCGGCTGCGTACACCGCGACGCGAGCGGGGGCTGGCGCTGCATCTGTGAAGACGGCCCGGTCTACGCAGCCGCAGATATTTTTGCCGCCGCGGAAACCGTGAAGGGGGCGGGCGCCTGATGTCGGCGGCCACCGACTTGTCGGTAGACGTCGGCGGGCTCACTTGGCCCACACCGGTGGGCCTTGCCTCGGGTTGCTGCGGTTATGGCCGCGAGCTCGAAGACCGTGTGGACGGCGTCGACTTCGGAAAAATCGGCGCGATCTTCACCAAGGGCCTGTCCCTGGAGCCGCGCGAGGGCAACGCGCCCGAGTGGGCGTCCAACCCTTCCGGTCGCATCACCGAAGTGCCGGGCGCGATGATCAACGCCATCGGCCTGGCCAACCCGGGAGTCCACGCGTTCATAAGTGACAAGTTGCCGTGGCTCGCCGAGTGGCGCGAGCGCCACGGGGGCAGGGTGATCGCCAATATATTCGGCGAAAGCGTAGAGGAGTACGCCGAACTTGCACGTCGTCTCGATAGTGCCGACGGTGTTGATGGCGTTGAGCTCAACCTGTCCTGTCCCAACGTGGAGAAGGGTGGCCTGGAGTTTGGCCAGGACGCCGAGGCCTGTGCGCGGGTGACGGCGGCGGTGCGCGAAGTCACGGGCAAATTTATGGCCGTAAAACTCTCGCCGGCCTGCGACGTTGCTGCTCTTTCGGTCGCGGCCGAGCGGGCTGGCGCACAGGCGCTCTCGATCAGCAATACGCTGCCGGTTTCCCAGGCGGCGTTGGCACTTGACCCGGTCCCCGAGCTGCCGTCCATGGGTGGCATAAGCGGTCCGGTGCTGAGACCGCTGGCGCTGGAGGCCACGAGGAATGCGCGCGCCGCCAGCAGTCTTGCCATCATAGGCATAGGCGGCATAGCCACGGCTGATCACGCGCGCGAGTTTTTTGCTGCGGGCGCCTGCGCCGTGCAGGTGGGTACCGCCTTGTTCGGCGACCCCGATGTCTGCGCCCGCATCTGCAGCGGTATTTCGGTGCCAGTGTAAAAGTCGCTTGAGACTTAGTGCAAAGGCTCCGCGGTCGAGATAGTAATGGCCCAGATGAAGTACCTCCACAGCATGATTCGAGTCGTCGATCTCAAGGCGACTATGGATTTTTTCTGCGACAAGCTCGGCCTCACCGAGCTGGGCCGTTTTGATAACGACGCGGGTAGGTTCACGCTGGTGTTTCTCGCGGTGCCGGGCAACGAGGAAGCCCAGGTCGAGCTGACCTGGAACTGGGATGCCGAGCAGCTCGACGGCGGCCGCAACTTTGGCCACCTGGCCTACGAGGTCGATAACATCTACGAACTTTGCGAGCGTCTGCGCGACGGTGGTGTTACTATCAACCGCCCGCCTCGAGACGGCCACATGGCCTTCGTGCGCTCGCCCGATGGCATCTCTATCGAACTGCTCCAGAAAGGGGGGTCGTTGCCGGTCGCCGAACCGTGGGCATCGATGCCCAACAGCGGCGAGTGGTAACCAGCCCGTGGTGACAGCCGCCAAGAGGCAAGCGTCGGAGCAGGGTGGTGACCCGCTGACCGCGGGCAGCCACGAGGCCGAACTGCTCGGTCCCCAGCCTTTGCCCGCGGCGGGTCCGCTCGACTGGCTGATGACGGCGCCTTTCGTTGCCGCGTTCTGGGCGGTGCTGATTGTTTTTGATCTTCCGCAGCGTATCGCGCGCCTGTTCGGCCCGCGTCCGCACGAGATAGTAGTCGGTTGCCTGCTGCACGGCCTGGTGGGAGCCCTGCGCGTGATGGGCACCCGCATAGAGGTCGAGCGCTCGCCGCTGGTCAAACCCGCTACGGCTTACCTGCTGGTGGCCAACCATCAGAGCCTGCTCGACATACCCGTGGTCGGCTCTTTGTTGTTCAGCAACTACCCTAAGTACGTGTCGAAGTTTGAGCTGGCCAAGTGGATACCGAGCATTTCTTACAATCTCAGGCGTGGCGGCAACGCGCTCATCAACCGGGGTAATCGCCGACAGGCGCAAAGCGCGATTTCAGAGGCCGTGTCCACGGCAGCCGAGCGCGGCGTGTCGATGTTGATCTACCCCGAAGGCACCCGCAGTCGTCACGGTGAGCTCCGGGCGTTCAAGCAGGCCGGCACCCAGTCAATGATGGACGCGGCGCCTGAACTCGAGATCGTCCCGGTCGCGATTGAGAACTCCTGGCGACTGCTGGCCAACAACCTTCTGCCCGCGGCCTGGGGCACCAGCATAAAAGTGAAGATCGGCGATCCCATTGCCCGTAACGTCGGGCAGGAAGCGGGCGACCAGGACGCGGCCGAGGTGCTTGATCGTTGCCGAATTTTTATTGCCGATGCCTTGCTCGAATGGCGACACGAAGAACGGCGCGCAGCGGCCGACTGAGCCGCGGCCCGGCGGCGGGCACTACTCACCCAGCCGCATCGCGGCAACCGAACCGTTAGACAGCTCGACTTCAAAGCGCGAGCCGGGTGTTGCCGCTACGGGCGCTGTCATCGAACCGCAGATTATAATGTCGCCGGCTTCAAGCTGCGCTCCGAAACCGTCGAGCAGTCGGGCAAGGTAAACGAGCAGCTTCGGGATATCCCCGGTAGCCTCGAGGCAGTCAAGGTCAGCCCGGGTTTCACCGTCGAGCTTTATCGTCGCACGCAGGCCATGCAGGTTGCAGCGGGGTGGGGGAGTCAGCCATTCGCCGGTGGTAAAAGCTCGGTGGAACACTCCCTCGGCCAGGATGTCTTCAAACTCCTCAAAGGGACGGTCAAAGTTGGCCAGTTCTATGGCCGCAGCCACCGAGCCGACCGCATCTGCCGCCTGGTCGGCATCGGCCGTGGCGGGCAGGTCGTGGGCTAGTTGCACGGCCAGCTCGGGTTCGAGAAAGGCCTTGGTAGCGCCCGCAAGTGAGCAGTCAGCAGGGCTTTTGTGCAGGGTATTTCCCGCAAGTCCCGCCACCAGCGAGCCATCCAGTCCGAGTTGTTCCTGGATTGCCGGAGAGTTGAACGCCACCTTGTAGCCCAGCCGCCGCGCGCCCTGGTGGATGCGATCAGCATGACTCTTGAAGTGGCGCTCAAGGCCTTTGTTCACCGATTCATTCACTGCGGGTTTCGTTCATCGCCGATTTCAGCGCTGGGAGATAATGACACTGCCAGCCACCTGCGCCAAACTTCTTCTGCTGCAATGGCAACGCGAGTAGAACAGCTGGATTGCTTCCCCCGCCTGGGCTGGGTGGAAGGCCCGACGCCTGTGGTCGCGCTCGACGGGCTGGCTGCAGAGCTGGGACTCGGGTGGCTGGGTGTAAAGCGCGATGACGCTATCGGCAAGTTCGGCGGTAGCAGCAAGGTGCGCAAGCTGGATTACCTGCTGGCCTCGCCTCGCTTCGCGAGGGCCCCCGCCTGGGTGTCGGTGGGCGCCATCGGTTCGGGGCATCTCGCTTGTCTTGCCCAGGCAGCCACTGAGTTGGACAAGCGATTGCGCGTTCACGTTTTTAACGAACCGCTGAGCGATGGCGTGGTGGACAACCTGGCCGCCATTGCTGGTGGTTCAGCTGAAATGCGGCACCACCGTTCGCGCACGACCATGGTGCTTCGTAACCCGGCGTTGTTTCTTGGCCCGGGTACCGAGGACTGCCCGGTGATACCGGCTGGTGGAACCCAGCGAGTGGGTACGCTGGGGACGGTACGTGCGGGATTGGAGCTGGCCGAGCAGGTTCGGGCCGGCTTGCTCCCCGAACCCTCTCGAGTCGTCCTCCCCTGGGGTACCGGTGGAACGGTTGTCGGCTTGTCCGTGGGGCTTGCGCTGGGTGGGCTGCGCACCCGTGTCGATGCGGTGGCGGTGGTCGAAAGAATTCTCTCGACCAGGAGTATGCTCGCAAGCCAACAGCGAGCGGTGATCGCATTACTCGAATCGGCCGGTGTGGAAGGTGCTCGCGGTCTGCAGCCGGCGGCGGTCACCATGTTGCGCGGCCAACTCGGCCGCGGCTACGGGCATCCCACTGCCGCGGCACTTGCGGCCGTTGAACGCGCGCAGGGGGCTGGCTTGAAGTTGGAACCCGTTTACACGGGCAAGGCCCTGGCGCTTCTGCTCGACCTGGCGCCCCCCGGTGAGGAGCCGTCCGCTGGAGCGGGGCAGGCGAACAACGAGGCCGTCCTGTTCTGGAACACCAACCGTGGCGCTCTGCCCGCGCCCGGCCACGATTGGCGCAAGCGCTTGCCAGGCAGCCTCGGTCGCTGGTTGCCTGTCGGGCAGGCCGTCTGAACAACCCGGCCTGGCTGCCAGTAAGCCGAGCGGGGACCGGCGGCGCATCCGGGGACTCCGCTGCAAACCCACCCACACGCTACCGCCCTTCGAGCGCTAACTTACGTTAGCAGCACAGCCCCGGTTAGAGCCCGTGTTTACAGGGT
>LWDU01043342.1_pt1 | contig 15658 bp, 15 predicted proteins | sample 727161 | NCBI WGS metagenome assembly LWDU01 (sample SAMN04566230, study PRJNA314399) | hydrothermal vent metagenome | isolation source: deep sea hydrothermal plume seawater | place: Mexico: Gulf of California, Guaymas Basin | collected 2004-07-11 | reverse complement strand
TCAATATTTTCAAAAACCGTGAGAGTTGGCATGAGATTGAAAAACTGAAATACAATACCGATCTCTTTTCGGCGTAGCAGGGTCAGGTTATGATCAGAAAGATCGGACACTTTTTGATCGTTAAGAATAATTTGTCCGCGATCAGGCAGATCAAGTCCTGCCAGCAGATTGAGTAAAGTAGTTTTTCCTCCTCCGCTAGGTCCCATAATGGTGACGAAGTCTCCTGCATCGAGGCTCAGGTTCACGGCCACCAATGCTGCTACCGGCTGAGACCCACTTTGATGATGGGAGTCGTCATGGAGCAAAAGGATATTCGAAATACGATTTCATTGCAAGATAACATGCGTTGTTGTTAATCCCGGAATATGATATGGATGAATCTGCAAATTTAACTGGGTATAGAAAATCAACTCAAACAATTTTCTCGAGTGTATTAATAGTGGAGCTCTTAATATGACGATTTCGGACAAGCTAAGCGGATTCATGGAGAAATCTTCTTGGATTCGAAAAATGTTTGAGGAAGGTATCCGGCTGAAACAGGAGTCCGGTGAGGAAAATGTATTCGACCTGTCCCTCGGTAACCCCGTGATTGAACCGCCGGAGGAGGTTCGAAAAGCATTGGTAGAAGTAGCGCAAGATGTATCACCTGGACTGCATCGTTATATGCCCAATGCCGGGTTTGCTGATGTGCGTGCAGTGATCGCTGAATCCCTATCTCCGGAATGTAAGGTGGAACTTTCTGCCAACGATGTGGTGATGGTATGCGGTGCGGCGGGGGGGCTGAATATCACTTTGAAAACCTTGCTCAACCCAGGAGATGAGGTCATTATCTTCACGCCTTATTTTGTGGAATACCTGTTTTATGCTGATAATCATGGGGGAAAGGCGGTGGCTGTGCCAACGCTGGATAATTTTCATCTTGATTTTACGGCCTTGGAAAACGCGCTCAACGAAAAAACCAAGGCGGTCATCATCAATTCTCCCAACAACCCGACCGGAGTGGTTTATTCGCGTAAGGAATTGCAGCAGTTAGCCGACATACTAAAAACATATTCTGAACGGCTCGGAAATGCGATTTACTTGATCTCGGACGATCCATATAAAAAAATCGTATTCGATGATGTGGAAGCTCCAAACATCATGGAATTTTACCCTAACAGCATATACATCACCTCGTATTCCAAGGACATTGCGCTGCCTGGTGAGCGTATCGGATTTGTGGCTGTGCATCCTCAATGTGAAGACACTGGACAAATCATGGCGGGCCTGATCTTCTGCAACCGGGTATTAGGATTCGTGAACGCACCGGCCCTCATGCAGCGCGTGGTTAAACAGGTTCAGAATGTGACGGTGGATATAGCACAGTATCGTCGTAAACGAGATTTTTTATATAAGGAGTTAACAAGGATCGGATATGAAGTGGTGAAACCGCAAGGTGCGTTTTATTTCTTCCCGAAATCTCCCATACAGGATGAAGTGGAATTTGCGCGAAGGTTGGCGGAAAATAAAGTACTGGTGGTGCCGGGTAGAGGGTTTGGATTGCCGGGTTATTTCCGTGTCGCTTATTGTTTCCCCGACTCGGTAATTGAAGGCTCCATTGTCGGATTTGAACGGGCTTATTCAGCGTGAGAGGCCTATTGAAGTAATGAGTCTGGAAACGGAAATTGTCTTTAGGTTAAAAATCTATAGGCGTGCCCTGATTTGTTGATGGCCTTCTATTTTTCTTCAAGACGTAGCCTTGTTGTTCTTTGCTTCCCACGCTAGTGGGTGGTAAAATTAAACCTTATTTTTAATAGATTATAGAGGTCGTTTTTTTTAAGGATTGAACGTTATGGCTTTGACACAGGATCAAATCAACCGTTACAGTCGGCATCTTCTTTTGCCGGAGGTTGGGGTTGAGGGGCAAGAAAAAATTTGTAACTCCAAAGTGCTTTTAATTGGTACAGGTGGTTTAGGTTCCCCACTAGCTCTTTATCTTGCAGCGGCTGGGGTTGGGAATCTGGGTATGATCGATTTTGATGTAGTCGATTTCAGCAACCTGCAGAGGCAGGTGGCGCATGGGGAATCTACGGTCGGAAAACTGAAAGTGGATTCGGCCAAAGCACGTATTTCAGATCTCAACTCGAGCATCAACGTCACTACTTACAACATGCGTTTATCCTCAGAAAACGTGATGAAAATTTTTGCTGACTACGACATTATTGTTGATGGTACAGACAATTTCCCCACCCGCTACCTGGCAAACGATGCATGTGTGTTGTTAAAGAAACCTTATATATATGGTTGTATTCTGCGCTTTGATGGTCAGGCTTCAGTATTTGATTCCCGGGTAGGACCGTGTTATCGATGTCTGTTTCCAGAACCGCCGCCACCAGGTTTGGTACCGAGTTGTGCCGAGGGTGGGGTAATAGGAATCCTTCCGGGCATCATTGGATTGATTCAAGCTAACGAGGTGATCAAGCTGGTGCTAGGTATAGGTGATTCTCTGGTCGGAAGACTATTGTTATTCGATGCCTTAACGATGAAGTTCAAGGAAATGAAGTTGCGTAAGGACCCGTCTTGTCCCATCTGTGGGGATAATCCGACCATCACGGAGCTAATTGACTACGAGCAGTTCTGTGGTATTGTACCTCCGAGTGAGTTGTCTGCTGATTTGGATAAAGAAATTGGCGTCAAGCAGGTCAAAGAAATGTTGGATGCGAAGCATACCTTCAAACTGATAGATGTGCGTGAACCGTCCGAATATCAAATCTGCAAAATTGATGCAGCAACTCTGATTCCGCTGGGGGATATTGAAGCTAAGGATCTTTCTAAGCTGAATGGGTTGAATCCGGATGATGAGATTGTGCTTCACTGCAAAGCTGGAATGCGCTCCATGAAAGCATTAAAAGCATTGGAAGAAATGGGGTTCCGCAACCTGAAGAGCATGCGTGGAGGTATCAACGAATGGTCAGAGAAAGTGGATTCCTCAGTACCAATGTATTAAATAAAAGGATGCCTTGGGAAAATGCGCAGTACCTTTTATTTGCCTGGTAAAGAGTTTCTTGGCTAGTGGTACTTTCCTTTTTAGGGTAGTGGCTGCTGGCAGGGTAGCGGGAGAAGTTTGGGGTTAAAAAAGGAACAGGGAACTGAGGTTGCCTGTATTCGAGTGTTTTTATCAGGAATTGAAAGGGGATATTATGAGTGATTCTGATGAGTCTGGACGTGATTTTGAAGAGTTGTCTAAAGCGATCACCGAAGCGGTCATGACTTCACCCAAAGTTAAAAAAATAGTTGCTGAAATTCAGAAAGACGACAATATTTGCCCAAAAAGTTTTATGGTATTGGTTCTTAAGATGGAAGTGTTGACCGATTCACTTGAGTTAGAGGTTAAAGAGGAAACTACCGAGGAGCGGCCTGAGCCCAAGGAGCGTAAAAGAAAAAAGTCTGGCAAAAAGCCGCAGTTCGTCGATGGACATGAGCTCTCTGAAAAAGAAATCGCATATCAGGAATTTGCCAACAAAAAGTTTGATACCCAGGAATGGCTCAAGAAAAACGGCCTCATTCTTTAGGACATTTTTTGCTTATCTGGTTTTGGCCTTTTGTTCGACATGCTTTATGCCTGAGACTGTCCTTTCTCTAGATTTTGATTTCGCTCGACACGAGATGGTCGAGGACCAGATCAAGCGTCGTGGCATTCACGATAGAGCTGTATTGAGTGCCCTGCTTCAAGTACCCCGTCACCTGTTTGTAGAGCCCGAATTTTTACACTTGGCCTATACAGATTCCGCCCTCCCAATAAAAGAAAACCAGACTATTTCGCAACCTTATATTGTTGCTCTGATGACCCAGAGCGCGAGGTTGAATGCCAATGATCGAGTTTTGGAAATTGGTACGGGATCGGCCTATCAGGCGGCGGTGCTGGCGGAAATTGTCAAGGAAGTATATTCGATCGAAATCATCGAGGCTCTCGCCCATTCCGCAGAAGATAAACTGAAAAATCTGGGTTATAAAAACGTAACTGTTAGGCACGGTGATGGTTATCGCGGGTGGCCGAAAAAATCTCCCTTCGACGCAATTCTCATTACTGCGGCGGCACCCAAAATACCTCAACTTCTGATTGACCAGTTGAAGGTTGGAGGTAGAATGGTGCTTCCTTTGAGGCAAACCAAGAGCTCACAGGATCTGATAGTGTTGACCAAGTTGGAGAATGGCAACCTGAAAGAACAATTTATTACTGCTGTGGTTTTTGTGCCTATGACTGGAGAGGTTCGACGATGATATTTTTTGGTGCGGGTAAGGAGAGTTCTGCAACATGCCAGCCCGCAGTAGCCGGAAAATTTTATCCGGCCCAGCGTGAAGTTTTCTGTTCCAGAACTTTCATGCACAGAATTTTAGTATAAAAATGAATGGATTCTTCCATATCAGAGACACGAAAGAGGGTGTGAAGATACCTTTTGATCATAGCTGGTAGTCGAATTGAATAACGGGCTGGTATTGATCCATTTGTTTTTTTATAATGCCGACCAATTCTTTAAGGCGGGTCGTGGTTTCGGCCTCAAACCTCAGCACCAGAACAGGTTGGGTGTTAGAGGCGCGAATCAGTGCCCAGCCATCTCCAAAGTTGATTCGCACTCCGTCAATGTCAATGACATCGTATTGAGCCCTGAAAAACTCTGTCAACTCACGCACAATTTCAAACTTCTTCTCATCTGGGCAGTCGATGCGAATCTCCGGCGTGTAGGCTGTTTTAGGAAGGTCGGCGAGCATTTCTGAAACTTTTTGACCAGATTGCGCCACAATTTGTAATATCCGGCCCGCAGCAAAAATTGCATCATCAAATCCGAAATAATTATCAGAAAAACAGACATGACCGCTCATTTCTCCCGCAAGGAGTGCGTTGGTTTCCCGCATTTTCTTTTTTATCAGGGAGTGACCGGCCGGTGCCATGACAGGAACGCCACCGTGTTTTTCGATATCCTGATACAGGTTCTGCGAACATTTAACTTCTCCTACAATGGTTGCACCAGGATTTCTCGAAAGAATATCTCGTGCAAAAATTGTCAACAACTGATCACCCCATAAAATATCTCCCCTGTCATCGACTATGCCAATGCGGTCTGCGTCACCATCAAATCCAATACCCAACTCAGCATTTTCGGCACGAACTTTTTGGATCAACCCTTGTAGATTTTCTTCTACCGTGGGGTCAGGATGATGATTGGGAAAAGTTCCATCGGGTTCGCAAAAAATTTCTATAGATGCCGAAGCAACCGTTCCCCCCATCTACGACCACTTGTACTTTTCGGGAAATATTCAGGATAGAACAAATATGGTCCATATATGGTTCCAGAATTTCAGCTTGTTCAATTTTTCCCAATCCTGTTTCGAAGTCTTTGGCTCCTATCAGGGCTTTTAACGCCTGAATCTTTTTTCCGTATAAACTATTTAGACCATGACTGATTTTGAAGCCATTAAACTCGGGTGGATTGTGGCTACCGGTGATCATTACACCTCCATCAGCTTTAAGATGATGGAGAGCAAAGTAGGAAACAGGTGTGGGGACCATACCAATGTCTATGACATCGCATCCGGTAGAGGTTAGGGCTTTGGATAAAATATCGCGGAATTCAACGGAACTGGAGCGGACGTCCCATCCTACTACCAGCGATTTTCCTCCCTGACGTTTCAAATAAGTGCCGATAGCCTGGCCAATTAGTTGTACGGTTTCGGGCGTGAGGTCTTTGCCAACTATGCCACGTATATCATATTCGCGGAAGATTTGAGGGTTGATGTCAGTCATCATAATAAAAAGAGTCGTTATAAATTCAGCAACTAATTAAAATGGGTTTTTGGTTAAACCGCCGTCTACAGAAAAGTTCGTGGCCGTGATCCATCCAGATTGGTCGGAAGCCAAGAACAATGCCAGTCCGGTTAAATCTTCGGGCATGCCCATCCTGTTTAATGGAATTGTTGTTCCTGTTTGTTCCATGATTTCTTTTTTAGCTTGATCTGCATCTTCGCCTTGGATCTCGTTTTCCCAGGATTTGCTCCATACAGGGCCAGGTGAAATGGAATTGACCAAAATTTTATCTGTTGCCAAGGTCTGGGCTAGAGAAACGGTGAAATTCGACAGCCCGGCTTTCATTGCGCTGTAGTGGGGGAAAATATCCTGCGGACGGGCTGCAGCAATGGATGAAATATTGATGATCCTCGCACACTCAGACTGCTGCAAAGAGGGAATGCACAACCGGGATAGCCGGACCGCAGACATTAGATTGATTTGAAATGAGTCCTCCCAATCCTGATCTGTCAGATCAAAAAAATTCGCCAATTTTAAAATTGCCCCGACATTATTTATTAGCACATCGACTTTGCCCAGTTCTTTCATTGCATTATCGTGAAAATCTTTTACACCGTTTGCCTTACTGAGGTCAGAGGATAAACAAATATGTCCAGTTCCTTCCAGTTCATGGGATAAGGAATCTAAGCGATCCATACTCCGAGCGCAAGCAGCGACTTGGGCTCCTTCTTTGGCAAATGCCAGGGCAAGTGCCCGACCAATTCCGTCGCCGGCTCCGGTGATTATCACTTTCCGGTTTCTCAATTTTGAGCCCATGTTAAGATGCTTCCTTTATTCTCATTTGCCGAGATTTATTATTTTATGGAGCCTACACTCATTCCAAAAATCACGTCTTCCCCCTCGCTGGTCTGGGTGATAGCCGCGATTGGGTTTTATATTTTCAATATCTTTCTGGGGTTGTTTATGGCTTTCAGAAAGAGGACGGCACAAAGCCTGAAAATCCACAGGCTCCTATTTTACACCATCGCATTTTGTCTAGGCTATTACCTGTTGATGAACCAGACCCACGATGAGAACACGCTGCTGGATTATTTGATATGTCTTTACTTTATCACAATCGTCCCGTTCAGCAAGCGCTGGGATATATTGATCCATGCCTTCATTGCGGCGTTCGGGCTGATACTCCTGCCGCTACTGATCGTAATGAGAATCTAACGAGTCCAAGTATCCTTGAGGATGAATTACAATATCGAATCATCCTTCACACTAATACGATTTACTGTGAATTGAACAGAGCGGTGCTATTGTAAGTTAGTCGACGATAGCAGCTTTAACGGTGATATTGCCATAGACCTTAACGCGGCAACCGAGTTTCTGGTGAGGCTCCAGCTTGTGGATGTTTTCAAAAAAGGTGCGTGGATTAACGTTCTCGAGGGGTTCGATTTCTACCACACATTTGCCGCATAGACCATGTCCTCGACAGTTCAGGAACTTGTTGAATCCTTTATAAACTTCGGCATCGTTATAGAGCGCGGCTTTTCTCAAGTTGGCTCCATAACCCGCTTTTAAGTCAACGGTTTCATCGGTTTCGGTGTTAATGACCTTGATCTTCGGCATCCTAAATCTAAGCTCCAACTCAAGTTATTTGGCTGTTAAGGAAAGCCATTAATGCCCCATATCCGGCACGATGTCAACCCATATATTTGATGCAAAATCAAGATTCTTCACTAACACTCGGAACGGCAACGCTTAGTAGAAAGGCAGATAGAGCAATCATTTTTTAAGCCAAGATAACTCTCTCTGTTGCCCGCCGATTAAAACGTATGCTAGCTATCCTTATGGCAGCAGTACCTCCCACGCTAGTGGGCTAGATAGAGTAATTGTGGCCCATCAGGATTTTCTTTTCTTTAAGAAACTCCTGGATTTTATGGGAGGCTTTTATCGTATCCTGGGCTTCATCCAGAGAGAGGACGATATCCGGTTCTCCTGTGGGTTGTGAGGCCACCTGAATTTCTACAACCGGATAGGGGTTAGCCAAAAGTCTAAGATCGACCTGGTCTTCCTGATGAAAGGCGTTGGAGGTAGAAATCACTACATGGCCTGCATCAAGAAAAAGCTTTGCGACTTCGCCTAACCTTCTTACCGATTCACTTTCGTTACTGTTTTGGAAGTTCTCCAGATCGGCTCCGAGCCCGAGATTGACATTCCTCCGGTCGAGCAAGTAGCTTTGGAAATTATTTTCAAACAGGCTGCCGGTCCCCGGGTCGCCGGTAATCAGGATCAATGATGCTTGATGCCCATTGCGGTAGGCCCTTTCTTCCGGTGTGATTTCGCTTTTGATCCAATTGAAATCCCGGGTGCGAACTTCGTCCCGGAGCTTGTCTTCCTTTGTTGCTGGGATATAGGTAGTGATGATACCGCCTCCGCAAACATCGTATTCATCAACCAGAACGAACCGGCCTGTGGTAGCGATGGACCCGAACAGGTCAAAGGCAACAGGATTTCGTGTTTTCAGAGTCAATTCGGCAACATCATTTTTGGCGATATATTCCTGATCGGTCAGGGTCTTTAAGGTAGAGGCATCGATGGCTTTTTTAAATTCAACCACTTCGCATTCCATCTCCTGAGTATTTAATTTTATGACAAACTTTCGACCTTTTTCCAGATTACGTTTTCCCATCCAGAAAACATTAGCATCGAAGGTGGTTGAGATAATCGGCAACTGATTTGTAAGAGTGCATACGTCCCCACGTTCCACAAATATCTGTTCGTCAAGGGTAAACCCGATGGATTCCGATGACGTAGCAGCAGAGGGTTGTTCGGGCACGCTCCAAGCTTCAATAGATTTCACCACAGCCTGCTTATTGGAGGGGGAGAAGGTCACTCGATCCCCAACCTTAAGTTTGCCCGCTTCAATGCGCCCGGCGATGATCCGGCGTTCATCAAACTTATAAACATCCTGCACTGGAAATCGAAAGGGGAGATGATCCGGTGGCGGTTTTTTCTCAAACAAGTCCACCATATCTAAAACAGTGGGTCCTTGATACCAGAGCATTTTATCTTTTGACGCGGCGATGTTGACTCCGAGTTTAGCCGAAACGGGAATGAACTCTCGGGCTTTAATTCCCAAAGAATCCATGAAGGCCGTATATTCTAATTTGATGCGGGAATAAACCTTCTCATCGTATCCGACCAGATCCATTTTGTTGATCACTACTGCGACTTGCGTGAGACCCAGTAGTTTTAAAATATAACCGTGTCTGCGTGATTGTTCCTGAACCCCCTCATTAGCATCAATAAGTAATAGGGCGGCCTCTGCATTGGCGGCTCCGGTGACCATGTTTTTAAGGAACTCTTTATGGCCCGGAGCGTCAATGATGACGTATTTACGTTTTTGGGTGCTGAAGAAAATCTGTGATGTGTCAATGGTAATTCCCTGTTCTTGCTCTTCTTCCAAGGCATCCAGCAAAAAAGCAAATTCAAAATCTTTGCCTTGTTGCTTACAGATATCGCGAACGAAGTCGAGCTTGCCTTCAGGCAAGCTATCTGTGTCAGACAGTAAACGTCCTACCAAGGTGGATTTACCATGATCCACATGACCTACAATGACCAACCGCAAAAGGCGGCTGGAAAGATCTGGTACGTTTCCGTTAGTGCTCATCTACATATATCCTCGGGCTCGCAGTTTTTGCATGGCATAAGTGTCTTCTTGATCCTGTGCTCGACCGGAGCGCTCTGCTGTTGTACAGTTTTTAAGTTCGTCTACAATTTCATCAACATTTTTGGCCTTGGAATTAATAGTGCCTGTGCAAGGGGCGCAGCCTAAGGACCGGTAACGTGTTCCTTCTGGAGTAGCAAAATATAGATCAATGATAGGGATTTTTTCCCTTTGTATGTATTCCCAGACATTTAGTTCGGTCCAATGCAGGATAGGATGAATGCGGATGTGTGTGTCCTCTGAAAAGGTAGTTTTATACTGGTCCCACAACTCGGGAGGTTGATCTTTAAAGTTCCACTCGAAATTTTTATCCCGGGGTGAGAAATAACGTTCCTTGGCTCGAGTGCCTTCTTCATCCCTTCGGATACCAAGAATAAGTCCAGTATAACCGTGCTCTTCCATAATACATTGCAGACCCTGAGTTTTTAATGCTTCACAGCAAACCAATCGTCCTTTTTCATGGTTCATGCCTTCATCAAGAGCTTTTTGGTTCTTACCGACTACCAGATTCAGTCCCCATTCTTTGGCGACCCGGTCCCGATATTCAATCATGGCGGGAATCTTGTAGGTGGTATCGATATGTACCAGTGGAATGGGGCAATGACCCAAAAAGGCCTTGCGAGCCAGCCATACCATGATGGTGGAATCCTTACCAATTGACCATAGCATTGCCAAGTTTTTGAAGTTTTTGTATGCTTCCCGCAGTATGAAAATACTTTGATTTTCCAGTTCGTCTAAATGATCCATTAAAAACGTAATTCCTTAATATATGGGATGGGGGCACCATCACTTTATCCCGAAAGTTCAATACAATCAAGGGGGACGATAATTCTAAGGGAAATTAACCGTAAGCGCAATGGGATTGATGCTTTTTTTGATAAATTCAGGAAAAATATTCATTTAGTGCGGCGGGAAAAGGGCGGTGCAGGACATTATTCTGGTTGTGGGTACCCAAAATACTGGTGAATCTGTATCAATCACGAAGAGCAAGGCTTGATAGCGCAGAACCCTGTTGCTTATTTTTACCAGAACCAAATCTATTGTGTCGACCATTAAGGTGAAGTGTTGGCCAATATCTGAAACGTGTTTTTGTTTTCGGGATAATCTAACACTTCAGAAACTCCACGATAAAAAGCTTGTTCGTATTCCTCGATGATGATCGTATCATTTTGGTTAAGACCCTAGCTTTACCAGAGGCATTTAAAATCTGGATGAGTTTCTCTTTTGAAGGCTATGCCTATGATTGATGGAATAGACCGTAATTAAAGTAATTCAGCGCCGGGTAGGTATCAAAATCGAGTTCATTGTTGAGGTCCACAATTTCTTTGATCAGGTAATTCTTAATTTCAACCTGGAAGGAAATTTTATTTTTGTATTTTGGTGATTGAGGTTTTCTCCAGTCTGGATTGTTGGAATGCCCATAAGCATTCCAAGCGATGGAGTAAACATGCAGTTCGACATCCCCTTCGTAGGTCTGAATGTTTACCTTATTTTTTTCGTGGGTGAAGTCGGGCCCCTTACCAGAGTTTCAATATCCGGGATAAATGATTTTCAGGTTTTGCCCCTCTTTAAGGTTTTCAGAGAGGGTGTGCAAAATATTTAGTCGTTCCAGATACAGCGAATGACTTTTTCCAGGACTTCAAGCCGATTGTAGCCTAGGTAAATTTCGGGCCTCTGTCCACAAGTGTGGTAGTCATTTCAGTTTCCACTCGGTCCCATTCGGGGTATCCTCAATGAGGACACCCATTTGGACCAGGTCATCCCTGCAACGGTCTGCTTCGGTCCAGTTTTTAGATTGACGTGCCGCATTGCGATTTGCGATCAGTTGTTCGATTTTGCTGACTTCCAAACCCAGATCACGATTTTTAATTTCGAAAAGTTCCTTTTCAAACTCTTCAGGAGTTAAGAAAAATAAACCAAGAATTCGACCGGCAGTCTCCCAGGCGGCAGTCGCAACCGCAACCTCTTCCAAATTAGCAGAGTTTTTATCTTTTACCGCAGAATTGAGGTTTTTCAGTTCCTCATTCATATGGGCCATAACCACTGCTGTATTTAGGTCATCGTTCATGGCAACTTCAAACTTTTTGGTCAAAGGATGATTTTTTATTTTTTCCTGAAAATCTGGAACTAATTTTAAATCCATAGTAGCAGTTTTATTCCGCGCACCGGCGAGTCCTTCATAAAACCGGGTGAGTACTTTGGTGGCGTCATCCAAATTTTTTTCTGAAAAGTCGATAGGACTCCGGTAATGACTACTAATGAGGAACAATCGCAATACTTCCGGATGGTATTTTTTGTAAATTTCCCGGATGGTGAAAAAATTGCCCAAGGACTTAGACATTTTCTCCTTATCAATATTTACGAATCCGTTATGTACCCAGTACCGGACAGGTTGTTGCCCTGTGCAACCGCAGGATTGTGCGATTTCATTTTCGTGATGTGGAAAGACGAGGTCTTTACCACCACCATGAATATCGAAGGTGTCACCCAAAAATTTTTTACTCATGGCTGAGCATTCAATATGCCAGCCGGGCCGTCCCGCTCCCCATGGACTGTTCCAAAAAGGTTCACCGGGTTTACTCTTTTTCCATAAAGCAAAATCCAACGGATTACGTTTGATTTCGTTGACCTCGACCCGGGCCCCAGATTGCAGGTCGTTAATATTTTTTCCAGAAAGACAACCGTAGTCCTTGAACGATTTAATCGAATAAAACACGTCTCCATCGATTGCATAAGCTTTATTCTGATCGATCAGAGACTGGATCATGCTTAGCATTTCGGGAATATGGTCGGTGGCTTTGGGTTCTTCGGTAGGGGAAGCAATATTGAGCTTCCCCATGTCTTCGTGAAAGGCCACGGTATATTTATGGGTGATCTCTTGCCAGTCCATGCCTTTATCATTGGCGCGGTTGATGATCTTGTCATCAATGTCCGTGAAGTTTCGGATAAAATTAACTTCGTAACCAAGATATTGGAAATAACGAAACATTGTGTCGAAGACGATGGCAGCACGGGCGTGACCGACATGGCAATAGTCGTAAACGGTGACACCGCATACGTACATGCCAACCTGTTTTTCTTTAAGGGGAACGAACGGCTCTTTGCTTCGGGTCAGGGTGTTGAATAATTTTAGGCTCATGCAGTTAAAATATCACCCTCCAGCGAGGTAGGCAAATGGTAATGAATTTCTCTGATTAATCAAGGAGTATCTCAGCGGACAGAATCGTCCTCTTTTGATCATCCCGAGCCGCTGCGGGTTCGCAGTTATTCTCTTCCCCGGCTCCGGCATCCTAAAAGGGGAAGATCCGGAATGGTGATATTGCTTGAAAGGAAGAGAGGATAAGTGATTATATTCCTTTCCTTCTTGTTAGGGGAGAGAATTATTTCTGTTTATCTATAGTTTGATTAGGGTTTTCACTTCCGGGAGCTGGGTTGCAGGCGTGCTTCGAGTTCTTTGACGTTCAGGCGCAGTTGGGAGACGGCGAACTTTGCCTGTCTGATGAGTGATTGCTCGGTGATGTTTTCTTTCGACTTACCATATCCGGAAATTTCTTTACGGATTGTATCCAGTTTTTGTTCCAGAAGCATACTCCGTTTGGAGCTGAAACTTTTTGCGATGGCATCTTTAAGACCTTCTCCTGCGTAATGCTTGGTGATGGCCATGAGCATGCGCTTGCGGGAAATGAATTTTTTCCCATTCTTCCAGTCCTCGATAGCCTGTGTCATTTCTCTTTCAATATTATCCACAATAGCGTTGTAGTCGGTTGGATCGATCATGTCGTGGATTTCTCCCGGAAGCGATGCGGACTTGATATCAAAATCGAAGGCCTGATCGACACCCGTCAAGTCGGCCGATCTGAGATTGATTTCCACCTCTTCCGGTGCCAGCATCGGGTCCCACACCTGCAGAATATAGTTTTCACTTTTTACGTTGTCGAACTGGTAGTCCCCGTCGGTATTGGGTTTGGTGAAATAGCCATTGGGAACCACGAAGAGGGTTCCGATCATGTCCTTATGCATATTGCACCTCAGCACCACAGGCCCGGCTTGATTGAATTCGATGGTTTTGAAAGCCCCCGATGCCATAGCGCCCAGATTGAACTGGTTGCTTAGAGACTTGGAATAAAGATCCCACTTGGATGACCGAGTGCTGGGGCAAGAAGTTCAATTGACTCTGACGAATGGTCAGGGTTTCGGGCTTTTGACTGGATATCCTGAGTTTATTTTTCGTTTCCAGAAACACTAGCGTATTAGAGCCAGGTTTTTGACCATTGATCAGGATGTTGCCTTTTACAGTTGTGGTCTTTTTTACTTTTTTGGATCCTTCTTCCATTTTATGGTCTGAGCCTTCGGACTGTTTCTGATCCGCGACCTTTTCTGTTGCTGGCGGAGCTTCGATTTTTGCTTCATGAGCTGGCTTGGGCTTGTCTTTGTGGGTCCTCTTCTCAGCAGCAGGGTCATAGAGTCCTAAAGCGGTTAGCATCTGGATGACAAAGGGTTTTTCGAACTGCTTATCTATTTCAATGGCTTTGAGAAAATGTGGTGCCGCATTTTCAAATCTTTTTTGTATGCTCAATACAATACCCAGATCGAAATGGGCTTGGGCAAAATTTGGGTTGATAGTCAGGGCTTTCTTGTAGGAAGATTTTTCCTCTTCATACATTTTCTGGCGGCCAAAGGCTTTTCCCAGCATGTTGTAGGCCATATAGTTTTGCGGAGCAATTGCTACCGTTTTTTGAAACAGTTGGGCAGCTTTTTCAGGGTGGCTTGCTTCCAACTCAGACATGCCCCAGTTGAAAGTGATTTCTTCATCATTGGGTGAGAGTTCATGTGCCCGGGCAAAACGCTTGTTGGCACCTTCAAACTTTTTAGCCATGCGCAGGGCCGCACCCCAGATTGAAAACAAACTTGTTCAAATTCTATATCTCCAGCGTTGAACTTCCCCTCCTCGGTAAATTGCATCCCTTTCTGGATATGTTCCAACGTCCTTCGAGGTAGGCGCGATGGTGCCGTAGGTACGGTAGTTGCTGCTTGAATTAGGTGTCCTGTGTCGAAGTCACTGGGCAGGGTAAATTTTTGATTTTCAGGTTTTGCATTTTTTCCAGGTACCGTTCTATTAAGTTCCGTTTTGGTTTCTTTAAAATTATTATAGGGCTCGAGGTTGCTTTCAGGTGCGGAATAGTACATCAAGGCCCATAAACCAACTACCAACCCACTCATCCAGGAGATCATTACCAAAGAGCGCTTCAGAGGGCTACTGGAGGGCTCAACTTTATTGTTTTTCAAACCTTTTGAACTCATAGTTTTTTTCGGAGCCTTGCTAGGGGTGAACTATATTAATAAGATCCGTTTATTAAAGATCGAGGAAAAATGTTTTTTTATTCCTTAAATATAAGGTTTCCCATAATTATTTTGGACGAAGTTTCGCTACGGGAAAATTAAGACTATCCTTAACACACGATTTGTCAGGCAAATTAAAATAATCAAGTTGAATTATTTTGAGTAATGCGATTAAATCATAGCCTCAAACTGCATGTCAACTAGATGAACTTTAATAGATAGGGAAATTTGGAGTTTCTTCGCCACAATGGCTTCTTTTGGATGTATTTTTTAACCGTAAGATGATATAGGACATTTAATGAGCTCTATAGCAGAAGATAAATTATTGGAATCTAACTTGATGGGTTATTTAAAGGGTAAGTCGGGTTATCTCCCCTGTCAGCTAATTGAACAGGTGCATCGTCAAGGAATGATTCACTCCCAAGAACCGATTTATGCTTCCCAGATTCAGCCTGTGAGCTTAGATTTGCGACTGGGACCTAAGGCATACCGAATCCAATGCAGCTTTCTGCCAGAGAATGAACTGGTGGCCACGAAGCTTAAAGAGTTTACCCTATATGATTTTGATATCACAGAGGGTGGGATATTAGAGAAAAATGCAATTTACCTGATCCCCTTGATGGAAGAACTTTCTTTGCCATCTGCTTTGTATGGTTTGGCGAACCCAAAAAGTTCGACGGGTAGGCTCGATATGTTTACCAGGGTCATTGTGGATAGGGGGAATAGGTTCGATGAGATCCCGAGGGGTTATAGTGGCAAGCTATATCTCGAAATCATATCACGCTCCTTTCCTGTGAAGGTCCATGCGGGGTTATCTC
>LWDU01042661.1_pt1 | contig 15659 bp, 11 predicted proteins | sample 727161 | NCBI WGS metagenome assembly LWDU01 (sample SAMN04566230, study PRJNA314399) | hydrothermal vent metagenome | isolation source: deep sea hydrothermal plume seawater | place: Mexico: Gulf of California, Guaymas Basin | collected 2004-07-11 | reverse complement strand
TTGCGATGGAAGAAGGCTTGCGTTTTGCAATACGAGAAGGCGGCCGTACTGTGGGTGCGGGTGTTGTTTCTAAAATTATTGAGTAATTATATTAATAATTAGTGATTGTTAAAAATAATAGGCAGATTTTTGAAATAGTAAATTAGGCCAGTAGCTCAATTGGCAGAGCGACGGTCTCCAAAACCGTAGGTTGGGGGTTCGATTCCCTCCTGGCCTGCCATTTAGAGAAATCTGGCCTTGGACTAAATAGACGTAAATTATGAATTCAACTGTAGAAACTACCAGTGGAAAGCTGGATACATTTAAGCTTGGCTTATCGCTATTAATAATAATAGCGGCTTTGATTGGCTTTTATTTTTATGCTGATGAAACCTTGTTGTATCGAGTTCTCGGTTTATTAACTGCGGTCGGCATTAGTGTCGGTATAGCATACCAAACCGAAAAAGGACGAGAAATCTGGGGCTATTTTCATGATGCACAGATCGAAGTTCGTAAGGTTGTATGGCCGACGAGACAAGAAACAATACAAACTACTTTGCTGGTAATCGGCATGGTGATTATTGTTGCCATAATATTATGGGGACTGGATTGGTTTTTGACTAAATCCATAGGCGCAATAATGGGTCATGGAGCCTAGTATGGCGCAGCAATGGTATGTAGTTCACGCTTACTCTGGTTTTGAAAGCCAGGTTATGCGCTCGTTATGGGAACGAATTGAACGTAGTGGTCTTAATGACATGTTTGGTGAGATTTTAGTTCCGACAGAAGAAGTGGTTGAAATGCGCGATGGTAAAAAGCGTAAAAGTGAGCGTAAATTTTTCCCTGGCTATGTTTTGGTCAAAATGGAAATGAATGACGATACTTGGCATTTAGTTAAAGATGCGCCGAAAGTATTAGGTTTTATTGGTGGTACTAGCGATAAGCCTGCACCAATAACTGATAAAGAAGCAGAAGCAATCTTACAACGCGTTGAAGAAGGTGTTGATAAGCCTAAACCGAAAATTCTTTTCGAGCCTGGTGAAGTGGTTCGAGTTAATGACGGTCCGTTTACTGATTTTAACGGTGTTGTAGAAGAAGTGAATTATGAAAAGAGCCGTTTGCGAGTATCGGTATTGATTTTTGGGCGTTCTACCCCAGTTGAACTTGAGTTTGGCCAAGTAGAAAAAGAATAAAGTTTTTGTATTGGTTGATGTGATTTATTCACATCATTAAATTAATGGGGAGCCGCAAGGCGTTTGCACCCAAGGAGAAAGTTTGTGGCTAAAAAAGTCGATAGTTATATCAAATTACAGGTGCCTGCAGGTACGGCAAACCCAAGTCCACCTGTTGGGCCAGCATTAGGTCAGCACGGTGTTAATATTATGGAGTTCTGTAAAGCATTCAATGCGCAGACTCAGAGTCTAGAGCCGAACATGCCTGTTCCGGTCATCATTACCGTCTATAACGATAAGAGTTTTACTTTTGTTACTAAAACTACACCGGCATCAATTCTATTGAAAAAGGCTGCAGGTGTTAAAAGCGGCAGTGGCACACCAAACAGTGAAAAGGTGGGCAAAGTGACTCGTGCACAATTAGAGGAAATCGCCAAGGCTAAAGAGCCTGATTTGACGGCTGCCAGTATGGATGCCGCGGTTAGAACGATTGCTGGTACTGCTCGTAGTATGGGTATTGAAACCGAAGGAGTAGTGTAATCATGGCAATATCTAAACGTACAAAAGCATATCAGGACAAAGTAGAGCTAGGTAAAGCTTATCTTGTTAAAGAAGCATTGGCATTATTAAAAGAAGTTTCAACTGTGAAGTTTGATGAATCAGTTGAAGTCGCTGTGAACCTTGGTGTTGATGCGCGTAAATCGGATCAACAAGTTCGTGGTTCAACTGTATTACCTAGAGGAACCGGTAAAACAGTAAGAGTTGCTGTGTTTACTCAAGGCGAAAATGTAAAGATTGCTGAAGCAGCCGGCGCTGATACAGTTGGTTTTGATGATCTTGCAGATGCGATGAAAAAAGGCGATATCAATTATGACGTCGTTATTGCTACACCTGATGCTATGCCTGTTGTTGGTAAATTAGGTCAGATTCTAGGTCCTCGTGGTTTGATGCCAAACCCTAAAGTTGGCACAGTTAGCAATGATGTTAAACAAGCTGTAGAAAATGCAAAAGGTGGTCAAGTGCGTTATCGAACAGATAAAAACGGCATCATTCATTGTGCTATTGGTAAAGTATCTTTTGATGTTGATGCATTAATAGAAAATCTTGATTCGTTATTAGGTGATCTGAAAAAAGCAAAACCAACATCAGCTAAAGGTATTTACCTGAAAAAAATAAGTGTCTCTACAACAATGGGCCCCGGCCTATTAGTTGATCAGAGCAGTTTGACTGATTGAACTTAAGTAAAAGATTTTTATAGAACAATAACGTTTAGCTTCATTGTTTATTGGCTGAACGTTTTAAAGACTTTGTGACTGGTGATGTTTTTATACATCTGCCAGACGTCAAAGACCGTAGGTGATGCTCTTCGGAGTATCTTAATGTAATGATGGGTTGTCTGGCTTACCAGATAAGCTTTGGTTTACCTACGCAGACGGTGTAATCAATACACAGGTTTACCTGTATGTGTCACCGTAAACCGGTTTGTCCTAGATTTAGTTATTTAGGGCCGACTAATTAGAAAGGTATGTAGTAATACATATTTAACTTAAATAGGAGACGAAGAGTGAGTCTTAATTTAGATGCAAAAAAGGCAATTGTTGAAGGTGTTGCCAAAGTTGCTGCTGAGGCTCCTTCTGCAATCGCGGCCGAGTATATCGGTTTAACGGTGGCTGAAATGACTGAACTGCGTAATTCTGCGCGTGAAGCAGGTGTTTACTTACGAGTAGTACGTAACACCCTCGCGCGTAAAGCATTCGAGAATACTAATTTCGAATGTATGCGTGATGGATTAGTCGGGCCATTAGTGTTGGCATTTTCCAATGAGGAACCTGGAAGTGCTGCACGAGTTGTTCGTGATTTTGCGAAGGGCAATGACAAACTGGTAGTTAAACTTGTTGTTTTGGAGGGTGAGCTTTTAGACCCATCTCAACTCGAGAAGTTAGCTAGTTTGCCATCGCTTGATGAAGCACGCGCTATGTTACTTGGATTGTTATCTGCTCCACTTGGTATGTTTGTTCGCACTTTGGCAGAACCACCGGCTAAATTAGCCCGTGTTCTTGCAGCAAAGCGTGATAAAGCAGCGTAAGCAATAAACAACCTATATATCAGTTTAGTATTATTTTTTTGGAGGATTTTAAAATGGCAGTTTCAAAAGACGAAATCAAAGAAGCTTTAGGTCAGATGCCTGTGCTTGAACTTGTTGATTTAATCAAAGAGTTAGAAGATGAATGGGGTGTGTCTGCAGCAGCACCTGTAGCTGTAGCTGCGGCTGGTGGAGACGCTGGTGCTAGTGCAGAAGAACAGACCGAGTTTGATGTTGTAATGACCAGCTTTGGTGAAGCTAAAGTTGCTGTAATTAAAGCAGTACGCGCTATTACAGGTCTTGGCCTGAAAGACGCAAAAGACCTAGTTGAAGGTGCACCTGCAACAATTAAAGAAGGTGTAAGCAAAGACGAGTCTGAAGATGTTAAAAAGCAGCTTGAAGAAGCTGGCGCATCAGTTGAAATTAAATAATTTCAATTGCAGCGCTTAATAAACTTGACGCAAAACCAACAGGCTACAAATGTGGTCTGTTGGTTTCTTGCGCTTATTGATAATACCGAGTTTGCACAAAAAGTGTGTAAAGCGGTAACAGTTGAATATTATTTAGCCGGAATATTCACTACAAACAAACACTATTATTGAGGAATTGTAATGGCCTATTCCTATACTGAAAAAAGACGTATCCGCAAGGATTTTGGAAAGCGCACCAGTGTTATGGAGATACCTTATCTGGTTGCGACTCAGCTTGAGTCGTTTGCTCGATTCATACAAGTAGACACTAAACCTGAAGACCGAACAGACATTGGTTTGCAAGCCGCATTCAAGTCTGTTTTTCCTATCGTTAGCTTTTCAGGTAACGCAGCTCTTGAATACGTAAGCTATAAGCTAGGTACTCCCGTATTTGATGTAAAAGAATGTCAGCTTAGAGGATTAACTTATGCTTCCTCATTGCGCGTTAAAGTCCGTCTGATTATTTATGATAAGGAAGCAGGACTTAACAACAAGGTTGTTAAAGATATTAAAGAGCAAGAAGTGTACATGGGTGAGATGCCATTAATGACTCGCACAGGTACTTTCGTCATTAATGGTACCGAGCGAGTTATTGTTTCGCAGATGCATCGTTCGCCTGGCGTGTTCTTTGAACATGATAAAGGCAAGTCACATTCCTCAGGAAAATTGCTTTATTCAGCACGAGTGATTCCTTACCGTGGTTCTTGGTTAGATTTTGAATTTGATGCAAAAGATTTAGTTTATTGTCGTATCGATCGTCGTCGTAAAATACACGCGACTATATTGTTACGTGCATTGGGTTTTTCTACTGAAGAAATTTTAGATATTTTCTTTGAAACTGACACGTTCAAAATCAACAGTAAAGGTATCACTCTGAAGCTGGTTGCAGAACGATTACGTGGTGAAACTGCATCGTTTGATATTAAAACCAAAAGTGGCAAGGTCATTGTTGAACAAGATCGTCGTATAACGGCGCGTCATATTCGCGAAATTGAAAAAGCAGGTTTAACTTCGTTAACAGTTCCTGCCGAATTCCTGATTGGTAAAGTTGTCGCCAAAGATATTGTTGATATCGTTGATGAAGAAACCGGTGAAATTGAATTCCCTGCGAATACAGAGATTACTGAAGAACTGCTAGAGAAAATTGTTGAGCATAAAGGTAAAGCAATTGAGTTAGAAACTATCTATACGAACGATCTCGATAGTGGTCCTTTTATAGCGAATACCTTACGGGCTGATCCAAGTAATAATCAGTTAGAAGCTCAGGTTGAAATTTATCGCATGATGCGACCTGGTGAACCACCAACAAAGGATGCTGCCGAAAACTTATTCAAGAATTTGTTCTTTAGTCCGGATCGTTATGACTTATCTAAAGTTGGACGTATGAAATTTAATCGTCGCGTTGGTCGTAAGGAAGTGGAAGGCGAAAAAATACTTTCTAATGAAGACATTGTTGCAGTAATGACGGTACTACTGGACATTCGTAACGGTAAAGGCAGTGTTGATGATATTGATCATCTTGGTAATCGCCGTATACGTAGTGTTGGTGAAATGGCTGAGAATCAATTCCGTGTTGGTCTGGTTCGAGTTGAACGTGCAGTTAAAGAACGTTTAAGTCTGGCTGAATCGGAAGGTTTGATGCCACAAGAAATTATCAATGCCAAACCTGTTTCAGCTGTAATAAAAGAATTTTTTGGTTCTAGTCAGTTGTCGCAGTTCATGGATCAAAATAATCCATTATCAGAGATTACTCATAAACGACGTATCTCTGCGTTAGGCCCGGGGGGTTTGACACGTGAGCGTGCTGGTTTTGAAGTACGTGACGTACATCCAACGCATTACGGTCGTGTTTGTCCTATTGAGACACCGGAAGGCCCGAATATTGGTTTGATTAATTCTCTGGCTATTTATGCAAGAACGAATTCCTATGGTTTTCTGGAAACACCTTACCGTAAGGTTAACAATGGTGTCGCGACTACTGACATAGAATATCTATCAGCTATCGATGAAGGTGACTTTGTTATTGCTCAAGCAAATGCAACTTTAGATGAAAAAGGTAAGCTACTTGATGAGATGGTTTCTTGTCGTCATAAAAATGAATTTGCTATGTCTACCCCAGACAAAGTTGATTATATGGATGTGTCACCACGACAAATCGTTTCTGTTGCATCTTCAATGATTCCATTTTTGGAACATGATGATGCGAACCGTGCATTGATGGGTTCCAACATGCAACGTCAAGCTGTACCAACCTTAAGAGCGGATAAGCCATTAGTCGGCACGGGAATGGAAAGACGCGTAGCAATCGACTCGGGTGTTACCGTAGTTTCAGAACGTGGCGGTATTATTGATTCGGTTGATGCTAGTCGAATTGTAATACGTGTGAATGATGATGAAGTTGTTGCTGGTGAGCCTGGTGTAGATATCTATAACCTGACTAAATATACCCGTTCTAATCAAAACACCTGTATTAACCAAAAACCATTGGTGAAGCCTGGTGATGAAATTGTCAAAGGTGATGTACTTGCCGATGGCCCCTCTACAGACATGGGTGAGTTGGCATTAGGTCAGAACATGCTGGTTGCTTTCATGCCGTGGAATGGTTACAACTTTGAGGATTCAATTCTTTTATCCGAAAAATTGGTTAAGGAAGATCGCTACACAACAATTCATATCGAAGAATTGAGCTGTGTAGCTCGCGATACAAAATTAGGTTCTGAAGAAATTTCTTCTGATATTCCAAACGTCAGTGAAAGTGCATTGAACAAGCTGGATGAGTCTGGTGTTGTTTATATCGGTGCTGAAGTGAATGTTGGTGATATTTTGGTTGGTAAAGTTACACCTAAGGGTGAGACGCAGCTTACACCGGAAGAAAAACTACTCAGGGCTATTTTTGGTGAGAAGGCTTCTGACGTTAAAGATACTTCTTTACGTGTTTCTTCAGGCATGAATGGTACCGTTATCGATGTGCAAGTTTTCACTCGTGATGGTGTTGAAAAAGATGCGCGTGCACTTGAGATTGAAGAGTCTGAATTAAACAGCGTAAGAAAAGATCTAAATGACCAACTTAGAATTATGGAAGCCGGTGTTTATCAACGTGTTGAAACGCTATTAACCGGTAAAGTTGCTGCGGGTGGTCCATCTGGACTAAGCGCAGGTGATAAAATCACTAAAGATTATCTTGATGAAACTTCGAATGATAAATGGTTCGAAATTCGTCTTAAAGATGATAAGGCAAATAAATTATTGGAAGATGCTGCGGAACAATTTACTGCATTAAAAGAAGATTTTGACCGACGTTTTGAAGAAAAACGTTCGAAGATAACTTCGGGTGATGATCTTGCGCCAGGTGTATTGAAAATGGTTAAGGTTTATGTGGCTGTTAAACGTCACATACAATCGGGTGACAAAATGGCGGGTCGTCATGGTAATAAAGGTGTTATTTCTATAATCGTTCCTGTTGAAGATATGCCGCATATGGAAGATGGCACGCCGGTAGATGTAGTATTGAATCCACTAGGTGTTCCTTCTCGAATGAACGTCGGCCAGATTTTGGAAACTCATTTAGGATGGGCTGCAAAAGGTGTTGGTATCAAGATTGGTAAGATGCTTGAGCAACAAGCTAAAACTGCAGAAATTCGCCAGTTACTTAATAAAATCTATAACACCAGTGGTAAGAAAGAAGATCTGGATTCATTTACGGATGAAGAAATTACTGAGTTAGCACACAACTTAAAAGGCGGTGTGCCTATGGCGACGCCTGTTTTTGATGGTGCTTCTGAAGAAGAAATTAAGGCAATGTTGAAATTGGCTGATCTTCCTGAAGATGGACAAATGACTTTATATGATGGTCGTACTGGTGATGTCTTTGAACGTCGAGTAACTGTTGGTTACATGTACATGCTTAAACTGAATCACCTGGTTGATGACAAAATGCATGCACGTTCAACGGGACCATACAGTCTGGTTACACAACAACCATTGGGTGGTAAAGCTCAATTTGGTGGGCAGCGTTTTGGTGAAATGGAAGTGTGGGCACTTGAAGCTTATGGCGCTGCATATACCTTGCAAGAAATGCTGACGGTTAAATCAGATGACGTGAATGGTCGTACCAAAATGTATAAAAACATTGTTGATGGTAATCATCAGATGGAAGCAGGCATGCCTGAATCTTTCAATGTATTGGTTAAAGAAATTCGATCGTTAGGCATCGATATCGAACTTGACGAGTAATCACTGACCAGAATGATAGAAATGAATATTAATGTTTTGATTTTCGGATTGTTATCCGAACAAATCTCCATAGGGGGCAAACCTTGAAAGATTTACTTAAGCTTTTAAAGCAACAGGGACAGGTTGAAGAATTTGATGCAATTGCTATTGGGCTAGCATCACCTGAAAAAATTCGGTCATGGTCTTTTGGAGAAGTTAAAAAACCGGAAACGATAAACTATCGTACCTTTAAGCCCGAGCGCGACGGTCTTTTTTGTGCCAAAATATTTGGTCCAGTAAAGGATTACGAATGTTTGTGTGGAAAATACAAAAGGCTTAAGCATCGCGGCGTCGTTTGTGAAAAGTGTGGTGTTGAAGTCACGCTTTCAAAGGTAAGACGCGAACGCATGGGTCATATTGATTTGGCTAGCCCGGTTGCGCATATCTGGTTTCTAAAATCATTACCTTCACGTATGGGTTTGATGCTGGATATGACCTTGCGTGAAATTGAACGCATACTCTATTTCGAAGCTTATGCTGTGATTGAACCTGGCATGACCGAGCTTGAAAAAGGTCAAATGCTGACGGAAGAAAACTATCTTGAGGCAATCGAGCAATATGGTGATGAGTTCGAAGCAAAGATGGGTGCAGAAGCAATTCGCTCTCTTCTTAAATCAATTGATCTTGATCATGAGATTGAAGAACTGCGTGAAATTATTCCGAATACAAATTCTGAAACCAAGTTACGTAAATTAACCAAGCGTTTGAAGTTGTTAGAAGCGTTTAAAAATTCTGGAAATAAACCAGAGTGGATGGTGATGTTGGTATTACCAGTATTGCCACCGGAATTACGTCCTTTGGTTCCATTAGATGGTGGTCGTTTTGCGACTTCTGATCTGAATGATTTATATCGTCGTGTTATTAACAGAAATAATCGTTTAAAACGTTTATTAGATCTTAATGCACCAGACATTATCGTACGTAATGAAAAACGTATGCTGCAAGAGTCTGTTGATGCTTTACTTGACAATGGACGACGTGGCCGAGCAATTACCGGTACCAATAAACTGCCATTAAAATCTTTGGCAGACATGATTAAAGGTAAGCAAGGTCGTTTTCGCCAGAACTTATTAGGTAAGCGTGTTGATTACTCTGGTCGTTCTGTAATTGTTGTGGGTCCGACCTTACGATTGCATCAATGTGGTCTTCCTAAAAAGATGGCTCTGGAATTATTTAAACCCTTTATCTTTAGTAAATTGGAAAGACGTGGCCTAGCAACAACCATTAAAGCCGCTAAAAAATTAGTTGAGCGTGAAGGATCTGAAGTTTGGGATGTATTGGAAGAAGTTATTCGTGAACATCCGATCATGCTTAACCGTGCACCGACATTACATAGATTAGGTATACAGGCATTTGAACCTGTATTGATTGAAGGTAAAGCAATTCAGTTACATCCATTAGTTTGTACTGCATTTAACGCTGACTTTGATGGTGATCAAATGGCGGTACATGTGCCATTGTCTATAGAAGCACAGTTAGAAGCTCGTACATTGATGATGTCGACTAATAACATCTTGTCACCGGCTAACGGTGAACCAATTATTGTTCCTACACAGGATGTTGTACTAGGTCTCTATTATTTGACACGCGAATCTGTTGAAGCAAAAGGCACGAATATGGCTTTTGTTGATATTAACGAAGTAAACCGTGCTTACGAAAGCGGCATAGTTTCTTTGCAGGCGCGAATCAAGGTGCGTATACGTGAAGTAGCTGTTGATGTGAATGGTGAAAAAACAGTAACTCATAAACGTTATGACACAACAGCAGGACGTGCATTGTTATCACGCATCTTGCCTGATGGGATACCTTTCGAATATATCGATAAGATAATGACGAAAAAAACCATTTCTCAACTAGTTAACTCTTGCTATAGAAGACTGGAATTAAAAGAGACGGTAATCTTTTCTGATCAATTAATGTACACCGGTTTTAAATATTCTACGCGTGCAGGTGTGTCTATTGGTATCGAAGACATGGTTATTCCTGAAGATAAAGATGAGATTATCGGTAAAGCACAAGATCAGGTTAAAAGCTTTGAAGAACAATATGCCTCTGGTTTAATTACCGATGGTGAACGTTATAACAAGGTTATCGATATTTGGTCGCGTACTAATGATCAAGTTGCTAAAGCGATGATGGATAAATTGAGCGTCGATTTGAAAACAGATATTGACGGTAAGGAAGTAGAGGAAGCTTCTTTCAACGCAATTTATATGATGGCTGATTCTGGTGCACGAGGATCGGCAGCACAGATCAGACAATTAGCCGGTATGCGTGGTTTGATGGCAAAACCGGATGGTTCAATTATTGAAACACCGATTACGGCGAATTTCCGTGAAGGTCTTAACGTACTTCAGTACTTTATTTCGACACATGGTGCGCGTAAAGGTCTTGCTGATACCGCGTTAAAAACAGCGAACTCAGGTTATTTGACGCGTCGTTTGGTTGATGTGTCTCAGGATTTGGTTGTTACTGAAGAAGATTGTGGCACCGAAGAAGGTTTGGAAATGAGTCCTATTATTGAGGGTGGTGATGTAATCGAGCCTTTAAGAGAACTTGTACTTGGTCGAGTCTTATTAAGAGATGCGATTAATGTTGAAGGTGATGTTATTGCTAAAGCGGGAACTTTACTAGATGAGCATTGGGTAGAATTACTTGATGTTAAAGGCGTGGATCAGGCCGTAGTACGTTCAACAATTACTTGTGAGAGTCGTTATGGCACCTGTCGACTATGTTATGGCCGTGATTTAGGTCGTGGACATCTGGTTAATATTGGTGAAGCAGTGGGTGTTATAGCAGCACAATCAATTGGTGAACCGGGTACACAGTTGACCATGCGTACCTTCCATATTGGTGGTGCCGCATCACGAGCAGCCGCAGTTAGCAGTATTGAAGTGAAGAATGGCGGCACGGTGTATTTACAAAATATTAAAACACTGGAACAGGATAGTGGTAATAAAGTGGTTATCTCTCGTTCAGGTGAAATTGTGGTTCGCGACGAAACTGGCCGTGAACGTGAACACTACAAAGTACCTTACGGTGCTGTTTTAACCGTAGGTGACAATGATAAGACAGAGCCAGGGCAGCAAATTGCATCTTGGGACCCTCATACACATCCAGTTATTACAGAAGTTAAAGGTGTTGTTCAATTTTCCGATATTGTTGAAGGTGTTACGGTTACTCGTACAACAGATGACATTACGGGTTTGACCAATATTATAATCATGGATCCAAAACAACGAGCATCAACTGCCAAAGACTTGCGTCCGACAGTTAGGTTGGTTGATGAAAATGGTGAAGACCTCATGATTCCTGGTACGGAACAAGCGGCTCATTATCTACTACCAGCAAGAGCTCTTATTAATGTAAGTGATGGTAAAGAAGTTAAAATTGGTGATGTTATCGCGCGGCTACCTCAAGAATCTCTGAAAACTCGTGATATTACTGGTGGTCTTCCTCGAGTTGCCGATTTATTTGAAGCTCGTAAGCCAAAAGAACCTGCTGTATTGGCAGAAATTTCAGGAATCATTAGTTTTGGTAAAGAAACCAAGGGTAAGCAAAGAATTGTTATCACTGGACAAGGTGAAGACAATGTTTATGAAGTGCTTATTCCAAAATGGCGTCATGTCAGTGTATTTGAAGGTGAGCATGTAGTTAAAGGCGAAAACATCGTTGATGGACCTCCTACACCACATGACATCCTCAGGCTCAAAGGTGTTCGAGCCTTATACGACTTCATCAGCAGTGAAATACAAGAAGTTTATCGTCTGCAAGGTGTGAAAATTAACGATAAACATATTGAAGTTATCGTACGACAAATGCTACGTAAGGCAGAAATTACCAGTGCTGGTGATACTGCATTCCTCAGAGGCGAACAAATGGAGCGTTCAAGAGTATTGGAAGAAAATGAACGTATCGAAGCTGAAGGCAAGAAACCTGCTGAGTGGGTACCTATATTATTAGGTATTACCAAAGCATCGCTTTCTACGGAATCATTCATCTCTGCGGCGTCATTCCAGGAGACTACACGCGTACTTACTGAGGCTAGTGTCTGTGGTAAGCGTGATATATTGCGCGGATTAAAGGAAAATGTCATCGTTGGACGTCTAATTCCTGCGGGTACCGGTCTTGCCTACCACGCGGAGCGTAAAGAGCGTTTAGCGGCTAAAAATGCACCAGAAGTAGTTGTAGAAAACGTAGAAATCGAGGAAGTTGAATTGCCGCCGATTGATTCTGAATCTGAAGCGGCAGAGGGTACGACAGGAACTTAAAAAATAAGCTGTAATGTCCTTGACATGATCATCACCAAGGACATAAAATCCCGCCTCTTTGACAGACTGAGTCAGTATTCTCAGTCTGTCATTTTATTTTAAGTACTGGAAATTTCGGCGAATTTTAGATGGTTCGGCGATAAGTCAGATAAAACCCCTAGGATATCCGAAGGAATTCTGCACTAGTCTGTACTCTTAAGAAGTTATGTGTATTCATTTTTGGATACTACAGTTCAGGTGAGTGGGACAATCTGCGCACTTAACAAATTGAAATATAAGATAATTTTATGACAACAATTAACCAATTAGTCCGGAACCCGCGAAAGCGACAAGTAGCAAAGAGCAAAGTGCCCGCTTTAGAGGCTTGTCCTCAAAGACGAGGTGTGTGTACACGTGTGTATACAACAACACCTAAGAAACCAAACTCTGCACTGCGAAAAGTAGCTCGTGTTAGATTGACTAATGGTCATGAAGTGACCACTTACATTGGTGGTGAAGGCCATAACTTACAGGAACATTCAGTTATCCTGATTCGTGGTGGTCGTGTGAAGGATTTACCAGGTGTTCGATATCATACAGTTCGAGGTACTTTGGATACTTCGGGTGTAGCTGATAGACGTCAGGGTCGTTCTAAATACGGTACGAAACGACCTAAATCCTAATAAATACATAATATTAAGAATAGATACAGGAATAGTTTGAACCATGTCCAGAAGACGCGTAGCTGAGAGAACTGAAATTCTGCCTGATCCGAAGTACGGAGATAAGGTATTAGCAAAATTTATCAATATGATTATGCGTAGTGGTAAAAAGTCTATTGCAGAAAAAATTGTTTATGGCGCATTAGGCCAGATTGGTGACAAGGGTAATCCTGAACCGCTAGAAGTATTTAATAAAGCGCTTGAGAATATTCGCCCGGCAGTGGAAGTAAAATCACGCCGAGTGGGTGGAGCTACTTACCAAATTCCAATCGAAGTAAGAACAGATCGTAGTATCACGTTGGCTATGCGTTGGATAGTAGATGCGGCTAAGAAACGTGGTGAAAAGAATATGGGTTTGCGTTTAGCGGGTGAATTGCTGGATGCTTCTGAAAATCGTGGGACTGCTATTAAGAAGCGTGAAGATACGCATCGAATGGCTGAAGCAAACAAAGCTTTCTCTCATTACCGTTGGTAAGCACGATTAACATTTTAAATAAAAAGTCATGGCACGTAGCACACCTATTGAGCGTTACCGAAATATCGGGATTATGGCGCACATCGATGCGGGTAAAACAACAACGACAGAACGCGTGTTGTTTTACACAGGAGTGTCTCACAAAATAGGTGAGGTTCATGATGGTGCTGCAACCATGGATTGGATGGAGCAAGAGCAGGAGAGAGGGATAACAATAACTTCTGCAGCGACGACTTGTTTCTGGAAAGGAACAGCGTCTCAGTTTGAAGAGCATCGTATCAATATTATTGATACACCAGGACATGTTGATTTTACGATTGAAGTAGAACGATCATTGCGTGTTTTAGATGGTGCTTGCGCTGTTTTTTGTGCAGTAGGCGGAGTTGAGCCTCAGTCGGAAACAGTTTGGCGGCAAGCGAATAAGTATTCAGTGCCGCGTATGGCTTTCATCAATAAGATGGATCGCTCGGGTGCTGATTTTCTTCGTGTAATTGAGCAGATTCGCGAACGCTTAGGCAGTAATGCGGTTCCAATGCAGCTACCGATAGGCGCTGAAGAGAATTTTGAAGGCGTGATTGACCTGGTAAAAATGAAAGCGATTTACTGGGAAGAAGAAAACATGGGAATTAAGTTTGAAGAGAAAGATATTCCCGAAGCTTTGCTAGCAGAAGCGGAACTATGGCGTGAACGCATGGTTGAGCATGCAGCAGAAGCAAATGAAGATTTGATGGATGTGTATCTTGATAAGGGTGAGTTGAACCCTGAGCAGATAAAACAAGGTATACGTTTGCAAACATTAGTGAATGAGGTGGTGCCAGTATTTTGTGGCTCTGCTTTCAAGAACAAAGGTGTGCAAACAATGTTGGATGCGGTTATCGAGTACATGCCGTCTCCAGTAGATGTTCCTGCAATAACAGGAATTTTAGATGATAAAGATGAGTCTGAAGGTGAAAGGCAAGCAGCAGATGATGTCCCATTTGCAGCGTTGGCTTTTAAGATAGCGACAGACTCATTTGTAGGCACATTAACTTTTTTTCGTGTCTATTCCGGAATACTGAAGTCGGGAGATTCGGTATTTAATCCGGTTAAAGGAAAGAAAGAACGCATTGGTCGCTTGTTACAAATGCATGCCAATAGTCGTGAAGATATTAATGAAGTCTACGCTGGTGATATAGCGGCAGCGGTAGGTTTAAAAGATGTAACGACCGGTGACACACTTTGTGATGTCAAAAACGTGATTACGCTAGAGCGTATGGAGTTTCCTGAACCGGTAATTGCAGTGGCGGTTGAGCCAAGGACAAAGCCAGATCAGGAAAAAATGGGTATGGCGTTAAGTAAGTTGGCTCAAGAAGATCCTTCTTTTCGTGTGCATACCGATGAAGAATCTGGTCAAACCATTATTTCAGGAATGGGTGAGCTTCATCTAGAGATCATTATTGATCGTATGAAGCGCGAATTTAAAGTTGAAGCTAACGTTGGTAAACCACAAGTGGCTTACCGTGAAACGATTAGGGCGACACTTGAAAAGGCGGAAGGAAAATTTGTTCGTCAATCAGGTGGTCGTGGTCAATATGGTCATGTGGTTTTTAAGCTTGAACCAAAGAAAGCTGGTGAAGGATTTGAGTTTGTAAACGAAATTGTCGGTGGCTCGGTACCGAAAGAATATATTTCGGCGGTAGAGAAAGGTGTCACAGAACAGATGGCAAATGGCATTGTTGCTGGTTTTCCAGTAGTCGATGTCAAAGTAACTTTATACGATGGTTCGTATCATGAGGTTGACTCTAACGAAATGGCGTTTAAAATCGCCGGCTCGATGGGATTCAGAGAAGGTGCGACAGAGGCTGAACCTGTTTTACTTGAACCAGTGATGAAAGTAGAGATTATTACCCCGGAAGTATATATGGGGACTGTAAATGGAGACTTGAATCGTCGCCGTGGAATTTTACAGGGCACTGAAGAGTCACCTTCTGGAAAGGTGATAAGAGCAGAAGTGCCGCTGAAAGAGATGTTTGGTTATGCAACAGATCTTCGTTCTGCTACTCAGGGTCGAGCGGTCTATACAATGGAATTTGAAAAATATAGTGAAGTACCAGCAAATATTGCTGAAAGTATTATTAGTAGAAATACATAAACATAATTAACTAAAGATATAGAAGAGGTAAAGGCCGTGTCTAAGGAAAAATTTGAACGTACGAAGCCACATGTGAATGTGGGCACAATTGGTCACGTAGATCAT
>LWDU01032753.1_pt1 | contig 15660 bp, 14 predicted proteins | sample 727161 | NCBI WGS metagenome assembly LWDU01 (sample SAMN04566230, study PRJNA314399) | hydrothermal vent metagenome | isolation source: deep sea hydrothermal plume seawater | place: Mexico: Gulf of California, Guaymas Basin | collected 2004-07-11 | reverse complement strand
ACAGAATTAATTCTTCAATTAAATCAAGAATTAATGAAAATTTTACTAAAAAATTTAAAAAATGAAAAAATAACTGATAAAGAGTTAGAAGAAATTGGTAAAATTGAATCAAAGATTAAAGATATTACGACTACTAGAAAATTTTCAAATGATATTGAAACGAAATATTTGAAAGAGATTTCTGAAAATAAATATTAGATATCAAGTACCAATTGTTTTAATTTTTGTATGTTTAAATTTTGTTTTATCTAAAATATTTCTACCGTCAAAAATAATCACAGGCTGTTTAGAATTTTTAAAAGAAAATTCTGTTAGTTTAGAATATTTTTTATGATCAGTTGAAATAAAAATTAGATCAGCATCTTTTGTTACTTTACTAAGATCATTACTTAATATTACATTTGATGGCAATTCACCATCTGAAAGAATATAGGGATCATGAACATAAATACTGTAATCATTTTTCAAGAATTCTTTAACAACAGCATATGTTGGAGATAATCGTTTATCTGTAACCTCACCTCTAAAACCTAATCCTAAAATCGATACTTTCTTAATTTTTGATAAATTTTTGAATTGTTTAAAAAATTTTAATGAATCTTTAACACATTTTTTTGGCATTATATCATTTATGTCTCTACAATTTTCCAAGAGATCTATAGGAGCATTTACTTTCTTTGAAGATTCTATTATTATTCTAGGATAAACAGGAATACATAGTCCTCCAACTCCTGTACCCGGGTAATGAAGATGGCAATAGGGCTGAGAGTTTGCAGCAATTCTTGCTTCCCAAAAATTTATTCCAATTTTTGTACTATAATTTGCTAATTGATTTGCTAATGCAATATTGACATCTCTAAAAACCCCTTCAAATAATTTTTCAGCTTCTGCTGTAGCTAAATTAGACATAACAAGTACTCCTTTTTTAGAAATAATTTTTAGAAGATTTTTTCCAAAAGATGTACTCTTTTTTCCTAATCCTGCAATTATAGCAGGATAGTTTTCTTCAATATCTTGAATTGCTCTTCCTTCAAAAATTCTTTCAGGATTATACACTACTGAAAAATCTGTTTCACCCTTTAATTTACTTCCATGTTCCAAAATTGGAAGAAGTATTTTTTCAGTAGTTCCAGGTGGTACAGATGGGGATAAAACTACCATATCATTTTTTTTCAAACCTTTTGAGATAGTTTGTGCTACTGAAATAACATTTGAAAGATCAGTTTTTGTTCTAGTGATTGCAACAGGTACAACAATAATTTTGATATCAGAGTTTTTGGATGCATTTACTCCATCTTTTGTTAAAACCAAGTTTCCTGATTTTAATGCCTTTGAAAAAACTTCAGATACAAATGGTTCTTTTTTATGAGAGCGTCCAGTTTTAATATCTTTTAATAATTTATCAGATAAGTCAACACCAATTACTTTAGAACCAGCTCTGAGCCAGCTTGCTGCAATTGCCCCACCAACATTTCCAAGACCATAAATTGATATAATCTTTTTATGATTTTTTATATTTTGTTTAAGATCTGACATTAGCAATTAACAAAAAATTCATCCATTATTTTAGTTCAATGATTTTTTAGCCAGTTTACGGTTTTTTCTAATCCTTCTACAACAGTAGTTTTAGGAATATTTCCAAATGATGATTTAAGATGAGAAATGTTAGAAACAAAATTTCCAATTTCTCCAGGTCTAAGGGGTTTATGTTCTATTTTAGGTTCAATTCTTAATATTTTTGTCAAAATTTCTATAATTTCTTTAATTGTTGTACCTTTTCCAGTTCCCATATTGTAAATAGAATTGTTTGCAATTTCAGAGATACAGGCTTTTTCAAAAATGGTTATGATATCTTCAATATACACATAATCTCTAACTTGATCACCTTCGCCAAAAATTGTTAAAGGTTGATTATTGATAATACGATTGTACAAAGTTGGTATTAATCCATTTTTTTGATGTGGGCCATAAATATTAAAAAATCTAAATATAACATAATTCAATCCATACAATTCAGAATAAAGTCTCAAATAATGTTCTGAAGCTAATTTTGTTATGCCATATGCTGTTTTTGGAACAGCTATATGATTTTCATCTACATGAAAAATTTGAGGTTCACCTACTAAAGATGAAGCGGATGTGAAAATTAATTTTTTAATTTTATTAATTCTGCAAGCCTCTAAAATATTTAATAATCCAATAATATTTACTTCTGCATTTTTTGTAGGACCCTCAATTGATGAAACAAGTGAATGTGCTACAAGATTAATTACAACATCTACATTCTGTATAGTCTTCATTACACTCTCTGAATCAGTTACATCAAATTGTGAATAATTTGTATGATGACTTTGTTCAACCATATCTGCACAAAAAATTTCATGATTTTTTGATAATCCTTCAACTAGGTTATTTCCTACAAATCCTTCAGAGCCTAAAATTAGAATTTTCAATATTATTGGAAATTTTTGTGTTTTAAAAAATCTACCCATTATACCTTTAATAGAAGCTTAAAATTTTAAAAATTAATTCATGGAAAATAAAACCATTCCTTTAGCAGTTCCAGATATTGGAGATGATGAATTACAGGCAATTAAAGAGGTTTTAGGTACAGGATTTCTAACTGAGGGTGTCACTACCAAAGAATTTGAAAAAGTTGTGGCAGAGTATCTTGGTGTAAAACATGCTATAGCTGTAACATCATGTACAACAGGATTACATGCTGTTTTAGAATGTCTAAATATTAGAGGACAAGAGGTGATTGTTCCGGATTACACGTATCCAGCTACGGCAGAGGCTGTAATTCTTGCAGGAGGAAAACCTGTTTTGGTAGATGTTGACATTGATAGTATGAATATGACTAGTGAAATTTTAGAAGAAGCATATGATGAAAACATGACTGTATTTTCTCCAGTTTCATGGGCAGGAGTACCATTAGAATCAAAAATATATCAAAAAGCTAAAAAACTTGATTTGAAAATGTTAGAAGATTCTGCATGTAGTTTAGGGGCAAAGATAGGAGACAAATTTGTAGGTAAAATTGCAGATTTTTCATGTTTTAGTTTTCATCCTAGAAAGGTGATTACAACTGGTGAAGGTGGAATGATTACAACAGATGATGATCAAATTGCAGATCTATGTTATTCATACAAACATTTTGGTGCTAAAGGCGCATCATTTGAAATGATTGGAACAAATTACAAAATGTCAAACATTCTAAGTGCAATCGGTTTAGTTCAGATGAAGAAGATTGAAAAAATTGTTTTAGATAGAATTTCTAAAGCAAAAATATATCAAGAATTACTTGTAAAAATTGATGGTATAAAACCAGCATATGTTGGAAAAAATACTAGACAAACTTTTCAATCATATACTTGTTATGTTGAAAAAGAAGGGCATCGTGATAAAATTAGAGAAGTATTAGCAAAAGAGAACATACAAAGTCAAATTGGCACATATGCATTACATCTTGAACCAGCCTATAAGAATATGAAAAAAATAGGCAATCTAGAAAATTCTACAAAATTATTCAAAAATGCATTAACACTTCCACTTCACAAAAATTTGACACAAGAAGATCAAATAAGAATATGTAATATTATTAAACACACATTAAATGATTAAAGTTTTTCAGATGATTTCATTTCTCTAGTAATTTCAACCCTATACCAAATTTCTAAAGCTAGAATTGAAATTAATCTGTTCAGATAACGAATATCCCCATCATCATTTACAATATGTAAAGCATTTTTTAACCAATTATAATTTATGAGATTTTTTTTATACACATATGCATTTTTATCTAAAAGAAATTTTTTAAAAATTTCTTTTCCATTTGATTCCCAATCTAATAATAATGCTGGAGAAAATCCTTTTTTTTCATCAATATGTTTTATTCCTAATCGTTTACAAATTGTACGTAAAAGTAATTTTCCTTTAAGAGTATTTTTATCAAATTTTTGATCTAAAGAGATTTTTTGTGAAAATGAAATAATGTCTGATTCAAGAAAAATTGGAAATCCCTTTATTTTATAGTAAGAACAAATTGACTTGCCTAAAGGAATAAAATCACGTAGCAATTTTCCATTATAATCTGCAAGCATTACCTGCTTTAATGGATCTAATTTATTTTGAAAAAAAGGTCTAAAATATTCATAAATTTCATTCCAATCAAATTTAATTTTTTTACCAAACATTTGTTCTTGATCATTAACCCAATCACGATTATGGCATTCTAAATAATTTTTCACCTTATCTTTCCATGTTCCATTTTGATTAAATGAATTTTGGAATTTTTCATACCTGAATGTATAACCTCCAAATAATTCATCTGCACCATCACCAGTTACAATGTTATTTGATATTTTTTTGGCTTTTTTTGCAATTAAATGTATGTATGTATTCCATTTTGGTTTTTTTGTTATGGATATAATTTCTGGTAATTGATGAAATATAGATTCCATATTAACTGTTAAAAAATCAGCATTAAATTTACGGGCAATTTTTTCTGCAACAATTGATTCATCAAAACTTTTACCAAACACTCCACAAATTCCAGTAATTTTTTTTTCAGGGAATATTTTTCGTATCAAACCCAAACATAATGATGAATCAATACCACTACTTAATGAAATAGAGATTGATTTCTCTTTGGATAAATTTTTGATAATTGAACCTGTAAGTAATTTTTCAGTTTTAATTCCATCTTTATCATTTAGATTATAATCAAGATCTTTCCATGTTAATGGAGGAAAAAGTGGCTTTTCTAAAGGATCATATCTAACTGTCAGAATATTTCTAATACTTTTATTATTTAATTCCAATTAGAACCGTTTAAGATTTTTTGGTTTATCAAAGTATTGAATTACAAAGTGTTTATTCACAATTTTTACATTGCCAACTATTTTTCCAGGTGTTCCAAATACAACAGAGTTAGAAGGAACTTTGCCATTAATCATACTTTGAGCTCCAATAATAGAATGACTTCCAATACTACTACCCATTGATACTATCGAATTTGGACCAATATAACAACATGAACCTATCTTGACTCTATTACTTTCATATTTTGATTGACCTCCCGTGAGAGCCCAATTAACAGTATTATGAGTATAAATTTGAACACCCGCACTAATACTACAAAAATCACCAATAGACAGTTTTGCACCACTGCCATCTAGAATTGTATATGGTCCAATCCAAGTAGATTTTCCTATTGAGACATCACCATATACATATGAATTATCATAAATGCTTGTACCAGTTTTTGCTTTCAGATATTTTGCTTTTTCCCATCTATCTACAAGTAATTCATTAAAAGGTAAAACTCGATTCCATTTTTTAGATTTTTCTTCTCTTAGTTCTTTATATAATAATAAAATATCGTCATAATGAGAGGTTGAAGAGTATTTCTTTTTTTTCAATATCAAATTTGTAATGATATAAGTATACAATTAAAGTGATTAAATTTTTTTAAGACTTGACATAATTGAAATTATTATTAGATAGAAGAAAATTATCTAATTATGAAGGTATTAGCGATAGGAGATACGGCAGATAATATTTATACATTACAAAAATTTGCAAAAAATTTTTCCATATATTTAATAAATTTTCCAAGAAAACAAGCTGGAATAAAGACGTTATCAGATGAGGTAGAGTTTTTTGATTCGTTATTAATTCATAAACAGGTGAAAAAAATAGAAGAAATCAAAGAAGAGTATGATATTTGTTTGGTAATGTCATGGGCAGGTGCAAGAGTAGCTTATTTAGCTGGCATTAATTACATCATGTATTTTGTAGGAGGGGATATTATGACTCCACCATTTTTAAAAAATGCAAAATTAAGTTATGCTCAAGAAGCATCTACAAATTTAAATTTTTTCGAAAGAGGTTTTTACAAAAAAGTTTTTGATACAGCTATAGCTTGTATTACATTAACAGATGAATATTTTGATCAACTAAAAAGATTTAGGAATGATGCAGTAAGACTAGACATGATTGCTGTTGATACAACATTTTTCAATCCAACCATAGAAGCAGCAAAGTTGGATAAACCAAGATTTACATTTTTATCAGCACAAAGAATAGGATTGGAAAAAGGGTTTGACGTAATATGGAAAGCATTGGAATTAACAAAAAGCGATTTTAGAATATTACAAGTTGAATGGTTTATAGAAAATACAAGTGAGGAGAAAAAATTCAAAAAGAAACTTCTAAAAACTAAGCCAGAACAGGTGGAATTCATACCTCTTATCAAAAGATCTGAATTGGGTAGTTATTTTAAATATGCAGATGCAGTTTTGGGACAAATGAGAACAGGGGCTCAAGGAGGCATAGAGCGTGATGCAGCATACTGTAAAAAACCAGTTGTATCTTATTGTGACAAAAAACAAGTAATGACTATTGAAAAGGAGAAAATAATACCACCGTTCTTACCAAACTCAAATGATCCAGTAATTATAGCAGAATTTTTAGATAGAATTGTAGAAGATAGACAATTTAGAGAAGAATTAGCTGAAAATGAATATGAGTATATACAAAAATTATCCAATCCAGAATTTGTTGTTAAAGAGTGGGAAAAAATATTCAAAAAATATGTTAAGATTAACAGAGGTATTAACAGAAAAACAAATAATTTAAAATTGAAATTTGAGAAAATATTAGCTGAAAATTTAGAAAAAATAATTTACAAAAGAAAAATGAGAAGAAGAAATATAGAATCATGGGGGGAAGCGGAGTACAAAAAATTAATCAAATAAAATTTGAAGGATTATTATGAAAAATAAAATTAATGTTGCATTCATTTACAAACCATCAGATATTTTTTTGGCAGGAAATCATTTTGATAATACAACATATTATTTTTTTATGGAAGCACTAAAACGTAATGAATCTTTAGAAATTTCATATTTTAAAGAAGAACATTCGATGGATATTTTGAAAATTAAAGACTCAGTAGATGCAATAATAATTCCTGGAAATCATAGTATGAATGTTCCAAATTTACATGGAATTAATGAATCTAAAATTCCAGTTATAGCAAGGACAGGTGATTTTCATAATGCTAAAAAATATAATACTTTTCAATTTCATAAAAAATTCAAAATAGATTACTACTTTAATTTTATGAGTAGTGATTATTTTTATAAATTCTATCCAAAAGATTTCAAATACAAAGAAATAGTTTTTGGGGTTGAGCCCTCATTATATGAGAATCTCATTCCTTTTGAAGATAGAATAAAAGATAAAATCCTTAACAGTGGGGCAATAGGAAAAAATGAATTTATATCAAAAATAGCTAATAGAATTTTAAATCCTAAAAGTAGTGGATGGTATTATTACAAATTAAGAACATTATGTAATGAATTAGAATATGTTGTTCATACAGGAATGATAAAAGGAAAGTACGTAAATGATGAATATCCAAAACTTTTGTCTAGATACAAAGCTGCAATTGCAGCAACTACATACTATCCTACATTAAAATATCTTGAAACAACTGCAGCTGGATGTTTAACATTCATGGAAATTACTGAAGAAAATAATGGAGAGTATCTAGGCTTCAAAGATTATGAATCATCAATATTCATAAATGAAATTAATTATAAAGATAAATTTGAAGAGTTTTTGAAAAATCCTAACGAAGACAGATGGACAAATATTGCTAAAAAAGGAACAGAGCATACTTTGAAGAATTTTAACAATGATACAGCTGTAGAATCTTTAGTTTCATTGATTAAAGAATTGATTTGATGACAATGATTGAAAAGATATCTTATGAAGAATTTTTAGGAAAAAAATATATCAAAAACATAGATCTAGAAAAATTTAACAAAGTTGGAAGGAAATTAGGATTACATTATAAGAATGGAACCACAATAGAATTGAATTTTAATCGAGGTCCATTGTTATATGCATTAATAACAAAATTGGAGTCAAAAAATATCCTAGAATTTGGTACAGGTGGAGGATTTGGAACTATGTGTATGGCATGGGCAATGACTGATAATAATACCAACGGAACTATTTTTACAGTTGATATTTATGATAATAAAAAATCATGGTTAAGAGCAATAGATTGGGAAGACAAAAACGGTATTACTGTTGAAGAAATTTCAAATAATGAAATCTGGTCAAAAACAATGCCAATCGAATGGCAAAATAAAATTAAGACATTAACAGGTTACTCAGGTAATGTAATGTTAAATAATTCTTTTCCAAAAATTGATTTTTCATATATTGACGGAGCGCATTTTTATGATGGAGTGAAACATGATTTTCTCTCATTTTTAAAGAATTCGAATGAAAAATTTAATGTGTTATTTGATGATTATATAGATATGCCATCTTATGGAGTAAAACAATTCATAGATAATGAAGTTTCAAAATGGTTTGATGTAAAATTGATTGATACAGATCCTGAACATTATTTATATCAAAAACAAAAAACTAAAAATAAAGAATATGGTATGTGTTTAATTTCTAGTGATTCAATAAAAATAGATAAAGAGGAAATTATCAAAAATAATGAAAAATTTATGAAAAATTATATTACATATGAAAAAAGAATGAGATTACGAGAAAAATTAAACAGTAAATTACCATTCTTAAGAAATCACAAGTTTAGATGGTGGAAGTAATTATTTAATTTCCATATTATTTTTAATTAGAATGAGAGCATGATCAGAAATAATATGTTGATGATGAGTGTCATCTATAATTACATCATAATATCCTGAACCAAATTCAGAAACTTTTTCTTTAATTGTTGATTCAAATATTTTGTAATATTCGCCATCCCAACAACAACTATCAAATTTATTATAAATTTGAACAAACTTTCGATCTTTTCCAAAAGATCCCATCAAATAAGCCTCCAATTCATTAACTATTTCTAATAATTGAGGGTGTTCCGTTTCATAATCTCCTATCTGATTATAATTTGAACGGATAAACAAGGGATATGGACCAGCAACAGGATATGTTTGAGAAATTCGTTCATCTATAGCTGAATAATACATAGCAGTCCAAGCACCACCTGAAATACCAACCATATAATATTCATCAAAATTGAAGTGTGAATCAAGATAATTCAAGGATACGACAAGGGGTTCAAAAAATAATTTTAATGGCACAAATTTTTCTGATTCCAAATACTTTAGATGATCATGAGAATTTAGAATAATTGGTCCAAATTCAGTTTCAACAATAGGTTTTTCATTAATTCCTAAAAGAAGCATTGAAAATGCTTGTACAGTGTATCCATTATTCAAGAAAAATTCTATAGTATTTTTTCCTTTAATAAAATCTCCACCATGGCCTTGATGATAAAACACAATTTTGTTATTACTATCTTCAGGATGAAACATATATGAAATAGAGTTTATTCCAAATTCCATTTTATGTTCAATTAGATCAATTTGTTTCAAATTTTTGAGATCGGAAAAAAGTGAAACATCAATATTTTGTTGTATATTTGTTGGAAATTCTTGGGGCAAATCATTTTGATTCCATAGATAATAGATTAATTGTGAACGTTTTATTTTCAATTCATCAACAGAAGAAATATCTATTAAAGAATTAATATCGACACCATATACAAAATCATCCATTGTGTATTTTCTAGTAGAATTTTCTTCAGATAAAATTATACTTTTTAAAGAATCAAGTTGGTAATATGGAAAAAATTTAAACACTCCTACAGATAATCCAACAGAAAAAAATACAATTGAAATTAATATGATTGCAATTACTAATTTTTTCAATAATACAAAGTTTTTACAGTACTATATTAGTTGATTTGTAAGTGAAATTACTAATTGGTGCATCCCCATCAAAATTTTTTCATATGAAAGAATTTGCTGAAGAGTTAGAGAAAAACAATATTACAACTAAACTTGTTTTAGATGAAGAATTTGTATCAGGTTTTCCTGATAGAAAAATTTCCAATTGGATTTCTTCTAAAGGAAAATTTAATGATTTGATAAATTATGTAAAACCAGATTTAATTCTAGTTGATAGACAAAAGCATTTTGCAAAAGCTGCAATAGAAACAAACATTCCTGTCTTGATACATTTACGGGGCGATTTTTGGTCTGAAATAAAATGGGCAAAAGAAACAATCTACAAAACATTTCCTAAAAACGTAGCAATTAAGCAATGGGAAAAAATCGGGAACAAATGTTTTCAAAATGCTTCAATGATATTACCAATTTGTGAATATCTTGAAAATAGAGTAAAAAAACAATTACCAAATTCCAAAACATCTGTTATGTATCAAGGAATTGATCCAAAAAAGTGGTTTGGAACAAAAGGAATGGAATTAAAACATCCTTGTGTAGGAATTTTACAAAGCGCTACAATTTGGGGTAAAGTAAGAGAGATGTTAATTTTACCAAAAATATTAGAATCAAATCCAAAAATTACATTTTATTGGGTTGGGGATGGACCATATAGAGAGAGAATTTTACCAATTTTAAATAAATTTGAAAATTTTGTATGGCTCGGCCATATGAGTTATCCAAATCAAGTAAGGGAATTTCTAGATGAAATTGATGTATATGGATTGATCAGTGGAATTGATATGTCTCCACTAACTTTACAAGAAGCACAGCTAATGAAAAAACCCGTTTTGGCTACAAATGTAGGAGGGGTTTCAGAATTAATGAATGATAAAGAAACAGGATTTTTGATTGAAAGAGGAGATCATAAAGAATGGATAGATAAAATATCATTATTGTTAAATGATGAAAAAGGTGCACGTCAAATGGGAGTGGCAGGTAGAAAATTTATTGAAGAAAATTTTAGCTGGAAAGTTATTTCAAAGAAATTTGTAAATGATGTACAAAAACAATTAAATTTAAAATAAATTAAAATATCAAATTTTTTTACTAGTATTATTTTCTTCAAACATCCTATACCAAATTTCAAAAGCTAGTAATCCAAAAAGTTTATTGATATGACGAATGTCAATATTTTGATCATTTAGATTTGACTGTACCCAATCTTTTTTAATCCAACCATCTTGAATAATTTTTCCATCAATAAGATATTCTTCTACCATGTTATACCCATAATTGTTCCAAAGACTTTTAGTATTAACAGAAAAACCTAGTTTTTGTTTTAAAATTAATTCTTCAATTCCATATTTTTTTAAAATATTTCTTAAAGGTAGTTTTCCAACATTAGATAATGAATCATATTTTTCATTAGAGTGTATTTTCATAGATTTTTGAATCATTTCAGTAGACAAAAGAGGAGTGACGGATTTGATGTTAAAATTTTTTGCAAGTGCGTTATTAACAATAGAAAAATTATATAGTAATTTTCCGTTATAATCAGCGAGAAAAACTTGATCTATTGGATCTAATGGATTATCAAAATAGGGTAAAAGTTGATCATAGATTTTCTCCCAATCAAATTCAATCTTTTTTTCAAATATATCATCTTGTTCTGGGACATAATCTCGTTCATGACATGATAGATATGCTTGAATTTTCTCTTTTGGGGTAAAATTAGGTTTAATTTGTGATAAAAACTTGGAATAACGAAAAACATATCCACCAAATAATTCATCACCCCCATCTCCAGAAATTAAATAATTTGAAAAGTTTTTTGCTTTTTCAACAACATAAAGCCAATGAATATCCCAAAATGGAAGTCCTGTAATTGAAATTGCATCTGGAAGTTTTTTAAGAAAATTATCAATTTCAATTATATGATGATTTACTCCAATTTTTTTTGCAATTTTTGATGCGGTTTCTGTTTCATCATAACTGTCCCTAAATTTTATTGAAATAGCATTTATTTCATTATTAGGAAAGGTTTGTTTTAAAATACATAATACTAATGATGAATCTACACCACCACTTAATGAAATTGAAATGGGTTTTGAATAATCTTCAGGAATTTGATTTTTCAGATTAGAAATCAATTGAGTGTTAATTGCATCAGATGTGAAATTTTCTTTTTTTTCTAGATCACTCCAGGTAAGTTTTGGCAGAATTGGTGTCTGAGTATAATCATATCTAAGGGTCAGAATTGATTTTATGGAATTTGTAATCATTGATTATAATTTTCCTCTACCTATTCCCCGATAAATTAATCCAACATTTTTTGCTAAATGTTGATTAATAATATTTTTGGAATCAATCACCACAGGATTTTTCATTTTAGATTTTAAAAATTTAGGATCAATATTATGAAAATCTTTGTGTGCTGTAGCAATAATCAAACCATTAGAATTTTTAAGATTTGGAACAAAGTCATCTAATGTTGTTATTCCAAATATTTTTGAGTTTTTAAAATAAGGATCGTAAATTTGAATATTTGCACCTTTTTCTTTTAGTAATTTAACAATATTCTCTACTGGAGAAATCTGTATATCTTTTACATCAGGTTTGTAGGAAGCACCCAAAATTAGAATGGTTGCGCCTGACAAGGGTAAATTAATTTCATTTAATGCGTCTTCTAAAAGTTCAACAGTATGAAATGGCATATTTTCATTAATTTTTCTTCCAACTTCAACTAATTCAAAAGTTTTAGAAGTGAAATTTTTTGCGAAGTTTATCATTTGATATGAATTTACAGGTAAACAAGGACCACCCACACCTGCACTAGGATAGTGAACTTGAAAATTATATTTTGTTTTAGCTGCTTCAAGAACAGTCATTATATCAATTCCGGCTTTTTCAAAGATTAGTGCTAATTCATTTACAAATGCAATATTAAGATCTCGAAATACATTAGTTGTTAATTTTACTGCATTGGCAGTTTTACAATCTGGCATTGAAATTAAATTAACTGTAAAAACATGTTTGTATAATTTTATGATCAAATTTTGTGTATGTTTGTCTATTGCTCCAACTAAACGAGGTAATCTTTCAAAGTCATTTAGAATTTGTCCAGGATTTGCAGTTTCAGGACATACACCTAAACAAAAATTCTTCCCTATCTTTAATTTTTGATCTTTTCCCTCAACAGTTTCTAAAAAATCCTTTTCAACAAAACCAGGTTCAACTGTACTTTCAATAATAATTAATTTTCCATCAGATAATTCATCATGAAGCTTTTTTGCTACTGAAAGTAATGCTGAATAATCAGGGATATTTTTGTCATCCATAGGGGTAGGAAGTGATAATATAATTACATCACTGGAATTTACTCCTTCATTAAAATTTGTAGTAGCTTTAAATTTTTTTTCATGTACTACTTTATTAAAAATTACATCGTAACCTGGTTCATCTTTTAAAGGAAAATTTCTAGAATTTATCATTTCGACTAATTTTTCATTAATATCAATTCCAATTGTAGGTAAACCAGAATTGGCAAATGAAAGTGCAGTTGGTAAACCTATTCTACCTATCCCTATAACACAAATGTTTAAACTTCTTGATTGAATAGCATCCACAATTTCTGAATCAGTCATATTTAGAATTTTTTTCATCATATCTACAAATACTCCATTTATGCCTGATTATTTACTTTTTTAATTATTGTTTACTAAAATTTAAAAATCAAATAAAATCACAGCAACCATGAAATATGTTATTACTGGCGGTGCAGGTTTTATTGGGAGTTATATTGTAAAATTACTAGTTAAAAAAGGACACACGGTAATAATCATCGACAATCTTCATACCGGAAGTCTTTCTAGACTAAAGGAAGTCAAGGATAAAATAATATTTCACAATATAGATATTAGAAATTATGAAAAATTAAAGAATATAATCAAAGACGTAGATGGAATATTTCATCAAGCAGCACTAACAATTGTACCAGAGTCTTTTCTGAAACCTGATGAATATTTTGATGTAAATGTCAATGGAACAAAAAATATTTTCATAATAGCAAAAAAATTAGGGATCAAGGTTGTTTTTGCAAGTAGTTCTAGCATATATGGTGATGTGAAAAAAGTACCAATAAAAGAAAATTTTGAAAAAAATCCTATTAATCCATATGGTAAAACAAAAGTAGAGAAAGAGAAATTAGCTGAAAAATTTTGGAATGAAGGTGTCAATATTATAGGATTAAGATATTTCAATGTATACGGAATAGGTCAAACTGGAACATATGCAGGTGTAATTACACAATTTATGAAAAAAATAGATAATAATTTACCTCCAATAATTCATGGTAAAGGTAATCAAATCAGGGATTTTATTGCGGTAGAAGATGTTGCAAAAGCAAATTTAATGTCTATGGAATCCAGTACAAATCAAAATTTTGTAAATATTGGTACAGGTAAATCAATTTCAATTTTAGAATTAGCAAAAATGATGATTAAAATTTCATCAAAAAATCTTTCTCCAAGTTTTGATGATGAATTACCAGGAGATATTGAAAAAAGTCAAGCAGATATAACAATGTCCAAAGAAAAAATTGAATGGATGTATAACATAGAATTAATTGATGGTTTAAAAAAACTAATGAGTAAATGATTAGAGATCTAACAAATTTTTATAAAATTTAATATAATTTGGAAGAATTTTTTTCCAAGTAAAATTATTTATTACAAAATTATATCCATTTGAAGAAATTTTTTCTCGAAGAGGTTGATCAAGTAATAATTGATTTATTTTTTTTAATAAAATTTCAGGATTTTCAGGTTCTATTAATAATCCAGTTTCGTTATTTTTAATCAGTTCCGGAATTCCACCTACAGCAGTTGCTATAACAGGTATTTTTAGATAAAATGCTTCTTTTATTACAGTAGGAAGGCTTTCCATTCTTGATGGAACTACCAGTATTGTAGATGATTTTAGAATTTTCATTGTATCTTCCCAAAGATCATTAACGCAATAAACTACATTACCATTAATTTCTGACTCTATATTTTTTAGGACATCAATTCCTTTTTCAAAACTATTTCTACCAATATACACAATTTGGTTATTTGATTTTTTTACTTCTGGAATTTTTTTGAACATTTCTGTATCAATGGGAGAAGGTAAATATTCAAAATTAAGATTAAGTTTTTTCTTATATTCTGATTTAGATGTTTTAGAATCAGTAGTTAATTTATCAGCCCATTTCAAAACTTTTGATTCAACATTAGTGGCTATCAAGCTAGTTGTTGATGAATGAATTGTTTTTACTTGATCACTAAAGACTCCATGAACTGACAATACTTTTTTCTTTCCTTTTGCATAATGCATTGCAAATGCTGATGGGACATTAAATGCGTGAACAATATCATATTTTTCTCTATTAATTATTCCCTTGAGTGCTCCCAATATAGCAAAACTTGGGTTTTTAAGATTTTTTATAGGAATGTGAGGTGTATGCATTTTTGTTACATCATATCCAGAATTTTGTAATTGGTTGGCCAGCATTGTTGCATGTCCACCAATTCCACCAGAATATCTTGGTGAGATAAAAAGAAATTTCACAAAACAAAATTAGTTGTAGACTTTTTAAGGTCTTGGATTAAAAAATCAGTTTTACATTGTAGCTTGTGCTGCGTCATGGAACATCTGACTCTTTGCACAACCAGCAGCAAGTTCATCACCGGCTCCACGTCTCATTAGTCCTCGATAAAGACAGTCCTCTAGTTTGACGCCTTCTCGTTGTTCCCATTCCTCAACAGTTACTGAGAATTTCTTTTGAATTCTGTCTCTATACCATTCAGGAATTACATTAAATGCACAAAATGGAACT
>LWDU01037246.1_pt1 | contig 15661 bp, 12 predicted proteins | sample 727161 | NCBI WGS metagenome assembly LWDU01 (sample SAMN04566230, study PRJNA314399) | hydrothermal vent metagenome | isolation source: deep sea hydrothermal plume seawater | place: Mexico: Gulf of California, Guaymas Basin | collected 2004-07-11 | reverse complement strand
CGGTCATCGCCGGGCTGTAGACCGCCCCGCCCGCGCACGGCCCCATGATCAGGCTGATCTGCGGCACCACGCCGCTGGCGAGCACGTTGCGCTGGAACACCTCGGCATAGCCACCGAGGCTGGCGACGCCTTCCTGGATGCGCGCGCCGCCGCTGTCGTTGAGGCCGATCACCGGCGCACCGACCTTCATCGCGGTGTCCATCACCTTGCAGATTTTCTCTGCATGGCGCTTCGACAGCGAGCCGCCGAAGACGGTGAAATCCTGGCTGAAGACATAGACCAGCCGGCCGTTGATCGTGCCCGACCCGGTGACCACGCCGTCGCCGGGGATCTTCTGGTCCTGCATGCCGAAATCGACGCAGTCGTGTTCGACATAGGTGTCGAGTTCCTCGAAACTGCCTTCGTCGAGCAGAATGTCGAGCCGTTCGCGCGCAGTCAGCTTGCCCTTGGCGTGCTGCGCGTCGATCCGCTTCTGCCCGCCGCCCATCTTGGCGGCATCGCGGCGGCGTTCCATTTCGGCGATATTGGCGGACATGCTCTCTCCGTGAATAGGTTTTGATGTGCGACTAGTGCCAAGCGAGGCGCAAGGTCAATCGCGCGGCGCGCTTCTCTCGGCGCTGATGAGGAACTCGACATTGCCTTCGGGGCCGGTGATCGGGCTTTGGGCGATGCCCTGGACCACGAAGCCCAGCGCCTCGGCCCATGCGCGTACGTCGTCGCAAACGCGGCGGTGTAGCGCGGGGTCGCTGACCACGCCCTTCTTGCCCACTTCCTCGCGCCCGACCTCGAATTGCGGCTTGATCAGCGCGACGAGGCGGCACTGCGGGGCCGCGAGCTGGAGCGGACGATCGAGTACCTTGGCCAGCCCGATGAAGCTGGCATCGGACACCACCCAGTCGCATGGCCGGTCGATCATGTCCGGCGTGAGGATGCGTGCGCTGGTCTGTTCGAGCACGGTGACGCGCTCGTCCTGCCGCAGTTTCCACGCCAGCTGGTTGGTGCCGCTGTCGACCGCGAAGACATGCTCCGCCCCGCCCTGCAGCAATACGTCGGTGAAGCCGCCGGTCGAACTGCCGATGTCCATTGCCACCGCGCCGCGCGGGTCGAGGTCGAAATGTTCGATCGCATGCGCCAGCTTGATCCCGCCGCGCGACACCCAGGGGTGATCGCGCCCGCGTACGTCGAGCGCCGCGTCCACGGGCAATTGCTGACCGGGCTTGGCCAGTTTCTGTTCGCCGCTGAACACCAGCCCCGCCATGACCAGCGCCTGCGCGCGCGTCCGGCTCTCCACGAGCCCGCGGTCCATCTTTTTCGGCATTGGAAACATGCGCGTTAGCGATCATTGTGCAGGCATGAAACCGATCTATTTGCATCTGGGTGGCGCGCTGGCGCTGAGCTTCACCATCGCGGCCTGCGTGCCCGCTCCGCAGCCGACGCCCGCGCCCACGCCCGCACCGACGCCGGTTGCGACTACACCGCCAGCGCCGCCCCCGATGCCCGCACCCGCCCCGGCAGAGAACTGGATCGACCGCCCGCAGACCGCCGGCAACTGGACCTATTCGGACCTCGGGGAGAATGCGCTCGCGCAATTCGTCGATAGCGGCGGCGCGCCTGCTTTCTCCTTGCTGTGCCTCGCCTCCGATGGGCAGGTCGGGCTGGTTCGGACTGCCATGTCGGGCGGCGCAGGCCAGATGATCATCCGGACCGAAACCGCCGACCGCGCGCTGCCCGCCCGCGCCTTCACCCCCGACAGCGCCGGGCGGCCCCGATCGATCGCATATCTCGACGCGCGCGACCCGCTGCTCGATGCGATGGCGCTGACGCGCGGGCGATTCGCTGTGGAGACTTCGGGTTTATCCACACTTTACCTTCCGGCCTGGGCCGAGGTTACCCGCGTGATCGAGGAATGCCGCTGAACGGAGTCGCAGGATCGGCCGCCTCCGGCACGAGCGCGCCGAGCAGGCACAAAAATGGCTCGGAAACCGATCCGAGCCAGAAACGCCAATTCTGACGTGGGAAAACTTTTTTACAAGGGTTGTTTTAACCCTCTGGAAGACTCAAATATATCCACAAGATCAGCGGCGAAACGCGGTCTTGTTCCCCGGAGACGGGGTACTTTGGCTCTAAACAGCGCGAAAGGAGGTGATCCGATGTCTCATGGTTCAGCAGAGAGGTCGGCAAGTTTCCGCGCGGAGCACTATCGGTAAAACCAAACCCTTAGAGGCTTCGTGAGCGGCACTTCCCGCCGCTGACCATGCGAAGGGCAGTTCCACCTACGGGCGTGGGGCTGCCCTTCTCATTGTGTCGGGTCCAAACCGGACCGGTTTCCCGCCTTCGCCGCATCCCTCGGTTTTTGCCGGTGACAGACGCCCATCAGACTCATCCTTGCCTCGCGCGCGCCTTCCGATTACCCGCGCTGCATGGATTTCGAGCATCTTCCCCACCCCGCCCCCGTCCCTGGCGAAACACGCCAGCAGGCGCTTCTCGACCCCGGTTTCGGCAAGCTGTTCACCGATCACATGGTCGTGATCGATTACGATGCCGACAAGGGCGGATGGTACAAGGCGACGCTGGGCGCGCGCGAGCCGATCAGTCTCGATCCGGCGGCGGCCGTGCTGCATTACGCGCAGGAAATCTTCGAGGGCATGAAAGCCTACAAGCAGGAAGACGGCTCGCTTGCGCTCTTCCGGCCCGAGCAGAACGCACGCCGCTTCAATGAAAGCGCGCGGCGGATGGCGATGCCCGAACTGCCCGAAGAACTGTTTCTCGAATCGATCCGCCAGCTGGTCACCTGCGATCGCGACTGGGTGCCGACGATTGCCGATGGCGCGCTTTACCTGCGGCCCTTCATGTTCGCTTCCGAAGCCTTTCTCGGCGTGCGGCCCGCGCGGCAGTATAAATATGTGCTGATCGCATCGCCCGTCGGCGGCTATTTCAAGGCCGGCGCGCAATCGGTGAAGATCTGGGTCAGCCGCAATTACACACGCGCTGCGCCCGGCGGCACCGGCGCGGCCAAGACAGGCGGGAATTATGCCGCCAGCCTGGTCCCGCAGGCCGAAGGCATCGAGAATGGCTGCGACCAGGTCGTCTTCCTCGATGCGGTCGAAAAGAAATGGGTCGAGGAACTGGGCGGGATGAACCTGTTCTTCGTGTTCGGCGACGGCAGCGTGATCACCCCGCCGCTGACAGGTACGATCCTGCCCGGTATCACCCGCGACAGCCTGATCCAGTTGCTGCGCGAAGAAGGCCTGGAGGTGCGCGAGGAGCCTTACAGCATCGACCAGTGGCGCGTGGACGCCACCACGGGTCGCCTGCTCGAGACGATGGCCTGCGGCACTGCCGCAGTGGTCACCGCGGTCGGCACCGTACTTGGCCCCGATGGAGAGTTCACCATCGGCAGCGGGGGTACCGGCCAGATGACCAACAAGGTCCGCGAGAAACTAGTCGCCATCCAGAAGGGTGCCGTTGCCGATACCCATGGCTGGACAGTAAAGCTCGACTGATCAGAACCGCGGGCGGACCAGGAACCGGCGGGTGAAGGTTTCGCTCGGCCGCAGCACGATGATGGCGACGCCGGCCAGCGCGATGCCGCCGCCGACGATCAGCCGCCCGCCAATCGCGTCCCCCGTCAGCCATGCGCCGAAGACGATGGTCAGGATCGGCGTGAACAGCGTCAGCGGCACGATCAGATTGGCATCGTATTCGCGCAGCATCCGGTAATAGGCGGTATGCGCACCGACCGAGACCACGATTGCGGCGAAGAACAGGCACGCAGCCAGCTTCCACGGTGAGGTGGCCAGCGATGCGACCTGCCCGGTTTCCATCACCGCGGTCAGCGGCAACAGCACCGCTACCGAGGCGAGCGCCGCCCATGCCTGCAAACGGATCGATGACAGGTCGAGCCGCTTGACGAAGACCGTGCCGAGCGCGCCCACTACGGCGGAGATGAAGACCAGCAACAGGCCGGTGCTGGTCTCCATCTGGTTTTCGCCCGCCATGGCGAACAGCACACCGCCGAACGCCAGCCCGATCCCGAGCCCGCGGCGCCAGCGGATACGCTCGCCCAGGAACAGGATCGCGAACAGCACCGTCATCGGTGCGCCGGTCAGGCTGACGACCCCGGCAGCCGAGGGACTGGCCGTGACCAGCCCCATGAAAAGCAGCGCGAAGGACCCTCCGCTGATCGCCAGACCGATGAGCAGCACGCGCCCGAGATTCTCGGGAAGCGGACGCAGCAGCGGGATGAGGACGATCGCCACGATCAGCGAGCGCAGCAGCGCATAGAATAGCGGCGGCGAAGCTAGGTCGACGATCGCCACCTTGCTGACGACGATATTGAGTGCCCAGACGATGTTGCACATCATCATGATCAGCAAGGCCCGCGCCGACATGGTCAGTCACCATCCAGCGGCGGGAGGNNNTGGCGCTGCGCTTGAACTGGCTATAACCGAAGAAGCGCTTGAGAAACTTCTCCAGCCAGGCCGCGATCGTGGCGAGATCGTATTCGTTCTTCGCCTTTTCGGGGAAGTCGATCGGCCACAGTCCCGCGTCCGCCTGCTTCCAGGCATGCCATGCAAGGAAGGCGACATGGCTGGGCTTCTGCCCCCAGCGGATGATGTGGTGGAGGAAGAAGTCGTTGAGTTCATAGGGGCCGATGATCGACTCGGTGCTTTGAATCGCACCGTCCTCGCCTGCGGGAACCAGCTCGGGGCTGATTTCGGTCGCAAGGATATCGGTCAGCACGGCGTCGACGCCCACATCGAATTGCGCGGTCTGCGTGGTCCAGCGAATGAGGTACTGGATCAGCGTCTTGGGCACGCCCGAATTGACCGCGTAATGGCTCATCTGGTCGCCCACGCCGTAGGTACACCACCCCAGCGCGAGCTCGCTGAGGTCGCCGGTGCCGATGACCCAGCCGCCATTCTGGCCGGCCAAGCGGAAGAGGTAGTCGGTGCGCAGGCCCGCCTGAACGTTCTCGAAGGTCGTGTCATAGACCGGTTCGCCATCGGCGAAGGCATGACCGATGTTCTCGAGCATCAGCCGCGCGGTGGGCGAGATGTCGATCTCCTCGGCGGTGATGCCGAAGGCCTCCATCAGCCGCCAGGCATTCGACTTGGTGTCGTCCGAGGTGGCGAAGCCGGGCAAGGTATAGCCGCGGATATCGCTGCGCGGACGCCCCAGCCGGTCCATCGCCTTGGCCGCGACGATCAGCGCATGCGTGCTGTCGAGCCCGCCCGAAATACCGATGGTCAGGCTTTTCGGCCGGGTTGCCTGGATCCGCCGCATGAGCGCATCGACCTGGATGTTGAACGCCTCGTAGCAGTCCTCGTCGAGCTTGTCCGCGCGGTTGGGTACGAAGGGGAACCGCCGGATCGGGCGGTTGAGGCCGATGTCTGCGCGCGGCGCGGCGCGCTCGAATGCGATCCGCCGGTACCAGTCCTCGGGGCGTCCGGCGGCCTCGGCGGCATCGTTGAAGGTCTGCATGCGCATCCGCTCGGACAGGATCCGCTGCGTATCGATATCGGTGACGCACAGTTCGGGGGCGAGATCGAAGCGCACGCTCTCGGCCATCAGATCGCCCAGTTCGTAGATCATCCCCTGCCCGTCCCACGCGAGGTCGGTGGTGCTTTCGCCATGCCCGCTGGCCGAATAGGCATAGGCGCAGACCGACCGGCTCGAGCTTGCGCGGCTGAGTAAATGGCGTTCGTCAGACTTGCCGATGACGATGTTCGATGCCGAGAGGTTGAGCAGGATCGTCGCCCCCGCCAGCGCGGCCATGGTGCCGGGCGGATTGGGCGCCCAGAAATCCTCGCATATCTCGATGCCAAAGGTGATCCCCGGTAGATCGCTGGCGGCGAAGATCAGATCGGTACCGAAAGGTACCTCACGGGCGCCGCAGCGGATCGTCAGGCCGACGCATTCGCGGCCATGCGCGAACCAGCGCTTTTCGTAATATTCGCGATAGTTGGGCAGGAAGCTCTTGGGTACCACGCCGAGCAATTCGCCCCGCGCGACGACCAGCGCGCAATTGTAGATCCGGCCATTGCGGCGCAGCGGTGCCCCGAAGACCAGCACCGGGCTTAGCTCGCGCGAGGCGGCGATGATCGCCTCGACCTGCGCTTCGACCGCATCGAGCAGTGCGAGCTGCATATGCAAATCGTCGATCGCATAGGAAGACAGCGCCAGTTCGGGATAGAGCAACAGATCGACATGCTGCGCATGCGCCTTGTGCGCGGTCTCGAGGATACCCTCGGCATTATAGGCGATGTCGGCTGTGCGCACCTTGGGCGTACTCGTCGCGAGGCGAACGAAGCCATGCGTGTGCATGTCGTAGAAGGGATGCGTCGCGCTTCCGCTCATGGGGGCGGTACCTTTCTGATCGGATGGTGCAGGAGCCGGTTCGAGCCAGTCGGCCGGCTGGCAAATGCCGAGTTCGGCCAGCCGCTTCTGGACGGTGGCGCGCGCGATCTTGCCCTTCGCCTCCCAGCCATAGACGGTCCGGCTGGGCCATGGCTGCGGCTCGCCGAAGCGCGCACCGAAGTCCTCCGCACTGAGCGGAGGGTGCTGCGCTTCGCGCCACTGGCGTATCTTGAAGCCGGCCAAGTGCATGGCCGCCGAGGTATCCTTTTAGGCTACCCTACGCAAGTTCGGACTGGTCTTCCTTGCGCATTTCGGTGCGGAAGCCGTTGAGCACGGGCCCCGCATGATGCGTTGCCTGGGCCTGGGCAGCAAAGGCGGCGAGCAATTGGCTGCCCAGTCCGCCCCCCGGATCGGTAAAGGCGTCGGCGCCCACACCGTCATCCTCGATGGTGAACCGCCACGTGTCGCCGCGCACGTGGAAGAAGACCGCGATCGTGCCGGTCCGGTCATCAGGAAAGGCGTATTTGCACGCATTGGCGACTGCTTCGTTGAGATAGAGCCCGATCGCCACCGCCTCTTCGGGGGTTAGCGTCGCCTGGTCGATTTCGCGGAACAGCCGCACCGATGGCGGCAGGCTCGATCCCTCGATCCGGTCGAGGAGGTATTCCAGATAGGGCTTCATCGCGACATCGGGATTGTCCGACTGTTCCAGCGCCAGCGCCGAATAGGCATCGGCAAAGGTGCGCACGCGGCCCACCGCATCGTCGAGCGGGGCATGAAGTTCGCGCTGCGGGATACGCCGTTTCTGCAATTCGAGCATGCTGGCGACCAGCGCAAAATTGTTCTTCGTGCGATGCTCGAGCTCGGCCAGCAACGTCAGCCGCCGGTCGGCGCGCTCGCGGATTTCGTCCATCGTCGCATGCGCGGCACGGCGAAAGGCCTCGGCGAAGACGAGCACGATCAGCGCGCAGGCGGCGTTGAGGACCACGCGTGCGGGATCGGTAAGTTCGGCGAACAGGAACGAGCGCGACGGCGGCAGGATAAAGAACCACGCCCAGAAGAAGGTGATCGTAAAGGCGACCACGCCCGCGCGCCAGTGTCCGTAAAGCGTGGCGAGCAGGATCGTGGGATAGATCAGCGCGAAGGGCCCGGAGACCGGCGCCCATACGTCGACCAACGAACGCAGGCCGACCATGGCCGCAGCACACATGGCACCGAACACCACTTGGGCGGCAATCTTGCTGCGCTGGCTGAGGAATTGGCGACTGACATCGAAATTGGCGAGCCGGTGCATGGATACGACATTCCGGCGGAGAACCGATGCCCGCCGTTGCCCCGTTGCACGCGCGGACGCGCGATGGCTCCGCACCATCGGCGCGCTCCGTTTATCGCAAACTTCCGAAAAGCAGAAGCCCTTCTCGCGTCTGCGCGCTACGCGGCGAGCAATTCCTGCGCGCTCGGACTTTCCTGCAACAGGTTGATAAGCCCGCGTTCTTCGCGGGTCAGCCAGCGCGTGGCCCGCGGCAAGCGCAATTGCGCGCGCCAGCTTTCCTGATCCTCGAGCAGTTCGAACACCGCCGGGTGGATATAGCTCTTGCGGGTCACGGCGGGCGTATTGCCGAGATGGTCGGCGACGCATTCGAGCAGCGCCTTCATTGGTATCGCACCTTCGCCATCCCGAAGGCATGACAGCGCCTTTACGCTGGCATGCCAGGTGCGGAAGTTCTTGGCGGTGAAGTCCTGCCCCATGGTCTCGCGCAGATAGTCGTTCACATCGCTCGACCCGACCGTGTGCAGATCGCCCTCATCGTCGGTATATTTGAACAGGTGCTGCCCCGGCAGGTCCTGCATCTTGCGCACCATGCGCGCCAGGCTGCCATCGGACAGCGTCACTTCGCGCAGCTTGCCCGCCTTGCCCTTGTACCGCAGGCGCAGCACCTTGCCGGTCAATTCGGCATGGCGCTGGCGCAAGGTGGTGGCACCGAAACTCTTGTTGGCCTTGGCATAGCCTTCGTTCCCGACGCGCACCGCGCCCAGGTCGAGCAGGCGCACGACACTGGCGATCGCGCGTTCACGCGTCAGCTTGTGACCGCGCAAATCCGCCTCGACCCGCTTGCGCACCAGCGGCAAAAGGCTGCCAAAGGTAACGCAGCTGTCGAACTTCTCGCCTTCGCGGGCCGCACGGAATTCGGGATGGTAGCGATATTGCTTGCGCCCCTTGGCATCGATCCCGGTGGCGAGGATATGGCCGTTGGGTGCGGGGCAGAACCAGGCATCGGTATAGGCCGGCGGAAGCGCAACCGCATTGAGCCGGCGCTTCTCCGCTGCATCGGTCAGCAGCTTTCCTTCAGGATCGTAATAGGCCCATCCCCTGCCCGCCCCCTTGCGAGTGATACCGGGCAGGTCGTCGTCGACATAGATGAGCTTCGTCATGGCGAAGGGAAGAACCGTGGGACGCCGGGCACGGTTCCCCACCTTGCGACGAATGGAAGGCTGTTTTAGCCCATCCGCCTGAGGAGAACGATCTTGGCCGATTCCACCTATACGCCGCCCGAAGTCTGGACCCACGATTCCGAAAATGGCGGCCGCTTCGCCAATATCAACCGCCCCACCGCCGGTGCGCGCGAGGACCGCGAGCTGCCCGTGGGCGAGCATGACTTCCAGCTCTATTCGCTCGCCACGCCCAACGGGGTGAAAGCAACGCTGATGTTCGAGGAATTGCTCGAGGCGGGACATGCTGGCGCCGAATACGATGCCTGGACGGTCAATATCGGCGAAGGCGACCAGTTCGGCTCGGGCTTCGTCGACCTCAATCCCAATTCCAAGATCCCGGCCCTGCTCGACCGTAGCGGGCCTGAGCCCGTTCGCATCTTCGAGAGCGGCGCGATCCTGATGCATCTGGCCGAAAAGTTCGGAGCCTTCCTGCCCACCGATCATACCCGCGCCGAAGTACTTAGCTGGCTGTTCTGGCAAGTCGGCAGTGCGCCCTTCATCGGCGGCGGCTTCGGCCATTTCTACGCTTATGCGCCCGAGAAATTCGAATATCCGATCAACCGCTATGCGATGGAAACCAAGCGCCTGTTCGACGTCACCGACCAGCGACTGGCGCAAAGCGAATTCCTCGGCGGCAAGGATTACACGATCGCCGATATGGCCACCTGGCCCTGGCTGTCGCCCTTTGTACTCGGCGGCATTTACGGCGAGGCGCGCACCTTCCTCTCGATCCACGAATACACCCATGTCGAACGCTGGGTGAAACAGATCGCCGAACGTCCTGCGGCGCGCCGCGGCCGGATCGTCAACAAGGCCTGGGGCGATGAAGACGCGCAGCTGCGCGAACGCCATTCGGCGGCCGATTTCGACGGCAAGGCAATCTGACCCGCCGCCCGTTTGGCTTGACTTAGCTCCTCCCATGCCGTCCCATCGCGGCGGTATGGGAGGATACAGATTTGCGTGATCCGGTGCGCCCGGTCGGCCGACTGGAGAAGATCGGCTATGGGATGGGCGATCTCGCCTCGTCCTTTTATCTCAACTTCTTCAATCTCTACCTGCTGTTCTTCTTCGTCGAGCTGGGCGGCGTGGCGCCTGCCGCCATGGGGCTGATGCTGTTCCTGACCAAGCTGATCGATGCGGTGACCGACCCGATGATGGGCGCGCTGGCCGACCGCACGCGCAGCCGCTGGGGCCGGTACCGCCCCTACCTCCTGTGGGGCGCGATCCCCTTCGGCCTGACTGGGGCGGCGATCTTTGCCGCGCCCGATCTCTCGCCCGGCTCGATGCTGATCTGGGCCTATGTCACCTATACCGCGACCATGCTCGCCTTCACCGCCGCCAGCGTGCCCTATTCGGCGCTGATGGGCGTCATTTCCCCCAGCGCTGACGAGCGTTCGAGCTTCGCTGCCTATCGCATGGTGTTTTCCGCCGCCGCGGTCATCCTGATCGGGGTGGTCGGGACGACACTGGTGCGCGAACTGGGCGCGGGCGACGAGCGGCGCGGCATCATGCTGACCATGTTCGTGCTCGCCGGACTGGGCGTCGCGACCTACTGGATCGCCTTTGCCGCGAGCCGCGAGCGTATCCCGCCTGCACCAACCAACGGCCGGATTATCGATGATCTCAAGGTCCTCGTGCGCACGCCTGCGTGGATCGCCGTGGCGGTGGCCGCGCTGCTCGCCCCGGTCGCGCTCTCCGCGCGTGCGGGCAGCGCGCTGTTCTGGTTCCGCTATGTCGCAGGCGACGATGGCGCGCCGGTGTTCTTTTTCCTCGACCGGATCGGGCTGTTCTATTCAGCGCTCGCCGTCGGCCAGCTGATCGGCGTCATCGGGGCCAACTACCTCGCCCGCAGGATCGACAAGCCGGTGCTGCTGATCGTGGCAGGCGGGTTGAAGATCGGCGCGATGCTGGTGTTCTACATGCTGCCGTTCGATGCGGTCTGGCCGCAGACCTTCGTCCAGCTGTTCGTCGGCGTGGGTTTCGGCATGATGATGGTGCTCGCCTATTCGATGTTCACCGATATCGCCGAGTATCTCGAATGGTCGAGCGGGCGGCAGATGACCGGCCTGGTGATCTCCGCCTCGATCTTCGCGATCAAGGCGGGCGTGGCCTTCGGCGCGGCGCTGCCGGGTTTCCTGCTGGCGGCGCGATCCAGTCTGCCGAGGCGCGCATGGGGATCGAGCTCGCTTTCGCCCTCGTCCCCGCCGCCGCGATCATTCCGGCGGGTGTGGCGATGTATTTCTACCGGCTCGACCGCGCGACCATTGCGCAGGTCGAAACCGAACTGGCCGAGCGTCGCCTCGTTTCGCCTTCCAACCCCTTCCCTTCCGCGCCCGAGGCGTTATAGGGGCGCTCACTCGCTGGGGTGTAGCCAAGTGGTAAGGCACCGGTTTTTGGTATCGGCATTCGCAGGTTCGATCCCTGCCACCCCAGCCAGTTTTCCATGTGATCCACGCGACTGAAGCCAAGGTTTGCCGGCGAGCCAAACCGCCCGGCGCCCTGCGGGAATACGCTTTCGCACGATTGCGAGCAAGGGCGCCGCACTACCCGCGCGCTTCACCCGCAATCAAGGGTATGGTTAGGGCATCTTAACCCTCGCCCCTTAAGCTCCTGCGCGGGAAGTAGATGGGGGCAGGGAACAGCCGATGACGGCGGCGTTCATTCTCGGGATCAACATGTTCATCGCCGCGCTGTTCGGCGTGGCGTTTGCGGTGGTCGCGCGCTCCAACCCAGTCGCCCGGGGCGCGGGTTGGTTGGCCGCCGCCTATGCGCTGGGTATCGTCGATGTGATGCTCGAGTTCATCATGCGTTGGACCGAACATCCCACGCCGGTCATCACCGGCATCTTCTTTACCTATCTGGCGGCACTCACCTGCGGCCTTGTCGGCGTCGCGAAATATTATCGCACTGGTCCGCAGACCAGGCCCATAGTGGCCGTCTGGGTCCTAGCCGGAATGCTGACTCCCGCAATGCTGATGCTTCCTTACGGCACGGGCGCTCGCACGCTGCTCTATCAACTTCCCTATTTCACCATGCAGGTGCTGATGACCTGGATCGTGATCCGGTCCGGGCGCCGCATGCTGCTCGACCGGTTGCTGGTCTTCGTCAGCTCGGCGGCTGCGCTCTCCTATCTGGCCAAGCCGCTCATCGCCTGGCGGATCGGGGGTGCCGACACGCCGCAGAACTACCTCGCATCGGACTACGCAGCGATTTCGCAAAGCCTGGGTTCGGTCATCCTGATCGCGCTCGCGCTGGTACTGCTGCTGGTCATGATGCGCGACATGACGATCGAGATGATCGCGCGCTCGGAAACCGATCCGCTATCGGGCCTGCGCAACCGCCGCGGGTTCGAGGTTCATGGCGAGCAGATGATCGCTGACGCCATCCACGGTCACCAGCCCCTGACGCTGGTGACGGTCGATATCGACCGCTTCAAGACGATCAACGACCGCTTCGGCCACCCGGTCGGCGACAAGGTGATCATCGCGGTCGCCGAGTTGCTTTCAAGTGCGACTGGAGAAGGGGATCTGGTGGCACGGCTCGGGGGCGAGGAATTCGCGCTCGTGCTTGCCGGGCAGGAGATCGAGCAGGCGGCGCGTTCGGCCGAACTAATGCGGCAGCGGGTGCAGACCGAACTGTCGCAGGCGGTCGGCAACGCGCAGGTAGTCTCGGCGTCCTTCGGCCTGGCCCAGCTTTCCCCGGACGAAGCGCTGTCCAGCCTCGCCCGCCGGTCTGACCTCGCACTCTACGAAGCCAAGAACACCGGGCGCAACAAGGTCTCCATCGCCCCGCTCGAACAGGCGGCAACGCGGCCGGCACGTCCCGTGCTCGCGACGCGCAGGGCCGCTGCCTGATCGCACCAGGCCGGGTGCAAGGTGGTTCTTGCCCCCAATTCTCCTCCAGGTTTCGGTTGCAGCATGAAACCCGCTTGCTAGGCAGGGCAGCAAGAGGAGAGCATGTGTGCCCGAACAGGACCCCGAGAATATCCCCGTCATCGCCGGTGTCGGACAGGTCAACGACCGCCCCGAGAACCCCGGGGATGGGCTCGACCCCATACACCTGATGGCCGAGGCGCTGCGACGGGCCGATGCGGATGCGGGCGGCGACCTGCTTGCCGAATGCGATTCGCTGGCGGTGGTGGCGCAACTGGCCTGGCCGCAGCTCAACCCTGTCGATGGCAAGCTGGCCGAGGTACTGGGAATCGATCCCGCGCACCGGATGCAGACCGCGATGCCCAATGGCGACAGCCCGATCCTGCTGCTCAACGAAGCCGCCAATCGCATCGGGCGCGTCGAGGCGAAGATTTGCGCGGTGACCGGCGGCGAGGCTCTGCGCACTGCGGGCCAGCTGGCAGCGCTGAAGAAGCGCACGGATGGCGCAAAACCCAACGCGCTGCGCGATGCGAGCCACCGCGTGCGCAAGGGATATGCGCAAGGATACGGGCTGGTCGTGCCGACCGATGTCTATCCGCTTTACGAAAACGCCGGACGCGCCGCCTACGGGCAATCGCTCGCCGAAGGGCAGGCGGAAAGCGGTGCGATCTGGGCCGGGATGAGCGAGGTCGCAGCGCAGAGCGAAGGCGCCTGGATCCGCAAGACGGTGAGCGCGGACGATGTCGTGATGCCTTCCGCCGACAACCGCCCCATCGCCTTTCCTTACACCAAGCTCCAGGTCGCCAATTCGTCGGTCAACCAGGGGGCTGGCTTCATCGTTACCTCGCTGGCCGAAGCGCGGCGACGCGGGATTGCGGAGGACCGGCTGGTCTATGTCGGCTACGGCGCGGCAGCGCATGAAAGCGACAGCTTCCTGTCGCGCGATCGCTATGACGCTTCCCCCAGCCTCGCCACCTCGATCGAGCGGACGATGGCGCTGAACGGTGTCACCGCCGCCGACCTCGCGCATGTCGAGCTTTACAGCTGCTTTCCCTGCGTCCCGAAAATGGCGCGCCGCGTGCTCGGCTGGCCGCTCGAGCGGCCCGCGACCGTTTTCGGCGGATTGACCTTCGGCGGCGGTCCGATCGGCAATTACATGAGCCATGCGGTCGCCGCGATGGTTGAGAAGCTGCGCGGGACCGGCGACAAGGGGCTGCTGTTCGCCAATGGCGGCTATGCCACGCACAACCACACCATCCTCGTATCGGGTGCCCCGACGCAGGCCGCCTTCCCGCAGGAGTTCGACTACCAGGCCGAGGCCGACGCGCGGCGCGGGGACGTTCCGCCGCTGGACAAGACCTATACGGGTCCCGCGACGATCGAGAGCTACACCGTGCATTACGACCGCACCGGCACACCAAGCTCGGGCGTGATCGTGGCCCGCACGCCCACGGGATCGCGCACGCTGGCCAGCGTTCCCGCCGATGATGGCGATATGATCGCCTTCCTCACCGAAGGACGCGGCGAACCCGTTGGAAGCAGCGGCGTGATAACGCGCTCGGGTGAGGCGGAGGCACTGGCGCTCTGGTCGCGCGACTGACCGCTGGACCCGCGGCTCAGAACTGCAGCGCCTGCACCTTCGCCCCTACCGGCAATTCGGCTTGGCCCCGCGGGCAGCGGATAAGCCAGTCCCCCCGGGCCAGTCCACCCTGCACGCCGCTGTCCTGGTTGCCGAGCGGGCACAGCCCCTTACTCGCCCAGGCCGCCCGTGCGAAGGTCTCGCGATCGCCGGTAGCGGGCAGGCCCACCGCCAGCGGCATCGTGCGCCAGCGATGCGCGGTGCTCGCGCCCTGAATCAGCGCGAGGATCGGCTGGAGGAACAGCCGTGCGGTCACCATGGCAGAGGTGGGATTGCCCGGCAGGCCCAGCACCAGCGTTCCTCCCGCGCGGCCCAGCCACACCGGTTTGCCCGGCTTGATCGCCAGCTTGTCGAAGAGCAGTTCGAGCCCGTGCGCCGCGAACATCGGTTTCGCAAAGTCACGCTCGCCAACCGACGCGCCGCCGGTGACCACCACCAGGTCGGCACCGCCGAGCAATTCACCCGCCTGTCGTTCGAGCGCGGGCAGGTCGTCGAGCCCGCGCTCGCAGGTGGTCACTATCGCGCCCTCGCTTTCGACCAGCGCAGCCAGCGCATAGCTGGTGCTGTCGGGGATGGCGTCGGGCGTGCGCTGCGCCGATCCGGGCTCGGCCAATTCGTCGCCGGTCGCGAGCAGCGCCACCCTCGGTTGCCGGTGGACGGCAATCTCGGACCTGTCTCCCGCCGCAATGGCGACCAGCGCTTTCGGGTTGCAGCGTGTGCCTTGCTCGAGGACGACATCGCCTTTCGCGAAATCGCTCCCCTGTTGGCGGATGTGGCGGGCCGGACCGAACCCGGCGGAGAAGCGCACGCCCTCGCCCTCACGCGAGGCATATTCCTGCATGATCACGCAATCGGCGCCCTCGGGCAGCGGCGCCCCGGTGAATATCCGCACGGCCGTCCCGGTGGCCAAAGGGTGTTCATAGGGGTGACCGGGCCGCGCCTCACCGACCACCCGCATCGGCGCGTCGGGGACGACGCTCTCCAGCCTTACCGCATAGCCATCCATGGCGGAAATCGTTCGGCGCGGTGACGGGATGTTGGCAGTAACATCGGCGGCGAGCGTCCGTCCCGCAGCTTTGGATAGCGCAACCGTCTCAGCCTCGAGCGGAGCGATATGCCTAGGAAGCAACGCCATCGCCTCGTCGAAGGAAATCATGCGCGCTGCCAGTCACCCGACTGGCCGCCTTCCTTGGCGGTGACGCGGATGTCCGCGATGGTCATGCCCTTGTCGACTGCCTTGAGCATATCGAACAGCGTCAGGCAGGCGATGGACACTGCGGTGAGCGCTTCCATTTCC
>LWDU01039604.1_pt1 | contig 15664 bp, 13 predicted proteins | sample 727161 | NCBI WGS metagenome assembly LWDU01 (sample SAMN04566230, study PRJNA314399) | hydrothermal vent metagenome | isolation source: deep sea hydrothermal plume seawater | place: Mexico: Gulf of California, Guaymas Basin | collected 2004-07-11 | reverse complement strand
ACGACGCGCACCGCCTCCGCGTCGCCTGGCCCGATGCGTTCGGGCAGGACCACCGTCAACTCCTGTTCCCCTTCCACGACCTCGACCGGCTCGACCACCTGTGGCGGATCGCCCATTTCCAAACGGGTGAAAACCGCCCGCGTGCCGGTGCGAATCCTCAAGCCGTCAAAACCCGCGCCCTCGCCGGCGAATTCTCCGCGAATATCATAGGCCAATTCCGCCGCCTCGCCCAAGGGCACCCGGACCAAACCGCCCGCAGGCTGTACATCGCGCAATAGCGCCACCTCTCCAACCACCCGACTGGCCAAAAGCGGTGCGGTCTCGATCCACAACGAGTCGAGCCGCACCATCGCGTCGAACATCTCGCTGTGCAGGCTAACCCGCAACTGCAAATGCGTCCCCCCCTTGAGGTCTATCGCCTGCCCCGACTCGGTAAAGGGCAACGACCAGAACGACCAGTGCTCGCTGTCATAGGCGATTGAAGCCCGCATCCCCGGACGAGGCTCGCGCAACAGGCCGGCGCGCCAACGCGGCTGTAGAACCAAGTCATAGCGCTCGCGCGTTACCACTTCCTCACCACCTCGATCGGTATGCTCGTGGTAGACATTCGGATCATCGTCGCGCCCCGTGCGCAACTCGACCTCGGCCCAGACTTGGGCATCGGGCGCCGCGAGCCATTCACCATCGACCCTGCGCAACGCCGTCGCCGTCCAAAACAACCGACCGAAATTGAGCGGCTCGCCCAGCTCGAAGATCTTCGAGCGATATACCGCCTGCCGCGGCACGCCTTCACCGAAAAGTTCAAAATCGGCGATCGAACCTTTGAACGCAGCGCCCGATCCCGAGCCAAAGGTCTGCCCCGCCGCCGAATCGAGCAGCGACAGCTTCCGCCTGTAGCGCACAAAACGTACATATTGTCGAGGAAAATCGATCTGCACCCGAGCCGAAAAATTCTCGACCACATCGGCGATAAATGGACCAACCGGCCGATAGGGCTGATTGCCTTCGAGCCAACTCGGATCGCCCTCGGCCGCAATCGAGACCTCATAGGCCGGCACTGCGTCTTGCGCGAAGGGCGTCCCGTTGGCGCGAAAACCCCGCGGGGGCGTAAAAAAACCGAAGCGATGCGCCGGCACCGGCACCGCCAGATCAATCGTATACCACACTTCCGGATTGGACGAAACCGGAGGGTTGAAGGTCGTGCTATCACCATCGACCATATAAGTGCCATTGTGGGCCGTCGTCACATTGCCCTGGGACCCCTTCCAAGAACGAGGCGTTTCCCCTTCAACATAGATCAGTTCGCGCGGATCTTTAAGCGGCTGCCAGCCGGTAAAATAGGAGAATATGCTCCGCTGAGGATCGATATACACAGGTTGCATCGCATCGGCGGAAAAATCGATCAGCACCTGCACCGAATCGCCCTGGCTCCAAGCCAACCCCGAACCACCGATCCGCCAGTGTTGTCGTTGTGCCTCACTCGCCGTAGTTGCAATGGCCAGCCATAGCAGCACAACTTTTATCAGCAAATGCATGCGGACCTCCGTTTGACAACACTAAATCTGCAATGGCAAAATCGTATGAAGGGTAATAAGCAACTCTGCAATCTACTGCACAACATGAAATTACGAATCGACACACTGCGCTAACATTTTCGCATTAGCGCAAAAAACAGCGCTCAATTCTTAGCAGTTATAAACTACAATTCGCACTAAAACTGCCACCCATATACACATAAATTTTTGTTTTTAAATGTTTTATATACAAAAAAAACCACCCATACAATCGGCTTCGACTTATGGCACCATTCTTGCCCTATTACCGACTACTATTGACTCACGCTCATTAGCAGCCAACGGGCCTTTCCCTCTGGCCATACCGCCAATAGCTTCGCCATCGCCCGCCTCTTTTACCGCAATACGGGCTGCGCGTCGGCCTCCCGCTTCTATATCGCAGGCGTTTTTACAGTAGCAGGACGCATGGAAGGCGATAAACACTACTTATCCGACGTAGTTATGGGCGCCGTGTTAGGGGGCATAGTCAGCAATGCCGTCACCCTAAGAGAGTTGTGGGCGGATACACGCCCGACCACGAATCAGCGCCGATGGCCCGCAAATGTTATTATATGCCGATTTATAATACACCCAATCCACAAATCAATACCCGCAGTAACACCCCAGCCGCCGAGCAGTGTTAAACTAAGGGCCGACAAACTTCTGTTTATTTACTATATTGTAGGATTATTTGTCCTAAAAATTCTTCGCGATGTCCTAGTATAATCAGGGCGTATGCGGCATACACCTAGCAAAAAGAGTACGGCTGACGTGATAAAGCAAGGAATTCTGGTCTTTGACGATGTCCCCGCTAATACACCCCACACCGGTCTTCAAGTCGCCGGACGGACCTTACTCCAGCGCGGCATCCGCACCATGGCCAAGGCAGGGCTCGAACGCATCTGGGTCATTCTACCCCAGGATCACCCCACCAACGCCCTACCTTCCGTTCAAGATCTCGACATACAAATCGAGTTTACCACCCGAGGCGAGGCGAACGTTCCTGCGTTAGCCCTTGATACTCCCTTTCTCTTGCTCGCCGGCGATAGTGTACACCACCACATCTCACTGAGCGCCCTTATTGCGTCAGACCTGCAAAAGGCCGACTTCGTCGCCCAGATCAGCGACGCGACGGCACTCGACGATCAACGCTGGATCCCGACAGCAGAGCAACCAGCACCGGACGGCCAGACCGGCACCGGTGCTTTTCTCTGTGCGCCGGGTTTGTTTACGGCCAGCGCGATAGCGAAAAACAATGAGGGGTTGTGGGCTTTCCTCAGCGATAACGCCCAAGGGCATACTGTCCGCACCGAAGACATTTCGTGCAATTTGTGGCAACAGGTGACCGATAAAGCAAGCGCACGCACCGCCAAGGATATGCTCTTCGACCAAGTCAGCAAGTCGACCAGCGGCACCGTCGCGCGTTATCTCAACGTTAAGATCTCGGTGCCCTTCAGCAAACTCATCGTCGACACCGGTATTTCTCCGAATATGGTGACCTTTTTCTTGGTCCTGTGCCCAGGGCTACTAGGCGCTTATATCGTCACCCAGCCCGACAATTACTTGCGGCTATGCGTCGCGGGCCTACTCTGGCAATTGGCCTCGATCCTCGACGGTTGCGACGGCGAGGTGGCCCGCGTAAAATTGGCCGAGTCCAAGTTCGGTGCCTGGTTCGACACCGTCACCGACAATCTCGCCTATATCAGTGGCTATTCGGCAATGATCATCGGTATGCGCTGGCTTTATCCGGACGCGAGCTTGCCCCTCTACGCCGGCGTCTCGGCCATCGCCTCGATGGTCCTGACCCTGGGCCTGCTCTATGTCTATGCACTGAAAACCGGCACCGGCAGCCTGCAATACTATCTCGGCGATCTCGGCAGCAAAGTCCCCGAGGGCGAAAAGGACTGGAGCTATCGGCTGTTGGAGCGTTTCGGCTTTATAACCAAGCGCGATTTCCTGTCGCTGGTTATCGCCATCGGCCTGATCGCCAATCAATTTGAAACCGTCTTCTGGTTCCTGCTCGTATTAATTCACTTGGCAGCGCTCGGCGTATTGACCACTCACTTCCGGCTGATGGGCGACCAGGCGAACGAAGCAGAACAGCAACCACAGCTAAGCACTTTTTCGACCGCTCCAGTCAACCGCGAGGAAATAGCGTGAAAATCCTGCAAGTCGCCATGGTCGGCCTGGGTTTCCTGGTTCTGGGGTATCTAGTCGGCCAACTCGGCTTCGACGAGATCCTGCATCAACTCGACGCGATCAAATGGGTTTTCCCAATACTATTGATCCCCTCGCTCGTCTGGAATATTTCCAATACCATCGCCTGGAGCTTCGCCTTTCCGCCCGATGCCTTTAAACCGCGCCTGCTAACGCTATTCGCGGCCAAACTGGCCGGCGAGACGGTCAACCAGCTTACGCCCTTCGCCAACTTGGGCGGCGAGCCGGTCAAGGCCTACTTGCTCTCCCACCGCACCCCGGGCCCCCGCGGCATGGCTTCCGTCGTCATCGACAAAACCGCCCAGTTGGTCGTCGGCCTCAGCTTTACTATCCTCGGGCTCGGCCTGCTATTCTATTATCACGCGGTTTCCGAACTGATCCCGCTCGAATACCGCGTGCTTTTCACCTCGCTGCTCGTCGCCAGCCCGGTAGCCCTCTGGCTCTTTTACAAACGCCAGGACCGGATGTTCACCTCGCTGCTCAAGTTCCTGCGCTCCACCGGTATCAGCACCGATCTGATCGAGCGCAATATGGGCCGGGCCGCGCTCATCGACATCAATATCGGCTCCTTCTACCGCGAACACCGAACCCGCTTCCTCCAAGCCCTGTTTTTCCAGAGCATCGGCTGGTTTATGGGCACCTGCGAAACCTACTTCATTCTCAACGCACTCGACGCCGGCGTCGGTTTCTGGTTCTGTTTCCTGCTCAATTCGCTGGGCGCGGTCATCAATGGTCTGTTCTTCTTTATGCCTTCCAATATCGGCGTAATGGAAGGAAGCCTAGTCTTTCTCTTTTCTAGTCTCGGCCTGGATCCGGCCCTCGGCCTGTCCTTGGGACTCACCCGCCGCCTACGCCGCGTAGTATGGATTTTCATCGGCTGGACTTGTCTCAGTTATATGAGTCGCAATGCGATCAAACGCGGCGCCTCGGAGCCAACAGAAGCGCTCCAGGAGCAAAGCGACCCGCCCCACACCGAGCCATAGGGGACGTGTACTATGCGCCGACACTTACTCGCTTGCTTGGCGGGCTACTGCGTCCTCTCGATCTACCAGACCGACCTCACCTCCACTGCCTTTGCCGCAGATACCCCCCTCGACATCAACGACTACGTCGTTATCGAGGATTTCTCTACCTCCACGCTCGACAGCCTGCCCAGCGGTTGGAGTTGGCGCGGTAAGGACAACGACAAACCCAAGCTCTACGCAGTCCGCGAGACCAATGGACAACGCTATTTGGCCGCGCAAGATACCGGCCTTTCGGTGGTCCTGTACAAACGGGCCGATTGGAACCCGCAAAATTACCCGATCATGACCTGGTGCTGGCGGGCCAACGATCTTCCGCCTGGCGCCGACGAACGCTATACCGAAACCAACGACAGCGCCGCCGGGGTCTATGTCATGGTTTCAAAGACCTTTCTTTTGGGTATACCGCGGATGATCAAATACGCGTGGAGCACGACCCTCGCCAAGGGAACGATGGGCCGCCGTAAGGGCATTGGCCGCCCATGGGTCATCGTCTTGGAGAGCGGAGCGGAAAAACTGGGGCAATGGACCTTCGCAGAGATCGACCTGGCTCGGGACCACGAGCTTACGTTTAAAGGCGATCTGCCCAACAGGATCATCGCCATCGCGGTGCTCACCGACGCCAACCAGACCCGCTCCTACGCAGAAGCCGCCTATGCCGACTTCCGCGCCTGGCCTAAGGCTGCGCTGGGACATATTCCCAACTACTGCGCAAGCCTGGCAAGCGAATGACCGCAACCGTCTGTTCACCGCACCGCCTCCGCAACCGATCATTGCAATTGTGGTAACTGCACCGCTATGAGAATCTGTATCGACGCCCGTTCGTTGCGCGATACCCCCACCGCCCTCGGTCGTTACGCCAGGGTCCTCGTTGAGCATATCGCCAAGTTGGACCGGGAAAACGAGTATATCATCGTCCGGCGTCCGTCTAGCCACGGGCCCATTGCGCAACAGGCCAACTTCCGCGAGATATCGCTGCCGCACGACATCTCCTCGGTGCAGAATATTCTCTGGGGCGCGCGGACCATCAATGCCCTTAAAGCCGACATTTATCACTCGCTATTCCACTTCCTGCCCACCGGCGTACGCGCTGGGGGCATCGTCATCAGCCTGCACGATTTTATTTGGGTCGACCATCCCGCCCTCGCCGACGGCCGGCGCTGGCGCGCTATGGTCAAGGGATCGCTGGGCAGCCTCGGCATCCGCAGGGCCATTGACAATAGCGACCACATCATCGCCGTATCCGAGAGCACGCGCCAAGCCGCCACCGACGCGCACGGCGTGGCCTCCGATAAAATCACAACCGTCTACCACGGCGTGGCCCCCGAATGGCAATGTGGCTTCGAGCAACCCGAAACCACATTGCCAGAAGCCTTGCGCGACCGCCGGTTTATCTTCAGCCTGGGCAATAGCCTGCCCTATAAAAACCTGCCACGCTTACTCCAGGCCTTTGCCGAGATCGCGGACTCGGACCCGGACTTGACGCTCGTTTTTGCCGGCCGCGGCGAAGGCAAGCAACACCTGATGCAAATGGCCCGCTCACTCGGCGTGGCCGACCGAATCCATTTTGCGGGCCAATTGAGCGACGGCGAGATCCGCGCCTGTTTCCAGCACGCGCTATTTTTCGCCTTTCCCTCACTGATCGAGGGCTTCGGTTTACCCGTGCTCGAAGCGATGGCTAGCGGCTGCCCTGTGCTGACGTCGAATTGTTCGTCATTGGCCGAAATCGCTGGAGAAAATGCGGTGCTCGTCGACCCACAATCCAGCGCCTCCATCGCCGCAGGCATGCAGCGCCTGCTAACTGACCCCGAGTTCGGCCAGCAACTCGCCGGCCGAGGCCAACACCACGCAGCAAACTTCACCTGGCAAGCCAGCGCCGAGCAGACCTTACAGGTATACCATCAGTTATCTACGGCGACCCAAACCGCTTAGCCGACATTAAAATCGTTTCTTGCAAACCACATTTCGCTATTAGACCAACGCCATCCCTAGCGATACCCGTATCTCGCCGCCGTCTCACCGCAGATCCCCATAATCACCTCCCGCTCCTCGGCGGTAAAGGGCGCGAAGTACTTGGGTTGATAATCAATCTTTGCGACCCAATCCCCCACCCATCCGTCCGCCGTGTCTAGGTTGCAAAATGCGAGAATATCCGTAATTTTGGGTTCGGCGTCGGCGCATAATTGTTCGAAGGGGACGACGATGCAACGCGTATTTAATTCGTCATTTTGCAGTATTTCGTCATGCGCCCACGCGTAGACCGAGTTCCAATATTCGGCCCATCCCTCCACGTCGCGCCCATGGTCCCATAACTCCTGGATATAACGAGTCTTGTCGACGGCCAGCGCGATGGGGATACGGCCGCTGCCAAATTCAAAATGCCCCGCGTTGCGCAAATAGCTCAGATGGCTCGCCGTCGAGAATTGCTCAAGGTTAAGCTGGTGCTGCCGGACAATCGACGCGATATGGTCGAGCGGATGGCGCACCGCGATGACAAAGCGCGCGTCGTCGTACATTTTGGCGAGATAGGCGATGCGCGTAATATTGTAGTTGTTCTTTGATACGATTCGCTCGGCGTTCCTGCACAAAAGCAGTTTCTTCAGCGTCTGACGGTAGACCGACTCGAATTCCGCATGCTCGGTCTTTGCCGTGACGACATTGCTCGTCGTCGTGTCGTGCAAATAGTCAAAAAACTGCATCCACAGGATCTCTTCCATCGCCTCCGGGCTGTAGGCGTTGACCATCATGCCGTCGTCATGGGCCCTTTCGCGCTTATTCGCGTCGCCTAAGCCCATCGCGCGAAACAGACGATCGGCCAAGATGGGCGTGAAGACACCGTAATAATCGCAGTACTTAAACGAGGTGAGCTTCTCGTGCGATTCCAGAATGCTGAGCAACAAAGTCGTGCCGGCGCGCGCCAGACCCGTGACGTAAATGGGCGATTCTAACGGGGTCTTTTCGAGCCGGTCCTTAAAAAAACGCGTCTCCAATTTGCCGAGGTCGATCCATATATTCGGCTGGGCGTGTACCAGCCAGCCAAAGGACCGCATGAGTCGCGTGTGGTTGAAATTGTTTTGCATCGCCGATCTGTCGTTAGATTTGTCGAATTGCGAACTTTCAATATAAGCACATCGAAGAGGAAACGCGCTAAGCGCCGCCCCGAAAGAACGAGGTCCCATGTCCGGGTTAGTCCATAAAAGTTATATCGCCACCCTCCTATGCTGTATTCTGTTTCTGGTCTATGTCTACGGTGTGATCGCCTCGATCTTCCACCTATATCCCGCCGATGAGATCCGCATTACCGCCGTCAATGCCTTCGGCCATCTTACCTATCTCAAAGAGAGCATCACCGACAGCAAAAACCAATATACCAGCACTATGTGGTTTGACGACGATAGCACCCCTTCGGGAGCGATAGTACACGACGCCGGCGCCATGCAGCCCGGCTACACCCTGGTCTCGAAAAACAAAACAGCGGCGGTGCTGATGGACCGACAAGGCCATATTCTGCACGAATGGAAATACGACTTCGCCACCGCCTTCAGCGAAGCAGACTACGACCCGTTTCCGCAGCAGCCCGATATGCTGCACTGGCACCGTACCTGGGTTTACCCCAACGGCGACCTGCTAGCCAACCACGACTACGTAAACCACTACCCCTACGGTTATGGCCTAGTCAAACTCGACCGGGACTCAAACGTACTGTGGACCTACACCGGCACCGCCCACCACGACTTCGACATCGATGCAAACGGCAATATCCACACCCTGATCCAAGAGGCCGGTATGGATAAGATCGGCAATATCAATCCGCCCTACATCGAAGATTTCGCGGTGGTAGTCGATGGTAACACCGGGCGGGAGATAAGCCGTTTTTCCCTCTTTCAGGCATTAAAAAACTCGCCCTACAGACACATGTTCGAAGAGTGGCAGACCACCAAGCACAGCGAAGTCACCCACACCAACGCGATCCGCCTCATCAGCGAGACCTGGGCGCAAAATGCAAATATACCGCGCGTAAAAGCCGGGAATTTGTTAATTTCACTACGCAATCCCAACGCTTTCATCATCGTCGATCCGGACACTGAAACCGTGCGCTGGTATGGCGAGGGCGTCTGGAAACAGCAGCACGACCCGGATCTCTTAGATAATGGCCGCGTCTTGCTCTTCGACAACCAGGGCGCGCCCGACAGCCCCTACGGCCACAGCCGCGTGTTGGAAATCGACATCTTTACGCACGAGATCTACTGGAATTATAAGGGCACCGACGAGGCCAGTTATTTCGACAGTTGGATCCGCGGCGCCCAACACCGACTGCCCAATGGCAACACACTAATAACCGAGTCGCAAGGCGGCCGCCTGCTCGAAGTCACCCGGGATCGAAAAATCGTCTGGGAATATTACAATCCCGACCGGGCCGAATACGAGGGCAAAACCTTGCGTGGAATGATGACCCAAGCCCAAAGGATTCCCGCCGATGCCGTCCCGTTTCTCAATAATTAGTCTCTTTTGTGCAGCGTTGCTATTGTGCAACAGCGCCGCCGACGCCTATATCGGCCCCATCATCATCATCGGCGCGGTCGGCAGTATGTTCGGTTGGGTCGCGGCGGTTGGCGTCGCGGTGCTGGTCGTCGTGTCGTATCCGTTCTATTTGTTGTACCGGAAAAAGAACAACCGCAAGCAGGGCAAGGTGGAAGAAGTTGAGAGCACTGAGGAGGGATCTGCTGGCGGGTAGTTCTCATGCTCGACTAAAATAATAATCATATCTTTCCTTAGACCTGATTGGCCTGCGATTGCCCACCGAATAACGCATCTATAAACAGAAGGAGATGCGTCCCTTGTGGCCCAATTGGCCTTGGTGTAGGTTAGGGCTTGTTTGGTGAATCCCGATGGTTCGAGGAGACGGTATGCGCCTTTATACTGTACTGTGGGTGGCCGTCGCAGCAGCATTCGGCCTGACGCTGGTCCTGGACATGACTCAGCAAAAGACGGTGTCTAAGGATAAGATCGTCATCGCCTTCGCCTCGATGTGGGCTCCGGGTGAACCGATGATGAAGGGTTACGAGCAACTATTTCGCCGCTTCGAGCAGGAGCACCCCGACTACGAGGTAGAACCGCGCTGGGATGGTCGCTGGGTACTGTCCGCATTGCGGCCGCGGCTGCTGACCGGCACGAATATTCCCGATATCGTCAACACCGATCGCGACGCGCTCTTAGTGCTCGTCAAGACCGGCTACACCGCGGCGCTAGACGACGTCATCGACCGCATCGCGTATCCACACGACCGCGGCGAACAACCCGCGTCCGACAAGCGATTGCGCGACGCCTTTCTGCCGAAGATCCTAGAACGGTGCCACTACCAGGCGGGCGACGGTCATCCTGCGGGACTCTATCTCCTGCCCGCCGGGGTCTGGTCGGGCTTTATCTTCTTCAACCGCCTCCACTACGAGCAACTCGGTTTGCAAATACCCGCCACGTGGTCGCATTTTCTCGCCAACTGCCGGGTGATCAAAGAGCAATTAAAGGACCAAGGCATTGCGCCGCTGGCAGCCGACAAGGACTCATACTCCACATTATGGTCCCAGTTTTTGCTCAACCGGACGCTTGGCGAGCAAGTCGTGCAACGCAGTGTCGAGGGCTCCGGCCCGCGCTTCGATACGGACCCGCGCTACCGGGCTGTGTTCCAGGCGATTCGGGATATCCACCAAGACGGTTTCTTCATGTACAGCTGGCGCAGTTCGAAATGGCCCGACGCACAACGCGCCTGGACCCAAGGCAAGGCCACGCACCTGATTTGCGGCTCGTATCTCATCCGCGAGATCCTCGAATACCAGCCCGATCCGGCGATCTTTCGGCTCGGGGCGTTCCCGGTACCAATGTTAGACGCGATCGAATGGGAGGCTATGGGGCCGGTGCCGCTTGGCGACCCGACGGGAGTGACCGCCACAATCGCCGGCCACGCGTTGATGCGAGACGCGCCGAACCGCGCGGGTGCGATCGAGTTGCTGGCGTTTTTGGCCCGCAAGGAAAGCGCGGCCATCCTCAGTGCGGTCGGCAAGGAGATTCCGCCCATCGCGGGTGCGCCCTTTCCCGCGGAACTCGTCGAGATCCAGGATATGTTCCAGACGGCGCAGACCGTCTACAAGACCGGGTTTCACGTATATGCTCCACTATGGAATAAATACCAGTGGAAGGACCTGTACCGGGCCTTCTTTATGGGGGAAAAAACCGAGCACGAGGGCTACCTGACGGTGGACGCATTCCTCAAGAGCCTGCAAGAGCGCACCGACGCCTACCACCGGGCGGGCGGCGAGTCGGCGAGAGGCGGGAAGGACGCCCCGTGAAATCCTCCGCCAAGATAGATATCTTCGGTGGCCCGTGGATGGTGGCGTTCATGGTCGTCCCCGGCATGTCACTATTTGCGGTGTTCGTGCTGTGGCCGACGCTCAACGCGTTGCTCGTGTCGATGCAGTCGTGGACGGGATTCTCGCCGCAATCGCAATTTGTCGGTTTGCAAAATTACGCCAGCCTCATCGAAGACCGGCGGTTCTGGCAGAGCCTGGCCAATACACTCTACTACGTAGTCCTCGGCGGCATCGGGCACTTCGCCTTCGCGTTCCTGTTCGCCAGCGCCCTGAACAGCCCGCGTTTCGCCGGCAAGAAGATTTACCAGACCTTGATCTTCTTCCCGGCATTTATCTCCGTCGTCGGCGTGGCGATCCTGTGGTCGCGCCTATATTCGACGACCGACGGCCTGATCAACCAATTGCTGGCCGGGTTTGGGGTCGAGCCGGGCATCGAGTGGCTCAGCGACCGCAACGCGATGAACTCCATCATCATCTCTTCCATTTGGGCCGGCGTCGGCGGGCAGATGATCCTGATCCTCGCCGGCATGCGGCGCATTCCGGCGACCTATTACGAGGCGGCACGCATCGACGGGGCCAACGAGATCCATCTGTTCTGGCACGTGACGCTTCCGATGCTCAAGGACGTCACCTATGTGGCTCTGTCGCTCTGGCTGATCGGCTCGATGCAGGTCTTCGGACTGGTACAGGCGTTAGATGGTCCGGATGTGACGATAGAACTCGAAACGGTTAGCACCTACCAATACGCCATCGCCTTCAACGCACAGGACAATATCTATATGATGGGCCGCGGCACGGCCATGGCGATTATCCTGGTAATCATCATCGTCCTGCTGGTGGGCGCAGCGCGCATGGCGTTCGGCCGGCGCGAGTTGGAATACTGATATGACGGGGCTCTTGCACAGTCTGATCGCCGGCACGCCGCCGGGTGACCCGCACGACGCGGTGAGTGCGGTGTATTTGCTGTTGTGGGCGTATGTCATCGGCAGCATCGCATTGCTGTTTGGCGTGCAGCGCCTGCGAATCTATCCGCTATACGCGGTGAAGACCGCCTGGGTGACTCTGACGATTCTCGCGTTCGCCTGGGTGGTGATGATGTCGCTGACCACCAACCAGGAGTTCGCCAACCGCCCCGCCGGAGTGTTCGGAGTGATCGGCCGTTTTCCCGTCGCGTTCGGGTCGACGGGTGTCTGGACACACATCTGGTGGATCCCGCTCGTTGCCTGGGTCCCGCTGTGGGCCGCCGGGGGCATGGCCGAACCGGGCACAGTGCGCCGCCGCCGTCTGCGTGGTGCGCTGGCGATTATCTCCGCCGTCGTCTTCCTTCCATTGGCCAAGCTGGTTATCGGCTACGAGCACTGGGCCGCCTACGACAATATCGTCGACAACTACCGCGTGGCGTGGTCGGTCGCGCGCATGGGGCAATATTTTTTCAACAGCCTGTTAATTTCCCTGTGCGCCGTCGGCTTGGTCATGGCGCTCGGCTCGATGCTGGCCTACGGTCTGACCCGGCTCAGATTCCACGGACGCGGTTGGATAATGGGCGTGCTGATCGCATCGATGGGGATTCCCGGTTTTCTGCTGGTCGTGCCGCTATTCGTGATGATGAAAGACTGGTCGTTGGCGGGTTTCAGCTTTATGGACTCGCGCACCGGGCTGGCAGTGCTCTACGGCGCGCTGGCGATTCCATTTACAACCTTTCTGCTGTCAGCCTTCTACCGCAGCCTACCAGGTGAACTGGCCGAGTCGGCGGCGATGGACGGCGCGACGCCCTGGCAGATCTTCGCCGACATCTACTTCCCGCTCTCCCTGCCCGGCATGGCCACCGCGGCGATTTTCAATTTTCTGAGTGTCTGGAACGAATACAACTTCGCGCTGATTTTTCTGACCAATCCGGAGTTTAAGACCTTGCCCGTGGGCCTCTACAATTTGAAGGTATCACAAGAGTACGCTGTCAACTGGCCGGCGATGTTCGCCGGCATTGTCATCCTTTGTCTGCCGACCTTTCTGATTTTCGTCGTGCTGCAGGAGAAGATCGTCGCCGGTCTGACCGTGGGCGCCGTCAAGGAATAACCACACAACATATAAACGAGATGAAATAACCATGGAAAAAGTGAAAATCGGTGTCCTCGGGCTGCGGCGCGGGTTGAGCCATCTGCGCAACTGTTTGCAGACGCCCGAGGCCGAGGTCATCGGCGCGGCGGATCGCATCGAGGGCATGCGTGACCGCGCCGCCGAGATGTTGGCCGGCATGGATCGCAAGGTCCCGCTGGTGTCGGAATTCGAGCAGTTGCTGGCGCTCAAACCGGATGCCATCGTGCTGGCCAGCAATGGTCGCCTACAGGCAGCGCAAGCCGTGCAAGCGCTCGAAGCCGGGTGTCATGTGCTCAGCGAAGTGCCAGGTGCCTACACGCAAGGGGAGATTCTCCATATCGCCCGCACTGTCGAACAAACGGGCAAGCAGTACATGTTGGCGGAAAACTCGAGCTTTCTCGCCTTTCTCCGCTACTGGCGTCGGTGGGTGATCGAGGGACGCTTCGGCGCGGTGTCGATGGCGGACGGGGAGTATCTGCACTACTTGCCTACGACCCTGGTCAACGCGGCAGGTGAGCAATTCACACCGGCGCAGGCGCGCGAGCAGAACATCTCGAACCTGCGCCCGTTGTGGCGCAGCGACCAGCCGCCGATACAGTATCTGACCCACGACCTTGGTCCCCTGCTGGAGGTGCTCGACGATCGGGTAGTGAGTGTAAACTGCGTCGAGGGGCCCTGGTGGAACTCGCAGACACCGCTACGTGCGGACGGGCAGTATGCGCTTTTCAAGACCGCCAAGGGTCGCTTGATTCGAATTCTGGTGACCCTCAACACGCGACGACCGGGCGCGCACAACTATCGCCTTTTCGGCACTGAAGGCAGCGTCGAGTGGTATTCGCATGAAGGCTTCTGTCGGCGGCTGGATCGCGATCGCGATGAGCGGGATGGCTGGGAGCAGATCGACATCGGTTCGGCACGCACCGATGTGGCCGAGGCCGATTCTGGTCACGGCGGCACGGATATCTGGACGGCGATCACCTTCACGCGGGCGTTGCTGGCAGGCAAGCGGGTGCCGATTGACGTATATCGGATGGCGGATTACACCTTGCCGGGGATTTTGGCCAATCGCTCGGCGGAGCAGGGTGGTGCGGCGATCCACGTGCCCGATATTCGCCGCCAACCCTTCGAGCGGACCGAGTTTTGGGATCATATTGGCCTGCCCGAGGACGAGCCGGAAGGGAAGGCCTATGAATCGGCGCCGGGAGTGACCTACTGACTGCTAGATGATTCCTCGATCCGCAATACCACGCACGTCATATCGTCCCCCTGCGGCTCGGCGCCGATCAGCCGGACAATTGAGCGCTTCGGCGGACAGCCCCTCAGCGCAGCCCACACGATTGGTCCATCCGTATTCTTAGAGAGGCTGTTTGAAGGTCTGTCCATCGTAGCGGCTGAGCTCTGACCCAGATCCGACCCAGATCGCGCCGTCCCGGTCTTGCAGTAGCTCTATATCAGTAAACGGCCCAAACTTCCCCAGCCCATCTTCGTCCGCGTAGGTAATAAAGCGCTCGCCATCGTAGCGGCTCAACCCGCCCCCTGTGCCGATCCACAGATCGCCTTGTTCGTCTTCTATCAGGCTAAAGACTTTGTCATCGCCCAGCCCGTCCTCGACGGTGTAGGTAGTAAAGCGCTCGCCGTCGTAGCAGCTCAGCCCCGCAACCGTGCCGATCCAGCCCGCTGGCAATCCATCCTGCGCGCTAAAGAGCTGCCATAACCCCTGCCGCGTACCGGAACCCACTCGCGTAGCGCGGCCCGCTCCCGCCGGGGCGTTATAACACTCGCAGGTAGTACCGCAGGGGGGTAGCAGGGGCAATTGCGTGTGTTCCAACAACGCGAGACTTCGCGAGGATAAACTGGTGAGCGCAGTTATCGACCTGCTACAGCGCGAGACCCTGATTATAGTACAAGGTCTTGACCAAGGATGGCGGCGGAAGTACAATCACATCCATACAGTGCACCGGGCTATAGACCGCCAGCGGCTGGATACGTCAAGCATCATAGAGGATGTGCTATATGCAGTTGCGAATGTGGGGGGTGTCCCTCGCCGTGGTCTCTCTACCGAATTTCTGTATAGCTCAAGACAGCGATGCTTACCGCCTTGACGGCAAGTCGATCCGGGTGGATCGCGCCGCTCTTTGGACGAACTGGATTTATCAGAACGATTTGGTCTCCGAACTGAGCGTGTCGGTCAGCGCAGCGGATATCTTGCACGTCGATAACGACGGACTAAGACCCGTTTTTTTTCGTCGCAATATCAATGTCGCCCCGGACGCCAAGACCTTCACCTATCCCGACGTAGTGCGTGCCGCCGGTAATTTGATTCCCGGTGGTGCCACCGCCAAATCGAATGATGCCTTGGCGAAAAATGTTCTCGACGGCGATTTGACCACCTTCTGGGAGCCCGAAACTCCAG
>LWDU01036375.1_pt1 | contig 15666 bp, 10 predicted proteins | sample 727161 | NCBI WGS metagenome assembly LWDU01 (sample SAMN04566230, study PRJNA314399) | hydrothermal vent metagenome | isolation source: deep sea hydrothermal plume seawater | place: Mexico: Gulf of California, Guaymas Basin | collected 2004-07-11 | reverse complement strand
GTCGCTGTGCGAGCAATGGTCGTTTCTGTTTTGAGCCGTCGTTGTATTTTCCGGCAGCCACGTTGCCACCGGCTCCGTCAAAATGAATGTGTGGCACACCAGGCAATGCTTTCTCACGCAGCTCACGAGCGATCCCCACAAAATCCCAGTTCACCGAACCCTGTCCGTAATAGCTTTGCGGATGTGTTGCGTAGTAGCTCAGCACAGCGACCGGTTTGTCCTTGTTCCAGAACGCGACGATTCGCACGAGTGGATCGATCGTGCCCTCCGGTGCCTCACGGGCGGCCAGCTTTCTTCCACCGGAGCTCTGCCGTTGCAGAACCACTCGCCCGTCAGGACCGAGAATACGCCTGCTCGATGCGACCTTATCGACCTTCCCGCCGCTGAGACCGACATGCGTCACTGGCTGGGCCTTCGTGAGGGAATCCTTCGCTGCCGCCGCAACGCGTTCCATCACCTCCACGTCAAAGTCAGGGTTCGAATACTGTCGGGCCAGTCCGTATTCGGTCAGCAATCGTTCGGTCGCAAAGTCGCTGCCCGGTGCGTCGTGTTGATGCAACGTCTGCAGGGCCACGCGATCGGCCGTTGTCCCGACCGCCTTTCCCAGCGCCGTACGGAACTGGTCGTGGCTCTCGTTGCCGATGCCGACCCAGTCGAAGGCACACAGCACGATCGGGTCGCCGGCGCCCAGCAGAACGACTCCGCGTGCCGTCAATGGCGTCACAATTTCCATCACAGGTTTGACGTTACCGTTACACAGCGGCGATCCCAGTGGCGGAGTCACGTCGGCCTGAAAAACAGCAACGCGCAAGGACGCGTCGTCTGCTGCAAAAACATGGCCCGCAAATGTGCAGACAGCGGCCAACGCTATCACGATTTCGATTTTCATTGAGTGCCTCGCTGTTGATCCGATACAGAACGATTCGTGGTTGTGAAGTCATGAACGGTCGTGAAGCTGGGCAGTTCCGTAGCTTGGGACCATTGTCCCGAGCCGAATCAATTTACCGGACGGGACGGTGGTCCTATCCTACCGTCGAAATCCACATTCCGTAACTGAACCCGGTCGTGGCGACTGTTGGCGGTTGACGTCACCCTTCCTTGAGATACTTCACCAGGTCCGCCAGATCCTGTGGCGTCAGTTGTTTTTCCAGCCCCGCTGGCATGATCGAAACTTTCCCCATGTGACTTTCTTCGATGTCGGCCTGCTGTATCTGGACGGACTTCTGCGCGTCCAGCTGAAGTGTGATTTCGGTTTCAGATTCCGCTCGAACCAACCCATTAAACGACAGCCCCTCAACAGTGACGATCGACATCGGTTCGTAGCTGCGCACGAAACTCAGGCTGGGAAACAAAATCGATTCCAGTAAGTCGCGCTCGGTGCGCACGTTGCCGATGCGGTTCAGGTCGGGACCGATGCTGCCACCCAGATAGCCACGTCGGTGACAGGCAATGCAGGACGCTCTGGTGCCCTGAAAAACCCGCAACCCGCGTCGAATGTCCGCCGTGGACAGTAATGCCAGAATCTGTTCAACACGTTCCACCTTATTTTGATTTTCCTTTTCAATTCTTGCCAGCAGGGGACGGGCGCTGGCAGCAACCGACGCCCCGAATCCTGACACAACTGCTTCCAGGCGGTCAGGAAACAACGACGTTGCCGCCGGAGACTCCAGCAGCGCCGCTACCAAAGTCGTGCCAACCTGCTGGTCCGTCGATTTGGCGAATACCGTCAGCAATGGCTGCAGTTCCATCGCACCAGCCCGTGGCAGCTGCAGTGCGATCTGCTGCAGTTGTCTTGAGTTGAGAGGTGATGACGTCAGCACATCAACAGCCAGTGCGCGATTTACAATGGCCGCATCGACGGTCAGCTGCGAACACACAAAATCGACGGTTCTCTCGGACAAATCTCTCGAGCCCAAAGGCACCATGTTTAACGAACGTAAACGGCATTCGACGTCCTGTCGCTCGTCACTGGCAATGCCGCCAAGACGTTTGATGGTCTCAACATCGTCCATATGTCCACTCTTCAGCTGATTCAGAGCTGCCAGTGCAGCGCTGACGAGAGCGTTGGAACCGGACAGGTGATCACGCAGGGGGCCTGTCCACGAAACTGGAAACGGTTTTCGGCGACTGTCCGCCATCGCATGCAGAACTGCCAACCGAACGGACTCATCGGCAGCTTCGCCTTTCAGGACCTCTGCCATCACCTGCTGCACCGCCTCTGATGCCGAGAAACGTGCCAGCCGTTCGGTCAGACGCTGCAGCAATGCTGTGTCCGATGGCGGCTGCCGCAACTCTTTCCGGAACGCGGCCACGACCACGTCGCCCCACTTCGGATGCTGCTCGGCAATCCACCACGCGGTTGCATTCAGCAGCGGGTCATCTGAGACAAGCAGTGGCTGAATGTCCCCCGGAAGAAGATGATCCCCACCTTCCATCTGGTCCAGAGCAATAAGGGCGGCTCGGCGAACGCGACGCCGATCAGCTACGAGCAACTTCCGCATCTCCTCAGGCGCGCCGATTTCCATTGCTGCATAGATCAGAGAGTGTTCCAGGAAACGATCCACCGATTCACCGCCGTCGCCGTCTGAAATCAACGCAGTCGACACAGCGGAAAGCAGTGCGCGAACGTGAACAGACGAGCCGACTCGTCCCAGCGCTTCGGCCGCAGCACGACGATTATGATGTGAACCACGTTTCATCATTGCCTGCAGCGCGTCGGTCGCCCCTTCATCCCTGTGAACACTGATCGCATGCAGCGCCGCCTGCCGGACAGTATCGTCATCATCCGTCAACGCTGAACGAACGGCGTCGCGGGCCGACGGAGCATCGATCCACGTCAGTGACCACACAGCCTGCAGGCGATGCTGTGGATTCGGTGATGAGTCCAGAACCTGTCTCAGTGCCGAAACGGCATCCGAACCGCGTTTGCCGATCTGCTGCCGAGCCTGGTTTCGCACGGCAAAACGCTGATCGTTGAGCAATTTTGCCAACTGGGTATCACTGAGAGTTTGCCACCGTATCTTAAGTCCACGCGGATCCGCCACGGGCTTTGTGTTCGCGCGCCGGATGCGGTAGATGCCACCCAGCACGTCCGGCTTCTCCAGCTGCGATGTCGGACAGCACAGTTTAAACCAACCGCCGGTATCCACAATAATGATGCTGCCATCGGCATCCTCAAGGACGTCCGTCGGATGAAAGTCCAGATTGTCACTGACGATCAGGTCGCTGGTTTGGGACGAAAATGTGGCTCCATGTTTCGTCAGCACGTGCCGCGTGATCTTGTGCATGTTAAACGAAGAAGCCAGCACGTTGTTTCGAAAGTCGGTCCCCAGGCCGGCCGATTCCAATCTTGCAAGTCCGCAGGGGGCAGCCGCACCAAGGTGCGACAGCACCGGCATCAGCTGACCGGTGCGCGGATGTCCGTCAAGTTTCGCATGATCTTTTCCGTAGACGCCCCCGTAGACCGCATGGATCAGACCATCACGAAGACCCTGGTTGGGGTGCACCAGGAACGTGGTGGTAAAGATTCGCTCGCCGCCTGGCGTGAACACGACTTCGACGGGATTGTCCATCCCGCCGGTCATGACTGCCTCGATCGGACCGCCAGCCGGACGTCGCCGAAAAATATGGGCCGCCTTTGTCTGCAGGTGCGGTTGCCCAGGCCGATCGTAGGTTTGCTCTGCAAACGCACCTTTGCACCAGTACATCCAGCCGTCGGGACCAAGGTAGGGACCGTGCAGATCATTCGCACAATGAGTCAGCGTCTTTCCGTCAAACCAGACTTCACGTTTTTCTGCAACACCATCGTCGTCTTCGTCCGTGAACTTCCAGATCTCCGGAGGAGCCGCGACGTACAGCGAACCGTCAAACCACAGCGATCCTTCGGGAAACATCAGCTTGTCGGCAAACACGGTACTGTTGTCGAAGATTCCGTCGCCGTCGACGTCTTCCAGACGCATGATGCGATGCGGACGTTTTTCCTGTTGCACATGGACAGGTTCGTTCGAACCACTGGAATCGGTGACGTATAACCGTCCGCGTTCGTCGAAATCAGCACTGACCGGACGATCAACCAATGGCTGTCCGGCCACCTGCTGGATTCGAAAACCCTCTGGAAGCGTGAACTTGTGACCATTCAGCTCAATCTCTGCCGACGTCGCGACATTTGCCACGGCAATCCCGACAATGAAAATCAAGAATCGCATCTAAATTTGCCCCTTGGTAACCCGACGCGTAAGCGAGGGATGTCTTTGGATTTGCTTCATTTACAGTCCCTCGCTCACGCTTCGGGTTTCCACATGTCGTGTAAGAGGGGTTTTGCAACTGCTTCCAGCACAATGCATCTATTCTCATGAAACGTTGTGGCTCGTGGGGAGATAGTTCTGTCAGACCGAAATACGTCTTTCGCGGCCACGAATCAGCGAAATACTGTTGTTGATCGATTGCCGCGGAAATGTCAATCCAGCAGCGTATTTCCCAGAATCACGGCCGCATCCGCATCTGCCACGATCAGCCCGTCCGTCGCGCCTCCCAGCAAATTGTTCTGAATCAGATTGTCCCGGCTGTTGCCGGAAACTCGGACACCCTGAGCCATCGAATGTTTCTCTCGACGATCGATGATACTGTTCCCCGAAACGCGGCAGCGAAGGCAATCCTGCAGTTCAATTCCGCGAACCAGAGGATCCAGAATCTGGCATTCACTGACCGCCAGATCGTGACAGCGGATCAAGGTGATCGCTGCGCCCTGTTCCGGCGTGCCAAAACACAGACGCCGCATCACAAGACCGGTTAACGCGCCATCGTTACAGTCCGTAAAGCGGATGCCATCACGTGGCGGGTCGTCATCTTCGCCTCGCCACACAAACGTATTCGAGCCGACGGCGATCCCCGAACAATGTGCCGCATCGATGGATAGGTTGGCAGAATCGTAGATCGTGTTCCCCGTGATGGCCACTCGTTGCACATGCCGCAGTTCAATACCCTTAGTCTGACTGCCCAGCACGTTGCCGGCGATGGTGATCAGTCGCGCGGCCCGCGGGGAAACTGTTGTCGCTCCGTGAATTCGGACGTTCGCCCCGCCCGGTTGGATGGTCGCCTGAATCGTATTGCTGGCGATCGTCACTTCACTGATCACTCCGGCCGGCGCCTCAAACCAGATCTCCGCACCGGTCGGCTCACCGTTATCCGATTTGTCGACACCCGGATTGTTGTTGTACTCAATATCGTTTCCCGTAATCTGAAGATTGTGGACATCACCATCGAGTGATTTGATGCCCGCCTTTTTGTTCCAACTGATGTGGTTGCCGTGCACAATAATCTGGTGCAGATTGCACTGATCAAAAAACAATCCGTACTCGTGATTATCCAGCAGATGCGAATCGGCCAGGACGAAGTCTCGGTTTCGTTCGACCAGATGGATTCCGAATTTGCATTGCCGCACCAGGACGTTCGTGATGTTGGCCTTGGTTGTTTTGCGAAGTTCAATGCCGACTGCCTGCGGATGCTCGCCGACAATTTCTATGCCTGTCACCGAAGGAAACCGTTCCTGCTCCCACGTTTGGGGCTTATAGGATTGTGGTTGAGCGGTTCCCTGGTGATCGCCGATGATACGAAGCGCCGGGCCGGCTCCGGCCATGACGATGCGAGACGTGCCGCCGTCTCCACGTACTGCACCAAAACCCTGTTTGGTCAGATCCAGAACCAGAGAACGCGTGATACGATACGTCCCCTTATTAAGATGCAACACACCATCACCGGCTTCCAGTGCGTGCTGAAGCGACTCTGTGTCGTCCGTCGTGCCATCGCCTGTGGCACCAAAATTGAACACGTTGACCATGCATTTTCTCCCAGGTCGACGGCGGTCGCGACGTCAACCGTATTAGTGACAGCTACAAAACCCGGCAGCCATTTCAGTGAAATTGAACGGCTGCGACAACAATTTGAACGAGAGCTCCAGATGTCCCGCATTGTGACAGGACGAGGACCGTATCGCTGCGAAGGGGCCCCTGAATTCGTTATGTGAACCGAACCGGACGCTTGCTGCAGCTTTCTGGCGGTTGCCCATTGACATTCATCTGTCTGATCAATAGTTTCCCGCCTTCGATATATCGCGATTCACACTGAAAGGAATCCCCATGGCAAAGAAAAAGGCAGCTACACCAGCTAAGCCGATGACCAAGACCGAGATCGTTGCCGCTTTGGCAGAAGGCACTGGCCTGAGCAAGAAAGAGATCGTCAGTGTCTTTGATGAGCTGGGCACACTGATCGGCAAGAGCATCGGCAAGCGGTGAAAATCAAAGTGGTCCGCAAACCTGCGACCAAAGCGCGCAAGGGAATCAACCCCTTCACCAAAGAAGAACAAATGTTCAAAGCGAAGCCTGCCCGAAACGTGGTTAAGGTTTTGCCACTCAAGGCATTGAAGGACATGGCGTAATCAGCCGGTCCTGACCAACGACGGCCTCTCCGGTCTCCATGATGATTTCCTTCATTGTGCATTCCCGGATTGGCCTTCGTCGTTGGCTCTCTCGCCGCCGCACCAGACGCTGACGCGCCGCGGCGTTTCTAACAACGCCCCGTCTTCGACGTGCGAATTAAGTTCGCGTTCCTGGTCGAACGGTACAGGCAACCGTGCAGCACAGCTGCCCCGTCGGCATCATCGCCGGCCACTGCCGCTTGCTGCCTCATCGTGTCCGCGTCGTCGGCACACAAAATAAAGCAGGCCGAATCCAGCAGCGCAGCGACGCCGCTCCGGCAATGCGATGATCACAGAAGTGGGCTGACGATGCTGGAACAGCGTTTCGCTCGGTTGTTGGGCGAGGTCAGGAAACCTGCGCCCAGCGCGCGAATCATTCGGTTGCACTGCGCGAATAGGTGCATTATTCCTTTCCGTGTTTTCTGTGCCTTCCATGGTCAAAACAATCGCCCCCTGTCCCAGGGATGGCTGGGCAAATATTGAACAGGAGGCAGCAGAGAGAACAGAGTTCACGATTCCTGGTTTCTCTGTTTCTTCTGCGCCCTCCTGTTTAAGTTGCGCTCGTCTCCAGAACTCGTTGACCGCATTGGCGTCAGCTTGTCATGGGCGTGATGGCACTGACCAGCCGGTCTGCCTGTGACTGACATTGCCGATGCGCTATTCTTTTGGTTCAGACCATTGCGAAGAGTCGTCTCAGGCCATCAGGTTGCACGTAGCGTCAACCCAATCCACGATGACTCAACCTTGTCGAATAAATCCGGGATCTTCGAAAGGAAACGTTATGCCGTTCGGTCTCCGAAACAGTTTGCTTCTGGCGTTGGCGGCAGTATACGTCGCACCGATCACGCCCGTTTGTGCGCAGCAGAAAGCCTATGTTTTCGAAGCGAACGTCATGATGACGATGCGTGATGGAACAGAATTAGCAGCCAATATCTTTAAGCCGAAAGGTGATGGGCCGTTTCCCACGATTTTGTCACGAACGCCTTATGGAAAAGGGAGCGAAAAACACGGTCGGGGTCGAGCATACGCCCGCCAGGGCTACGCAATGGTGATTCAGGATTGTCGCGGCCGAGGCGATTCCAAAGGCCTGTGGGACCCGTTTCGCTACGACGCCGAAGACGGCTTTGACACTCAGGAATGGGTGGGTCAGCAGCCGTGGTGCAACGGAAAGATCGGCACAGCCGGCGGGTCCTACACCGGCTGGACTCAGTGGGCGGCCGCTCCTCAGGGCAGCCAGTATCTGAAAGCCATGGTTCCGATCGTCCCCTTCTGCAACGCCTACGACAACGCGTACGACGGAGGTGCCTTTCAGTTGGCGTTGATGATGGGCTGGGGAGCAGCAGTCGGAGGCGCACGCGTGCCGCCGGACAAATCGCTCGAGGCCTTTCGCTATCTCCCTTTGAACCGCTTCGATGATCAATTGGACAAGGAAGTGTTCTACCTGGAAGACTGGGTCAAACACACCGTCGATGACGACTACTGGAAACTGCGCGGCATCGGCCGCGAGGCCTTCGACGACGTCACTGTCCCTGTCCTGAACATCGGCGGCTGGTACGACATCTTTTCCAAAGTCACTCTGGAAATGACCAACCGCGTGCGAAGCGAATCGAACAACCGCGCCGTCCGACGAAATCAATTCGCGGTCATTGGTCCCTGGGCGCACGGAGTTGGCGGCAGCAAAGTGGGCGATTTGGATTTCGGGCCGGACGCCACTATGAATATCGGCCAGCTGCAGAAGAAGTGGTTCGACTACTGGCTGCGCGATCAGGACACCGGAGTTGAAGAGTGGCCGACATTTCAGATTTTCGTCATGGGTGAAAACAAATGGCGAGGCGAAAGCGAATGGCCGCTGACTCGAACGCAGTACACTCCGTTCTACCTGCAAAGCAATGGCAACGCCGCCGACATCACTGGCGATGGCGTCCTCAACAATGCCAAACCCGGTACGTCAGCGATCGACACGTATACCTACGATCCCGACAATCCGACTCCCACCGCCGGAGGCAACAACCTCGGCGGAGCCCCCGCCGGACCATTTGACCAGACCAGGATTGAACAACGCGAAGACGTTCTGGTCTACACATCCGCTCCGCTGGCTGAAGCGATCGAAGTCACCGGCCCCGTGAAGATGATTCTTTACGCCGCGTCGTCGGCTACGGACACCGATTTCACGGCCAAGCTGGTGGACGTGCATCCCGATGGCAAAGCCTACAATCTATGCGACGGTATCATTCGTGCGCGATGGCGCAACTCTCGTACAAAGCCGGACCTGATCCAACCGGGCAAATCCTATCGCTATGAAATCGATTTGTGGGTGACCAGCAACCTGTTCAAACCCGGGCACAGTATCCGCGTTGAGATTTCCAGCAGCAACTTCCCCCGCTTCGACAGGAACCCCCAACTCCGGCCTTCCTTTCGGTTTGGACACAAAATTGCTGACCGCAACGCAAAAGGTTTTCCATGGAGCCGACCAAGCCTCGCATATTCTGCTTCCGGTCATACCACGTTGACCACGCGCGATAGCAACCAACAAGGTCTGACCAACAGGCAAACGGCGGGTCCAGGGGCGACGCGTGCATCCGTTGGTTGGAGGGTGTTGAACGGGAAGCCGATGGCCATTCCTTTGCCCCCTCTCCCCCGACGTGGAGATTCCAATGTCTGAGTCTGTTTCATCGGGGGAAACGTCGGGGTGAGGGGAAAGTGCGAGGTCTGGCCCCCTCACCCAGCCTCTCTCCCGCTTGCAGACCGATTCGCAGGACAACGAACGACGCGGGGGAGAGGAGCAAACTCAGGCCGGCGTGGCCCCTCCAACGATCGGATGCACTCAGGGCCGTCTTATCTGAAGAGAGGCTCGACTATGGAGCCGGGTGCAGCCTAAAATGGGGGGTATGCACCGATGGCTATTCATATCTTCCGTTCTGTCCACCATGGCTGTGTTCGCCGCAGCTGCCGGTCACGCTGACGAAGCGTATTATGCCACTCACATTCGGCCGCTGTTAAAGGAACGCTGCTACGCCTGTCACGGAGCGTTGAAGCAGGAAGCGGGGCTGAGACTGGATACCGGTGCCCTGCTTCGAAAAGGGAGCGAGAACGGATCCATCATCGATGTCTCTGCCGTTGACGATTCCCTGCTGCTGGACCGTCTGTGTTCTGACGACGACGATTACCGGATGCCGCCCGACGGAAAATCGCTGACAGCCGTTGAGCTCCAGCACTTTCGGGGCTGGATGACAGCGGGAGCCAATTCTCCCAACGACGAAACTCCCGAACCCGATCCGCTTGACCACTGGGCGTTTCGTCGGCGCACCCGGCCAATTGTTCCCACCTTCGACAACGACGACTGGGGTCGAAACGCCATCGATCGGTTTGTGCAGCAGCGACATCAGTCGTTCGGACTCACGGCGGCACGGGACGCGTCTGCCGAACATCTTTTGCGGCGAGTCACTCTGGACCTGATTGGCATTCCGCCAACCCCCGATCAACTTCGGCAATTTCTTGACGACCCTTCGCCGGAACACTACGAACGAGTCGTCGATGAATTGCTTTCATCACCGCATTATGGCGAACGATGGGGGAGGCACTGGATGGATGGCTGGCGATATTCGGACTGGTATGGTCGTCGTCAGCAGAACGACGTCCGCAACAGTGCTCCACAGATCTGGCGATGGCGAGACTGGATTGTGGATTCGTTGAACGAAGACAAGAGTTATGCGCGGATGATTCAGGAAATGCTGGCGGCTGATGAAATCGCAGCCAACGACGACAGTGCGTGGGCGGCAACGGGATATCTGATTCGCAATTATTACTCGCTGAACCCAAACGAATGGATGAGGCACAACGTCGAATTCACAGGCAAGGCGTTTCTGGGGCTGACGTTCAACTGTGCTCATTGTCATGACCACAAGTACGATCCGATTACTCACGATGACTATTTTCGGATGCGAGCATTCTTCGAACCCATGGGCGTTCGACAGGATCGCATCGTTGGAGAACCAGAGCCGCCACCGTTCGAACGTTACAAATACGGTGGATCCCGAAAAGCTGTTCGAACCGGGATGGTCCGAGTGTTTGACGAAAACCCTGACGCGAAGACATGGTTCTACACAGGTGGTGACGAGCGTAACAGGTTGAAGGATCGCGGCAGTATCATACCGGGAGTGCCGATATTTCTGGATGTCCCGTTCGCCGACATCACGTCGATTGACCTGCCAATGTCGGGCTGGTACCCGGGTTCCCGCACGAACCTTCAGCGGGCTCTGCTTGATGAACACTCGGCAGAAATCGAAGCTGCTGAAACCGCATTGGCCGAGACCCGCCAGGAAGACATTCAGACGACGTCGTTGGTCGCCAAAGTACAGACGGCACAGGCAGACTTCAATGCGGCTCTGCTGGCGGCGATCACAGCCGGCCAGCAGGGTGCACTGGCTGGAACGCAGTCACTGCTCATCGACTCGCCGACGGGCCGACGCATTGTTCAGCATGAGTTGCCGAAGCTGAAGGACCTTCCCGACGGAACAACGATTCGCTTTAAAGTCGGTATCCTCAAGGACGACCATTTCAACTTCCAACTGGCTCGCGACACAACCAAGGGCCTGACGGCACTGTACATCGGGTTCACCGGCGGAACGATCAAGGCGTATCGACCGGGCACTTTCACGGAATTTGTCGTCGGTCAATATCCGCTCGACGAATCACCGGCAACGTTGCATGTTTCTCTTTCTTTGCACCCCGCCACTGACGTCGCGACCCTCAGTATTGACGCCGTGTCCGGTGATGCCCGGACGTCGCTGGTGCCCGGCGCTGACATTGCGTTGAACGGCTGGAATCCGGCAAAGAATCCTCACCAGCCATTCACGCTGGATTGCCGCACCGGGACACGGGTATTGATAGACGATGTGAACGTCACGGCCGGCGACCAGACGTGGAGCTGGGATTTTGAACCGGCACAATTCGTTGATGGACTTGACGTCGCCGGTGTTCACGGTTGGACCGTGCATCGACAGTCGACCGGGACTGCAACTTCTGCCGTGTCCGCCGTTGCCGGATGTCGGTCTGCTCAGGCGGAGCACTTAAATCTTCAGGCGGCCAAGGCCTCGCTGGCTGCCGCCAGCAACCATATGCAGGCGGCTACGCTAAGACTTGAAGCCGCAAACACGAATGCAGTCAGCATCCAGGCCACGATTGCCGCCGACAACGCTGCCCGAGAAAAGGCCGAACCTGAGGTCATCGAACGACTTTCGCAGCGGGCGTATTCAGCTCAGCTGACGGCTCGTGACGCGGGCGCTCGCTGGCGTATTCTGGATACGGAACGACAGCTTGGCGTGAAACGGTCGCTGCCCGATTCAGACAAGCAAAAGACGTCACTCATTAAGGATCTCGAAACCAACCTCGCCGCATCACGTGATGAACTAAAGTCCGTGACACAACAACGGGGCAAGACACCGGAGTCAGCGGAATACAAGCGTCTGAGCCCCACGACGTCGCAACAAAGCACGGGGCGCCGCAGTGCCCTTGCCGCATGGATCACTCATCCACGTAACCCGCTGACACCGCGAGTCGCCATCAACCACATCTGGCTGCGTCATTTTCATTCGCCGCTGGTCGACAGCGTCTATGACTTCGGGCGAAACGGAAAGCCGCCGACTCACCCGGAGCTGCTGGATTGGCTGGCCGTCGAACTGCTCGACAACGACTGGAGTATGAAGCACATCCATCGTCTGATCGTCACCAGCCGTTCGTACCGAATGACTTCCTCCAGTCGCGGCCTCGACGCAAACATGGCGGACGACAGCGAGAATCAGAATCTGTGGCGCATGAATTCCGGCAGAATGGAGGCAGAGGTTGTTCGCGACAGTGTGCTGGCCATCGCGGGAGTGCTCGATGCGACGATCGGCGGTGAAGTTCGTCCGAATACGGAAGCCATGACCACGTTTCGGCGCAGCCTGTACTATGAAGTCTACCCGGAAAACGGTGGGCACAATGCGATGGCGGAAGTCTTCGATGCTCCCGATCCGGGTGAATGTTTCCGCAGAACCAGCACGGTGCTGCCGCAGCAGGCTCTGGCTCTCAGCAACAGCAAAATCATCCACTCGTCAGCAAAGAAGGCAGCACTGCGCATTGCAGAAACAACTGTCGAGGACAACGACAAATTCGTAAACCAGGCATTCCAGCAGGTTCTTTCCAGGGTGCCGGACCAACGTGAACACGACGCCGCAATCCGATTCCTGCAGCAACAACTTCAGCAGGGCGAGTCCGCAGAAGCTGCTCGGGAAAGTTTTGTCCGAGTCCTGTTCAACCACAACGACTTCGTGACTGTTCGATAAGGGAACGGAAATGATGCATCGTCGCAGATTCATGGCTGACTCAGGAATGGGTTTTTCAGGGCTGGCCGCTGGTGCCATGCTGGCCGCAGACGGCGTGGTGCGTGGCGATATTCCAGTCGGGCAGCATCATTTCGCGCCGCAAGCGAAGTCGGTGATCTGGGTTTTCCTTTCCGGTGGCTACAGCCACATGGAAACCTTCGATCCCAAACCAGCGCTAAACAAATATGCCGGCAAGTCGTACGCCGACACTCCTTATCCTAACCCAGTCGATTCACCGCTCCACAAAAAGCGTTTCCGCAGTGTTGCGGCGGAAGAAATTAACGTTCGCGACGTGTATCCGAAGATTTATCCGATGCAGATTGGATTTCGGCAGCACGGTGAAAGTGGTGTTGCCATCACGGACTGGTGGCCGCACCTGGCCGACTGCGTCGACGACATCAGCTTTGTGCGCAACATGTGGACAACTGACAACGACCATGCGGCAGAGAATCAGATTCACACCGGCCGACATCGTCTGGATGAGACTCAACCCAGTATCGGAGCGTGGGCTCATTACGGCCTTGGGTCTCTGAACGAAAACCTGCCACGTTTTGTCGTTCTGGGCGGCCCAACTCGCACAGACACGCGAGCTTCCATCGATTCTTACTATCTGGGCCCGCAACACGCCGGAGTGCCGCTGAAGCTGGACCCCAAAAACCCGCTGAAATTCGGTACACGCCAACCGGGACATTCCGCGAAACAACAGGCCGACGAATTTCAGTTTGTCAACGAACTCAATCGGCTCACAGTGGAAGAGTTTCCACATGACGAAAAACTTCAGGCCAGGATCAAGTCGTACGAACTGGCGTTTCGCATGCAGTCAGCTGTGCCGGACGCCGTTGATCTGTCCGCTGAAACATCACAGACGACAAACCTGTACGGGATCAACGAAGCTCACAGCAAAGTCGCCGGGCAGCGACTTCTGGCCGCGCGCCGCATGGTGGAACGCGGCGTTCGTTTTGTACAGGTGTTTCCGTCAGCGTACGGCACGTGGGATTCACACAAGCAGCTGCAACAGAAACATGCAAAGATGTGCGTTTCCGTAGACAAGCCGATCGCCGGACTACTGAAGGACCTGAAGCAGCGAGGACTCATGGAAGACGTGGCCGTGGTGTTTTGTACAGAATTCGGACGGACACCAGGTCTCGAAGAACGTTCCGGCGGCGCCACCGGTCGCGACCACCATCCCAATGGCTTCACTGTCTGGCTGGCCGGAGCCGGAATCAAACGAGGCCACATTCACGGTGCCACCGACGAGCTGGGTTATCACGCACTCGAAGAAGGCCACTACGTCACCGACCTGCACGCTACGGTGCTGCACCTGCTGGGACTGGACAACACCAAACTGGAAATCCCCGGTCGCAAACGTCTGGACATCGATCGCGGGAAAGTGATTGCCGACATCCTGACGTAAATCATGCTGCGCAAGCAGGCTCGCGGTGTACCGCCGGCGAAAGTAAAGACGCGTCCGCCATAGTGACCAGCGTCTGTCAAAACGATCGATGCGGCTTTCGTACGCTCGTTTGAACTCGGTTATGCGCGGTTCGGAACCTCTTCCGGGTCGATCCAAAACGGACGTTTTCCTTCTCGTACTCCGCTACTGCTCACATTCCCGGAATCTCCTCTTGGCAATCGGAATTGATGTGATACCATGCCGATGTTGTGTATTGTCACAACACGACAATTCGCGTCACTCAGCTGCAAAGGAGGTTCTCATGCTGAACCTGAAAAGACGGGCCGGCGAAAGCATCGTCATTAACGAGCACACGGTCATCCGAATCCTGAAGACCGGACCGGGAGCTTGCCAAATCGGCATTGAAGCTCCACAGTCGGAACACATACGACGGGGAGAAATCGCTCCGGAGTCCGAAAACATCATGAGACGAACCGCTGAAGCAATGGGGGTGGCGTGATGGGCGAGATCGGACAGAAGCTACGAGACCTGCGGAAATCCCGAGGCATCACTCTGCGAGCGTTGGCCAAAGAGGTCGGCATTCACTTTTCGTCCATTTCGAACATCGAAAATGGCAAAGAGCGGTGTGGCGAGGAAACTCTGACCAGAATCGCAGAAGCACTCGGGGCCGATGTGGATTTAATGCTGGGAGAAGCCGGCCACCGAACCTTGCCGTATCGTGTGCTCGGCAACATCGCGGCCGGGACGCCAAATGAGGCGATTGAAAACGTGGAAACGTTTGATCTGTCGCTGGTGTTCGATCCGCGTGACCACTTCATGCTTAAGGTCCGTGGCGACTCAATGATCCTGGACGGAATCAACGATGGAGACATGGTCATTGTGAAACATGGGAGCCGGGCCAGAAACGGCCAGACCGTGGTCGCTATTGTTGACGGCGGTGAAGCAACTCTGAAGAAGTACGTGAAGAAGGATCGGCTGGTCGTCCTCAGTCCGGCCAACCGCAGAATGAAGGCGAAAACATATCCCGCCGGAAGCGTCGAAATTCGCGGCGTACTGGCGGGAGTGGTCCGGACGAACGTTGAGTAGATTTCACAGCCGGAGGCCCGTTCACATGCCCCCCTTGACGTCAGGCGACCGTTAAGGATTCAGCAGCACTACAGTACCCGCGGGGCGCGAATGTTATCAATTTTGTTGAGATATGTCCAGGTGCGGCCTCATGATCGTCTCACGTGTCGGAGTACCGCAGCTTCCGGCAGATTTTCTGGCACCACTGTCCGTTTGGATGTGCAAAAAGTGGAAACTCTTTGTATGGTTCGCACCCTTCGTTGTCGATTTGGTAACAACCATCAGTGTTCTGCGGGTGTCCTCACCAGATGCAGCGATACCGGAAAGTGTAAAAACATTGATGTTTTAGTCAA
>LWDU01032625.1_pt1 | contig 15668 bp, 15 predicted proteins | sample 727161 | NCBI WGS metagenome assembly LWDU01 (sample SAMN04566230, study PRJNA314399) | hydrothermal vent metagenome | isolation source: deep sea hydrothermal plume seawater | place: Mexico: Gulf of California, Guaymas Basin | collected 2004-07-11 | reverse complement strand
TTACAATCTCAGTTGCGATACGATCACCGCCAACGAACATACCTACAGACTGTACTCGATTTGCATTTGGCATTCCTGCAACGTACATTTGGTCACCTTTCTTAATTGATCCTGAAAACAATCTTCCAACGGCAATTTCACCTGCATGAGGATCCAAAACAATTTTAGTTACCATAAATGCAGAATCACCATCAGCTTTAGCATTTACCATCGATTGACCAATTTCTTCTTCAGATTCTCCTCTCCAAATGTGTGGTATTCTATATTTCTGTGCAACATTTGCAGATGGTAATTTTTCAACGATCATATCGAGTAATACTTCATGCAATGGAGCAGCTTGAGCTAGTTCCTTTCTTTGTTCTTTCGCCATGAAGTCATAAATTTGTTTAAAATTGACATTTTTCTTTGCCATGAATGGAATTGACGTAGCCCAATTATGATATGCCGATCCAAAAGCTACAGTTCCAGTCTGTGCATCTACCATCCAGTCTTTTTTGAATTCATCTGGAACTATTCTAGAAATCAGTTTATTGACTTCTGTAATTATTTTTCCAAATCTTTGCATCATATCTTCAGGAGTGACCTGAAGTTCTGCAATTAATCTGTCTACTTTGTTTATGAACAATACAGGTTTGACTTTTTCTTTAAGAGCCTGTCTAATCACAGTTTCTGTCTGTGGCATTATGCCTTCTACAGCACAAACAACGACGATTACTCCATCTAAAGCCCTCATAGCTCTTGTTACGTCACCACCAAAATCTACGTGACCTGGTGTATCAATTAGATTAATTAGGTAATCATTACCTTTATGTTGGTGAACCATCGATGCATTTGCAGCATTGATTGTTATACCTCTTGCAGATTCTTGCTCATCAAAATCAAGCATAAGCTGTTTGCCAGCTAAATCTTCAGACATCATACCAGCTCCAAAGATTAGATTGTCAGAAAGTGTAGTCTTTCCATGGTCAATATGTGCAGCGGTACCTATGTTGCGTATATAATCGAGCTTCGTGAATAAAGCAGTTGCACGCTTTATGTTGTCTTCTTTACGGCCCATTTTTTAGTCCACTTTAGTTATGTGCAGCTTCAGCTTGACGTTCCAATTCTTCCTTTTTACTTATGGCATAGGAATCTGGATTGCCTTCAGATGCTAGCATTAATTCTCGAGATAATGATTTCTCGATTGAACGTTGTTTTTTAGATGATTGAAGAGCACCAATACAGAGATTTCGGATTGCAGTATCTACTCTTCTTGTTGGAGAAACGTCAACTCCACTGTAGACTCTAATTCCACCGTATCTAAGTGATACGACTGCAGCTCTTGGAGCTGAGTTTTCTAGAGCTTGAACCATAATTTGAGCAGGATTTGTTTTTTTCTTAGAATTTATAATATCAAAAGCATTTTTCATAACATTGTAAGCTTGTGCTTTCTTTCCAGTATATTTTTCCGATCTCATCAAATTATTTATGAATCTTTCAATAACAGAGAGGTTTCTTCTTCCAAATCTCTTTTTGGAATGTCTGCCACCAGTATGAGGCACTTGAAAAGCATCTAAGTTGATGTATTTCTCTAAGGTTGTATCTTCAATATTAACTTCAGTTAAATCCCATTTCCCAAACAAGGGTACGACTGGCATATCAGGCTCTGGAGCAATAACTTCCTCTTCCACAGAATTCTCTTCAACTTCAGCCATAATCACCTAATTGGTTTTTCTTTCCTACCACGGACCATTTCTCTCAGCGATACATTGTTTACTTTGGCTACCCTGTATCTGACACCGGAAAGATCACCGTATGATCTTCCCATTCGCCCTCCGACGCCTTCTATAAGAACTTCGTCGTGTTCATCGATAAAACTTATTGCTAAATTACCAGGAGCTAGTGCAGTTACTTGTCTCCCATTTTTGATTAATTGAACTCTCACACATTTTCTAATACCTGAATTGGGCTGTTTTGCTTCAACACCCACTTTTTCAACTACAATTCCCTTAGCTTGAGGTGCCCCTTGTAGAGGATCAGCCTTTTCTTTGAGCTTCATGACTCTCTTTCGATAGTATCGGTCATTCCACCTTTGTTTTTGGCGTTTATTACGCTGACTAGATGCAGTGTAGAGTCCCTTTGCCACTTGTTATTTTCCTTCCTGAAAAGACAGGATTGCTCGCGAGAAGGGGGCTGTATATATACTGTTCGGCTTTTCGTTGAGTGTTTATTTTTTTCCAATCAAAAAGCTGGGTAAACCTTTTGTTCAGTAACCTTGCAAGGGGTTCAAGCCACCGTAGCTTAGCCCGGTTGAGCGGCTGACTTGTAATCAGCAGGCCGAGGGTTCAAATCCCTCCGGTGGCTCCAACCATTTGTTCTTATTTAGGCATACATTTGCGGTTTTATCTTGAGGTAAAGTAATAAGATAGAATGTTGCGCAGTACATCAGTAAAAAATGATATATGGAAACCTGTCAAACTTTTGGCTCGACAATCTGTAGAAGGTCCTATCTTACATTCATCATGTAACTTTAGAGGAGATATAGTAGCAGTTCTGACAGCATCGGGTTTCAGCATATTTAATAATCGTGAATTATTATGTTCGATTTCCTTAGATGGTGGAAAAAAAGTACATGTTACGGAAGATTCTAGCAGTATTTTTGTATTGACTGGTGAAAAATTATATTGTTATAATGCATGGGGTGAGATTAAATGGGAGTATGATGAAATTGACAATCAAACGTTTATAAGTATAAGTAAATCTGGAAACAATATAGCTTTATCAAAGGGAAATAACTTACAGGTTCTAAATCGTTTTGGGGATTTAAAATCTAATATTAGTTTCGATTCTGAAATATTATCTTTATCACAGTCTCCCAATAAAACAATTGCTGTTTTGACTTCGAATTTTCTTATTATAATTGTAAATGGTGAAGAAAAATATAAAGTAGATAATAAAAGGCAACATTTGTTTGTTCATAGTTCATCCGATAACATAATGGCAACATCTAAGGATTCTATGGCAGCATTTTCTTATTCAGGTAATGAATTGTGGGCCAAAGAGTGTAAGGTAGATAATCTTACGTTTTCGAACGGTGGAATTAAGCATGTATTTGTTAAGGACTCTAAAACACTCGTTTGCCAAGATAGAAATGGTGATAAGATATGGGATTATAGTTCCCGAGAGGATTTCGATGGTGCAACAATAATCGAATCTGGAAAAATGGTCGGTATTTTTTCAAATAATGTATTTCATGTAATTGATGAAATCGGGCAACAGTCGTGGACATACCAAGCTAGAGAGCGGATTGTTAATTTTTCATTTTCAAATCATGGTGGTGATGTGATTATATCCTCGGAGAATAAAGTCCATTGGTTTCAGAATGAAGGTTTTCTTAGAATGCAAATGGATGATGCATTTAACAAAGCGGAGAATTTATTTGAAAAGGTGTCGATTTATGAGCCTAATCTAGAATCTATAAATCACGATATTCAAAAGGCACGATCAATGCAAACTGGAAATTTTAATTTGGTTAGTGAATCGTTTCAATTGATTTATGAAGTAAACAATCGATTATCGTCACTTCAACAAAGGCATGTTGGGTATTTGGATGCACTGCCTGCTTTTTTGGAGACGTTAGGTCTCCGAGGCGCTCAGACAGATGAAATGATTCCATTGCTTTATCCGTATTACTCATTACATAGTGATTTACAGGAAACATCCTATATTGATAAATCTATACAAAAAGCAGAGAATGTAATTAACAAGCTCACCAGATTCGATAATATTTCTTCTCCAAAATCAGGCTTAAGTTCCGATAGTCACAAAAAATTATTGAGGGATGCCAAAATCGAAGTTTTATCAGAGATGGATAATTTACGAGGTCTTATTGAAAGTACGGAAAAAGATATCAAGTCTTTAGAAAACAATGTCAAAATCCTTATTATCGATTGGTTAAAAACAGCTGAATTAGATTCCGAGCCAAAGCCATTTTTATCTACTTATCAGAAAAGTTCAGACATCCGTGAATCAAAAATCCAAATAATAAATGATAAAATAGATAATCATATTGCATTTGTAAATTATAATGATGATCCTAATCTTCTTGTTTTGGCATCTTCTAGTTTTTCTGCAAAAGAGAGTGTCAGCTTAAATTTAGATATAAAAAATGTATCCAGCCAAAAAATAGACAATATTTTCTTACGCATCAAAATCGAAGGAACTGGCATTAGTCTCGCAGAGCCCCCTTCCGGTGTTATTAGATTGAATCATTTAAAATCTAGTGAATCAGTTTCACCTTCGTTTAATTTTAATCCCGTAAATCGTTCATTTACAAAAATAGCTATGGTTTTACAATATCATGATGAACTATCCCGACTTCATACAATATGGTTAGGAGAAATTGAGGCCGATTTCTTAGGTTGTTATATTCAACCGTTGGAATTAGATGCTTCAAAACATGATGCTTTACGATTAGATTACAAAGATAATACTACACATTCGGTGGTTAATATAGAGGGTTTATCTATAAAGAAATTAACAAATATTTCAAAAAATTTACCAGGCCTTTATCTTTGTGATAGCAAAATTGAGAATACACGTTCTATACTTTATCACTCAGGCAAATCCAGTTTAGATGATTCACAATATTTATCTATGATATTCATAAGAACAGTTGGAAATGAAGATTCTTTGAGAACAGTTTTAGAGTTGATATGCCACGCACCCAATTTAGATAATTCTGTGGAACTTAAGGAGGAATTATTATCATACTTAAAAAATAAGTTCCTTGCAGCTAGTGGTCGTTTGGTTTAATATTCACGCCATCGATGCTTACATTTTGTACACTGATAGAATCTAGTAGTGGGTTCATCTGCAGCTCTTGTTTGCCTAAGATAGAATGTGGCCTCATTATTTTTACATTTTTCACAAATAATTTTAGTTTTTGGCAAGGTGCCTTCAATTCCTTCAGTTACAACTATTTTTCTATCTTTCTGTTTTCTTTTAGTTATAAGTTCTTTACCTTTGCCTTCAGAGTGTCTACAATTTGGTCTTTTACATTCTCTCTGCCCTGTGGCTCTATTCAAAACAAGCATTGATTTACATTTTGGACAAAACATACTAAATCACATCCTCTATCAATTCGGTTGCCTGGTTTATGATAGTTACATTTGTTCCCAAAATAATACAAATTATAGTTTGATATTGTAAAGTCATAGTATTTTCTTGATTCCAAACGAATGCTTTGGCTATAATTTCAGACTCGCACTTCACAATTAAATCGAAATCAGGATAGCATCCAGCTTCCTGGTAAAAATCATATTCTGCAGAATTAGGAAGCGCATCCCATTGATAGATAGAATACCCTGTAGGAATATCGAGTTCATCATCACTTAGTATGAGTCCATTACTCAGAACCATACCCTCACTCTTTGCTTCTTCTTTAACTCTTTCTATAACTCTTTCTTGTAGCCTAAAATCTTCCAAGTTTATCAGGGAGCTCATGGTAATCACTTTGAGTTTTCCGGATTGATCATTAGTTGTTTCATAGGTCACGCTTGATATTTTCACGTGCCCTGTAAATTCTTTTGAGTAATATATGTCAAACGGCCCATTCCACATTCCGTTAGCAAGATAAAGAGAGGAACTTGGAACGTAAGCAGGACTATAATTTATGACTGTGGGGCCAATTATTAGGAATCCAAGTATGGCAATTAGAATTATGGTAAAGAGTCTTTTCAGCCAGCGGCTTCCACTTTTTTTTTCCCATCCACCAACGCGGAGTTCAGATTCTTCCATAAGATAGTATTTAGTCTTCAGTAATAAGAACTGCTTCAACAGGGCAAACAGATTCACAGGCGCGACAAATAATGCATTCTTCTTCCCTTATCATTATAGCTTTTTTGTCAGAGGCAGGGTGATTTGGCGTATCAAACCATTCAAATACTTCGACGGGACATGCATCAATACAGGCACCATCTGCAACACAGAGGTCAAAGTCAACACCTACAATAGTGCCCCAAATTCCAAGTTTGTCAGACCCTACACCGCCATAATCGTCGTTAGTCTTAGCCCAAATCTGGATTGGTTCGTTTTCTCCATCGTGCGTTGCAACTTTTTCAAAGGTTGAATGGTAGTCTTCGTCTATTGCCATAGATATCAACTTATATTCGACAAAGGTGTTAATAATATTTCTTGTAGTTATGCCCAAATTAAATAAAGACCCTTTGTAAAGGCTGTAAATATGGGTGAAGTTGCCTTAAAGTATCGTATTATGCCAGAATCTCCTGATTCAGATATAGAAAATATAATATCAAAATTATCTGAAGTTATTCCAGATGATGCTACTATTGGAGCACATGAAGTAAAGCCATTTGCGTTTGGTTTGAATGCTATAATGGTCGCAATTCTAGGAATTGATAGAGATGGTTTTGCTACAGAAGTGGAAGAAGGATTGAATGGTCTACCTGAAGTCCAAAGTGTAAATTTAGAAGCTCAATCCCTGATTTAATTTTCTATAAATAAATTCGAACAAGAATATAAACAGCATTCATGTTGTTAACTTATGGGTCCCAAGGTTCCTTTGTCATACCGAACAACAAAGCTGACAGTAGGTACCTTTTTACGGATGATGTTCAGACCGCGATATCTAGATCGAGACAAGATACCTGTTGACGGTCCTCTAATCATTGCAGCTAATCATCTTTCACACATTGATCCGGCATTTATTATGACTGCAACTAAGAGACCAGTTTCCTATATGTCCAAAAAGGAACATTTTGATGGAGCAATTAGGAGGTTAGTGTTTAAGCAGGTAGGAGTTATTCCTGTCGATAGGAGTGCAGGTGGTGCAGACGCTCTCAAAGGTGCAATTAAGATTTTGGAGGCCGGTGGTGCTATAGGTATTTTTCCAGAAGGAACACGTTCTAGAGATGGAGATATGGGAAAAGGTAAAACAGGTGTTGCAAGATTAGCAGCCATGACTGGCGCTGCTGTTGTCCCAGTGGCTATAAGACAGGCTCCTCGGCCTTGGAGAAAATTTTACTATAAATTTGGAGATCCTATGTATTTTAATTATAAGGAAAAAACACAGGATAATTTCCGTGAATTTACAGACACGATAATGTCTAAAATCTCTGAATTATCGGAAGAATGTGAAGAATATTGGAACTCTAGAAAAATCACAAATAGATTAAAAAATTGGAAGGATAAAACACGTCAACGTATTGCGTCATGGCGTGAGTAAAAGTTAAGCTAAAGCAGATATTTTCGCGTGAATTTCTTGAACCCGTTTTTCATTTACATTGAAGTCATAAAGTCCTAATCTTGATTGGCTTTGTAACCATATATTTACTTTATTTTCCGATTCAAAAATTCGTATTGCTAAATCATCATAAAATCTGAAAAAAGAAGTAACATCAGAGGCATGGATGAATCCTTTTTCTTCATTGATTATTTTCATACGATGTCTATTTTTTATAATCTGAATAATCTTCTCTTGAATATTTTTGATAGTATCATTTAGTTGTATAGGTTTTAGACCATAACCTCTGTTATTAATGTCGGCTACTCTAGTACAGTTGGTGTTGATTTTACATTTGTCAGGGAATTTTATCCATTTTTTGTCTGGTGCTAAGAAATATATTGTCTTTATCATAATTAGATATCCAATGATTATTATGAAAGGTAGAATCCCGTATTCTAGGCTTAGGTCCATCTATGCTCTCACTAAGCACTTAAGCTTTACATTTCCATCAATGAGTTCTAATTTAATTTTATCGCCAGTATTAATTGCCTGACACGGATTATCATTGAATGAGTGGGCATAGGGAATTCCAAGAAGACTACACGCAGGTATCGTCTGTTGATCTAAGTCTGTATTGATTATTGCTTTTGGTCCATTTCCATTGTAAAATAGTCCAAGTAAAACAAATGGAGCTACTGTAGATCCACTACCCTTTGGAAAAATCAAGATTTTATCTGCCATTATCTCTCCATTTATAGGATGTCCTTCTTCTTCTATTTGTCCTGTAATTCTATTTACAAATCCTAGAAATGTAATAGGTACATCGGTCACTAGGGCTTCTCCTTCTATACTCCATGATTCTTGTGATTGTAACCCCTTCCCATCTATTTCGATATTTCCTGTCTGATAAGTTTTTGTAGATTCATGGGTTTTAATTTTCCCAATTATTTTTTCTTTATTTTCTTTTCCTAGAAGTTCAGGATTTGATGCATGTTTTATACAATCAATCAATTTTGAAACTGAAGTGTCAATGGCATTAAGGCCTGATTTCAAATAGTGTTCAGCCTTCATAGAATTTGTTAGAATATGTTTTACTTTTTTATGGTTATAATGTACTACTTCAGGACATGTTTCACGTAAGATAAGCCCCCCGGCCTTTTCGATTTGGTCCACAAGTCCTTTATCTTTTGCTTTGTCAAAATTCAGTGACGAGGTAAAAACCCATAATCTTCCATTTGGAATACTGCAATCTTCTAAATATTTAGCGGTCCTTTCAATTTCATCAAAGGATGCTTGCGGACATCCTATTGTTACTAAATCTACGCTATTGGTTGGAGCTAATTCTTCATATCTTTGTTCTAAATCAGATTGCTTAAAACATATTTTAGTTTTATAATCAGTAGTATTTGGTTTTTTTGTGAAATTATCAATAAACAATAGAGGACATCCATAGTTAGCGGCAGAGGCAGTCAGAGCTTTTTTTTCTTCAAAATTCAAGTTTTGGAGTCCAAAAATATGAGGTATTGGTCCGTATTCCATCTTCCATTTAGGTTCAATTTGTTTTCCAATCCAATCTCCAAGAATTGAATAATCAACGGGTTCGTCTAAATTACATTCAACCATTATTTTCAGATTGGGAATGCGGTTTTCATCTAGCAAAAGCCCATATTCAGGAGTAAAACCACAAAGAGCTGTTGCAATAGCAGACAATCCAGATTCACGATTTGTTCTTAGTTCGGTATAGGTATTAGCAAAGCAAACTGCATTTGATTCAGCCCACGAGGCATTTCCCTTAATTTTCAGATTGTCATACGGAGTACATGACAATGACAATTCTATTCCCAATTTTTCGTAAGCGTCCAGTATAATTTGTTGTTTTTCTACATAATCTTTTACAGGAATATCCATCTCTTTGAATTTTGTTCTATCACATCCTGCAGCATTCAAAGTTGTTTCTACTGCAGTTGTAACATTTCCTTCAGTACCTAAATCCTTTAAAAATCTGATTAAACCATCTCCTCCCGTCAATGGCGAAACTCCAGAAACGTGTGCAGATACAACAGGCACTAATTGTTCAGCATTAGCAGCTTCTCCTAAGTCGATAAGTAGCCTCATAGCCTTTTGTTTTGTAGGGCCTTGACTCCCATCTAATATCATTTTTTGTACAGAATTTAACTTCATTAATTCAAATAATCATCCAAATTTACTTTCATACCTGGTGCAGGTTTAGCAAAATCTGATTTATCCCGATTCAGGGGAATAGTACAATCAAACCCAACTTTGACAGTTTCTCGCGTTTCTGGATTTGAACTAGGATCTAGAGATGATCCTTTCACTCCAGTCTTAATAACTAATCCTGAATCTCCCTGAAATCGTGTTGCCATTGCCCATTCAACAGATTGTGGATTTGTAACATCTATATCTGAATCTACAATCCACACATGCTTCATGGAGGCATGTCCTTCAAAAGCAGCTTCAATTGCTTTCCATCCATCATCTTCATTTTTTTTATTAATTGCTACAACACCGTGTAACCATGATCCTCCACCATGTGTCATAAAAACGTCATGGCAATCTACAACTTTGTTAACGGAGTTAAAGATGGTTGGTTCTCGCGGCATCCCCATCAAAATTTTGTGTTCAGGGCCACTAGGTAACAGTGCATGAAATACTGAATCTTCTCTAATAAAAATACGTTTTATTCTTGCTACAGGTTGTTGCCGAATTATATCGGGTGTTTCTGTTAAATCAACAAAAGGTCCTTCGTCATGTGTTTCGCCAGTAAATTCACAAATCATTACAACTTCAGATTGAGGAATAGAGTGTCCTGCAAGTTCAATTACAGGTGAGTCAGCCAATGCATTTGCTACGGCCATTTCATCATCTTCAATACCAAATGAGGTAGCGGCTCCTAGTAGGACTGGAACTGAAACACCGTTGCAATATGCAAACTCCTTCAATCCTCTCTTCATATAATCCATTAGATGCCGGTCTAAAATCCTCATAACTAGGTGTTGATTATCAATTTTCATTGCACGGTGAAAAGATATATTTCTTCCATATTCTTTATCATAAGCAACGGCCATTGCTGAGGAAATATATGCACCTCCGTCAATGGGCTGGTGGGTTAGTATAGGTAATTTTTCCAGTGATGCCTCAATTTCTTTATAATTATTAGCAGATTGGACATTCGGTGTTTTTCCTTCTCTAACAGCTTTTGAAATTTTCTCTAGAATTTCATTTGGCGCACACCCAAGTCCGAGTGCTACGAGTTCTCTGCTAGAGCAAATATTTGTAATACATGGGAGAATACTACCTTTCACATTCTCAAGATAGAGTGGCGTATCTCCAGCTTCATCCATCAATGCAGCTACTTCATATACAGGATCAACTTCTTTCTTAATACGTTTTAGTCTTCCCTTCTTTTCCAACAAATCGACAAATTCTCTCAGATTCATTGTTTCTCTCCAAATGAAGTCTGATAGGCCCTATATCCGGCTTCCGTTATTGCATCATGTATTTTTTTCTGTGAAGTTTTATTTTCAGCTAAAGCAACCATATTTCCGCCACCACCACCACCGGTAAGTTTTGCACCCAGTGCCCCGGCCTCTTTTGAGATATCAACTAGTTCGTCCAATATTTTATGACCGACACCTATTGAATTTAGCAAATCATGATTTTCATCCATGATTTCTCCAACTAGTTCGGCATTACCTTCTTCTATAGCTGATTTACCCTTATTAGTAATCCTTTCAATTTCATCGAAGTATCCATTCATCAAACCAGGCTCTTTTTTCCAATTCTTCCTCACATTGCTAACTGTTTTTTTTGTTGATGCTTCTATTCCAGTGTCTCCGATAACTAGAAAGAATTTTTTACCAGGTTCAAATGTTTTTGGTTTTTTTCCTTTTACAAAATATACGGGCATTTCATAGGCAACCACCGTGTTATCAATTCCACTTGGAGTACCATGTACTACTTTTTCAGCGTCAAATACAAGTTCTGATATTTCATTAGCAGCTAAATCGACACCTAAATATCCCGAAAGAGCACGACATACTGCAGTTGAAGTGGCGGCGCTGCTACCCATACCAGATCCTTGTGGTAGTTTAGAGGATAAATTAATGGTCAAATTCGGTTCATTTTGTTTTGTCCGAGCTAGTATTGATTGGGCTAACACACTAAATTGATTCTTATTACTTTTTAAATTGAATTTTTCTCCAATATCTAAAGCATTTATTGTGAGTCCATCTTCACTGATTTCGCTCCATGCGGTTGCCCTCATACCAGATACGGGGATTGCTATCGCAGGTTTACCATAAACTACAGCGTGCTCTCCAAAAAGAATGATTTTCCCCGGTGCGGTAAACCGACCATCCATAATATATCCGAAATATGCTCACTTATACGGTTATCTGTCACAAAATTAATTAAAGTGCACTCTTTAGCAATAACATGGGATTTTTTGCAACTATAGGCCGAGGATGGCAACTTAGCAAGCTTAGTTTTTCAGTAATTAAAGCAGATCCAGAGCTTTTGCTTTACACTTTCCTTTCAGCGATTATGGTTTTTGCAACAATAGGTGCAGCATCATATCCAGCATACGAGGCAGATCAAACAGATGGAAGTCATTGGGCCATGACTGATGAAATTGATCCCGAAACTGGTGAGTCTACTAGCGAACCGACAAATCAGTATATGGCTTGGATTTTCTTGACTTATATGATTGGTAGCATAGTGGTAGTCTTTTGGAATTCTGCGATAATTGCTAGCGCTCATGAAAGACTAACAGGCGGAGATCCATCAATAATGACTGGCATTAAGGTTGCTTTCAGTAGGATTCACATAATTATTTTGTGGGGGATAATTACAGGTACCGTTGGCCTTCTTCTAAGGATAGCTAGAGACGCAATCAGCAATAATCAGAAAGCACACCCTGCAATGAAAATATTAGCCTACATTGTTCTAATGTTAGTTGAGGTGGCTTGGTGGATTTACACATTCTTTATCATACCAATGATTGTATTGGAAAAGAAAGGGATTAGAGAAGGATTGAGCGATGGCAGGTCCTTGTTTCGAAAGACTTGGGGTGAAAATGTAGCAAGTGGTTTGGGGATAGGTTTCCTATCTCTTATTGGTATAGTCTTTTCTGTTATTATTGGCTTTCTAGTGATGTCTTTTTCTCCAATAGGAGGTATAATTATTATGATAGTTATGATTGGTTTTACAATTCTTTTGTGTAATACTGCTGAAGTCGTTGTGGTCGCTGCACTGTATGAATATGCTAAGACTGGAAAAATGCCTGATTTGAATGGTAATGGTTCAAGATTTGAAGAAGCTCTTCCATGGAAATCAAAATCAGGTTGGGATAATGAGTCTGCCGAAAATAAAGTTTGGCGAGAAGGAACTGGTTAGGCAGTAAACCAAAGGTTATAAGAATCCCCAAAATAGGGAATATTATGAATCGTGTAGTAGTAGGTATTACTGGAGCATCTGGAATTCTCTACGGTATTCGCCTTCTCGAAGTTCTGAAAGAATTTGATGTTGAAGTTCATTTGACTTGCAGTTCGTCAGCCTCTTTAGTCAATAAACATGAGGGTGATGGGCGCAGTTGGGATGAAGTTCTTGCTATAGCGGATGTTGTACACGATAATGGTAATCTTGCAGCTAGTATAGCTTCCGGTTCTTTCAAAGCTAAAGCTATGGCAATTGTTCCTTGTTCAGGAACTACTCTCGGTAAACTAGCGGCAGGAATTTCGGATAATTTAGTTACACGTGCAGCTTTAGTTATGCTTAAGGAAAGGCGTCAACTAATTCTTGTTCCAAGAGAAACTCCATTGAGTACAATATACATAGATAATATGTTAAAATTATCAAATGCTGGAGCAATAATAGCCCCAGCCTCACCCGCATTTTACAATAAACCAAAAACATTGGATGATAATGTAAATTTCATTGTTGGTAGAGTCTTAGATTTGCTTGGATATGACTCTGAAATATTTTCTCGATGGGAAGGAAGTGAGTGATAGCTGGCAATTGTAAACAATGCGGAAATCTAGCTACCACTAATTGTAAAACGTGTTCTGAAGTACTCTGTAAATCATGTTTTGAGCATCATCGGTGCAAACCTTTGAGTTTTTAGTAGCCACTCTTTTCACAAATATCAATGAACCCCCAAACGGTTACGGTTGGAAACACCCAAATTAGAATTTTATCAACAATCAAGGGCTTAGTTTCGGAATCAGAAATTGTAGAGAATGAAATTGAATCTTTTGAACCTGATTTAGTGGCTTTGAGCGTTGGACCGGGAGAGATAGACGGTACAAGAAAATGGGATGGTCAGCCGTATGATATGTCTGGATGGGATGAGATTTATGGCCTTAGTTTACGTAAAATCGTAGGAGATGATGGTGTGAGATTGCCCCCTCCTTCATTTAGTACTGCAATAAAAGTTTCAGATTCTAAAAAAATAGAAGTGCTTGGAATAGATATGGATGAAGAATCATTTACTAAGTCATATACCTCTAACGTTTCTACTTGGCAGTTGTACAAAAGAGGGCGTTTAGAAACAAGAATGGTGAAGAATGGAATTGAAGGCAATACACCTAAAGAAATTGTCACTAATATGGAGAATTCCATTCGCGAAATCGATGGTTTTGCAAAGCTAGAGAATGATAGGATCAATGCAATGTGTAAAAATTTAAAATCTAATTTAGATAAACACAAAATCCTAGCAATTATAGAATTATCTAATGTTGATTCCTTGCTTAAATTGTTAAAAGAAAGCTAAAACACCCCTTTCTTTACGCGAAGTAGGGCTCGTGAGGTAGCTTGGAAACCTGCTGGGCTTCGAACCCAGATCCGGGGGTTCAAATCCCCCCGAGCCCGCCATTTTTATATCGTACTGGATAGGGTTGTAAATGGTTGATGCCGATATTGAGAATATGTCTGAGGATCATCGTCGTGCCATCAGAGATTATTGGCTTCAATTTCATCGTCAGAAGAAATTCACTTTACCTGAGGAATTAGAGCAAGCTAGTGGAAAGTCACTGGAGGAGATGGGCCTTACTAAGAGAGATTTCAAGATTAAGGATAGTAGTAGAGGTGTCCAAACTAGTGATTTCAAAGTAGAACACTCAAATGTCAAAAGTCAATTTACAGGTTTAACGAATGGTAATGGTCTGACTAACGGTAATGGCCTGACTAACGGCAATGGCCTGACTAACGGCAATGGCCTGACTAACGGCAATGGCCTGACTAACGGTAATGGCCTGACTAACGGCAATGGTCTGACTAACGGTAATGGTCTGACTAACGGTAATGGCCTGACTAATGGTAATGGCCTGACTAATGGTAATGGCCTGACTAACGGTAATGGGTTGGATGACCGATACTTGAACGAAGCAAGAACTGCAATTAAATTACAAACCAATCGAAATCGCAATGCACTTATTTCGATATTCGTATCGCTTTTGATTCTTATAGGTACAGGATATTATGCGTTTGTTTCCAATGATGATTCAGGAACTAATATTGATGGAAAAATAGATGACTGGGAAGGTACTGACCAAGTTTTACAGGCAAGTGGAACCACTGCGAACGCAAACATTGACTTGGTTATGACTGCAGCCACCACGGATTCCGTGTACTTGTCAATGTTGACTGTGACTGAAGAGCCCATGTTCGTCTCACCCCAGGGACATACTTTGAGGATTCTAATCGACAGTGACGATAATATGGAGACTGGATACTTTCTACAAGGAATTGGGGCTGACTATCTGGTTGAGATTTATGGTCAGAATGAACTTTTTGGTAACAACATAACAATCACCAGCTCATTTCTGTATGTGTTTGAAAATGGTAGAGATCCAAATGACTGGAATGGATTTGTAATTCTGGGCCCGGCTGAGACATTTTCTTCTGGAGATTTTACTGAAACTCAAGTTCCGCTATTCGACCTTGGTGCCAATAATGGTGATGTAATGAAGCTTATCTGGCAAACCTCGGATGGCCTGGGAAATACAGATGTGAGCGACGTTATAGTTAGCTTGGATGGAGATAATTCAGTTATTAGGGATGTACTGGACTCTCTACAAAGAATTGGTTCGGAGCCATTAGAAGAGAGGTTGATTATAGATGGTTACTTTGAGGATTGGCAGGATGTTGAGAAATATGCTGACGCTGCAGACAATGTTGATAATCCAGATATTGATATTGAGGAGTATGCCGGAATAACGCAGGGCGATGAATCATTCTTCTATCTTAGTGTCAAAGGCAATATGCTTCCCGGAGTCATGATTCCGTCCCCGGAGGCCAGAGTCATTCCTAGTTTCAATTCGAGTTTGGGCCCCATTGATATTGTGGACCCAATATCTGATACAACTGAACCCTCTCCTCTTCCAGAACTTAAAGGGGAGGATCTAATCTACGTTTTCTTGGATAC
>LWDU01036278.1_pt1 | contig 15681 bp, 13 predicted proteins | sample 727161 | NCBI WGS metagenome assembly LWDU01 (sample SAMN04566230, study PRJNA314399) | hydrothermal vent metagenome | isolation source: deep sea hydrothermal plume seawater | place: Mexico: Gulf of California, Guaymas Basin | collected 2004-07-11 | reverse complement strand
CCCGCCACTGTAACGGTTGAACAGCACGCCGCGATGAACTTCTCCCACCATCGCGGTGTTACTCGTCCCGTCCACGACGTCTCGAAAACTAGTGCCCCGCCACGACATCATTCCCTGATTTGCCTGGAGAGCTTTCCAATGGTGGGCGCTTGTATTGACACTTTGGCCTGTAATACGTTCACCTCTCGAACCTGCGATACCGGGGTAATTTGTTGGTTTTTCAGTTCGAAAAAAGAGGGTGGCATCGCTTGGGCAGAGAAAAGCGGGCATCGTTGTTCTGAGTAACGTCAGCCGTCGGGCGGCACCAGGGCGAAACGGTCCGCAGGTCGAAATGCCCACGTCAAAGTCAGTATTTGCATTGAAAAGCGGTGCCTGTTCGATCATCGGAAGGATCATCACTCGCCAGCTGAATCCTGAACCTTCAATCCATCCTGGACATCCGTTGTAATTCATATCGCCAACGACTTTTGCCTGCGGAAACATAGAATGCACATCATGGTAATTGTGCAGGGCCACGCCGATCTGCTTCAAGTTGTTTTTGCATTGTGTCCGTCGAGCTGCCTCACGTGCCTGTTGCACTGCAGGCAGCAGTAACGCAATTAGAATCGCTATAATTGCAATTACGACAAGCAGTTCGATGAGCGTAAAGGCCCGACGACGACGACGACGTAGTGTAAAAAAGTTCATAAGCAGACTCCCCTTGGCATGTGTAAAGAAAACGGTCTGGGTCTATCGCTTCACATATGCTCTTAAGAAACCCGTCGATAATCAAGCCAAATACGAATTTTTCAGGAAAACCTCGGTCGTGCTACCGAAAAAAACCACGCTCACAAGAAAACGACACTAGGGGTCCCCCCCCCCAGGCGTGATGCACAGAGCGAAGAACGGGAAAATTGGGCTTGCGGGGAAGACGGAAACCTGTTGCGCGCTGTGGACAGAAGTCTGTGACTCGCCACGGAGTGGCGGCAGCACATAGCCATGGGCTTCGGCCCATGGTTTGCGTGGGGAATGGATTCGTTCGCCGTGAAACGGCGACCGGGGTTATCGTTTGCGGAACAGAATGGCTTTGGCCGTTTCACGGCCTCCTGTTAATGTCGTATCCGTTCCCTGGGCTGGAAGCCCACGGCTACGTGCTTCGGCCTCTCCGAGGCCAGCCGCAGCGCAACAATGCCGTGTCTCATATTTCTTAGCGGTGCATCAGGCCAGTCCCCCCCCTGTATGTAGATTGGCCGGTGAGAGCAACCAACTCGCTGCGGCCACTTCTTTCAGTGGGCCAGCGGCGGCACGAGGTTCTGATCGCGACGGAATTCCACAGGCGTTCATTCTGATGTCATTCCTGTGGCAAGCCTGCCGTCAATTGCGTCAATAGTTTTTCTGCCGCAGCGAGTTGCGGGTTCAACTGCAGTGTCCGCCGACAACGCTCAATTGCCTCATTCAGATGGTCGTCTGATTCGGCCAGACAGCGGGCGAGGCGAAAGGCGACGTCGGACTCCCATGGTCGGCGGATTTGATCGCAGCGGCGATAGAACAACTCCCGAGTGAATTGTCGTTTGTCGCGAAAACAGTCCGCGAGCGCTGCCGCGAGCCGGGAGGCCATGTCATCCAGCGAAAGACTCGCAAAGATCTGTTGCTGTTCCGTGTCCAACATGCTGAGTTCCCGCTGGATTTTCACGACAATCGCGTCCCGATGTACGTTGACGTCAAATGTTTTCGTCATCGGAAAGACGTTCATTACCTTTAGCGCATAGGACTGCCCTGATACGCGGTCTTCCGGCAGCAGTCCCAGCAGCTGGTCAAGTCCCAGGTCCGTCGGGACTGCGGCGACATTCCACCGTCGTTGCAAGACCTGCTGCTGGACAAAGCGACTCAGAATGATGGCCAGCCGCCGGTGACCATCAAGATTGTAGTGGACGTGCTCGAGAAAGAAGTTGGACCCAAGCGCCGCGGGACCAGCTTCGACGGCCAACTGTTCGGCGGAATCGAAAAAGAAAACGTTGGACTGAGCTGTCTGCGTCGCCACGTCGCGAACGATCCCGCGGAACGAGCCGGGAGCCCGAAATCGGCAGCCATCAAGGTCTCGGGCCAGCTCAAACTCCTTTCGCGATTCCGGATATTGCTCCAATGCTTCCAGGCATTGCCCCATGCGGAAATGCAATAGCGAGGAATCGTTCGAAATCGCCTCAGCTTGTTTGAGTTGGTCATGCGCCTCCTGCCACAGTTTCTCCACTGTGAGCTGCCGTCCCCGGTCGAAAAACGCCCTCCAGTGTTTCAATTCGTCGGCAGCGAGTTGTTCCGGTAGATGAAAACTAACTGGAGAATGACCGCTCAAATTTGACGCCACCGTCGTAAGTACGATCGGAATTTTCGCGGAGGATGCCGTGGCGACGATCCGCTCCAGGTTTTCTCGATAGTACTGTTCTGCCCGCTTAAAGGCAGGCCCATCTCGCGGAATGGTCACGCTCGCAGGCAGCTCTGCCATCAAATCTTTCTGGTCGGATGGCTCATCGACAAATCCGGAGGCAATCAGTTGGAATAGGCGCAGTCGCCGGACCTTTGCAGCCAGCGAAGACTGAGACTTTAGCGCTGTCGCGGTTGTGGACGCAACTCCCTCCGGCCCGTAAAACTCGTTGTGGCCGGTGTGCACGATGATCAGATCGGGTTGCATCACAACGGACTGTTTGACAACGTCTGCCACACTGAAACTATTGATGGCGACCATTCCAACATTGATGATCTCGAATCTTTCGGGCGAGCTCTGCTGGTTCAGCAAGACCTCCACTTGCCGTGGAAACGAAAGTTCGGGCGGATAGGGGAATCCCAGCACTGTTGAGCCCCCGACAACGACAATCCGATAAACGCCATCAGGCCGTGGAAGGTCGAATCGCTTCGGCTCCGGTCCAGCCAGTTTGCGCCCCGAAAAGTAGCTCTCCTCCGCCCGCGGATTGACCTGATAGTCAAGTATTTTGGGGGCTCCTGGCACCTTTACGAAGAGGCCCAGGTCGTTGCCGATGTCAAACGAGACGAGCAGTGTCTCTACGAACAGAATGAGGGCTATCGGCAACACCAGTGCCCCAATTCGAAAATACCATATCCGGCGATTCGACCTCCCAACGGCAGGCCGCTGCGTTGGTGACGATGCCTGACACTCGATCGCGGACTTGCGTTTTCGATTCCGGTTATTGTCTGACATCAGTCTCACCCTGGACGGCAGGAGGATCGGTGTCGTTCCGTACTCGGATCCAATGATCGTGAAACGAGATTGACGGATGAATCTCGACGCGAGGCATGTGACAGGAAATGCACCCGGAATCCGGCGACACGGAGCACCGCGCGGAATGCGGCGACACGGAATGACATTGCAGGCACTTTTTTTCGTATTGCACGGTCGCCTATGACAGGTAGAACACAGCAGTCGTTGCCCGGACTGGACGTAGCATTTCGACTGCCCCAGGCCGACTGGCTGATACCGTACGATTTTCGGATTTTCCCGCGTGATCTCACTCTTCCTGACTGAGTCCTCGCCGCGATGACATCGAGCACATATCTGTATTTGGTCCGTGGTACGCCATGGTCGTTGTTCAAAACCGGCGTCAGCATCAGCCGGATTCCTATCCTGCATCAAAGCCGCGTGGGGGGCACTGTCGGTATGGCAGCTTTCGCAGCCGACATTCGGAATGAGGTCGACCAGATGGTCACCTTCAATCCTCCCCGAAGTGGTATGGCATTCGAAGCAACGCTCCAGAGTCTCTCCTCGAATAACGCGGCCGAAATATTCGATGTCCTGATGGGCCGGCCCGCCGAGTTGGCCAGGAGTGAGACCAGCCTGGTCCTGGCCAGTGAACCACGAAACACGGTGTTCAATTCCTGCCGGCACCTCCGTGCCATCCGGAGTCAGCGTCACAAACGTAATTGCGTGTTCTCCTGATCCAAACGCGAATTGCAGAGGAAATCGGTCTCCACCAAACAGCCCTGGAACCACCACTTCCATGCCGACGTCTTCCGGGAAATAGTGAAACGTCTTTTGGCGTTCTGCATCGGCAAACGTCATACCCTCGAATCGATCACGGAACGGAAAATCGCGTGTGGACGACAACGTTTTTGAATGGCCACTGGTTAAATAGTGCTGGAATTGCTTGTCGTGGCATTCTCCACACTTCGCCGAACCAAGGAATCTGGTCTCTCTGGCGATTAACGCAGGCGGATCTGGCGGGCCATGCGGTTCAGGTGGCGGCGCGGACTTGCCAGCAAACCACCAGATGCTGATGAGCAGCAACGCTCCGGCAGTGCTAAGCAGCGGCCATCGGGCAATCAACGATCTGGGCGTTTTCATGCGTTCATTTTATCAGATTATGACTTAGACAACAAAACGTCGGAGAATCGATGGTGCCGCAACGGTTCATCCGCTGAGTGGGGCTCACTGTACCACACAAGTGTTTGATCAGGAAAAATCAAGAGTCTGAGCCGAAGGTATCTGCAGGGAGTGAGAGCGTTGCAGGTCGGTCCAGGTTCGCTTTGAGGCTCGCAGACGTAACCGCCCAGTGATTATCAGCAGCGGCGGACTGACGTTGACACACAATGTAAACAACCTGCGGCGGAGCCGCAAAAGCACTTAGCCGTGGGTGAAACCGACGGAAGAAATTTCGCGGCTAACGACAGTCGTCGTGTCCGATAGCAACCGGCGACGAACCACGCGGTCGCACTGTCACGCCCCGGTCCCTATGGCGACGGTTTCGACGACGCGCCGATTAGCGTCACCCCGGCCCAGCTTCCAGATATATCCATCGACGATGAAATGGTGGATGTTTATTGCGGCGATCACCAGCAAGACACTTTCCGCCGCGCCGAACCCCAGCATTTGATAGCCGTACGGAAGGCAATTGAACAACGCGTAGCCGAGAACCAGGCACATTCCGTAGAAACAAATTGTGTGAAACACCACGCCCCGTTTGTTCTCCGGGCGGGCCACACGGTCGCGCACATGAAAGATCATGACAATCGCCAGGTACTGGATTCCGTGAAAGATGGTCGTCCAGACGAATCCATCAATCAGCGGGAAAACGACAAACCACACTCCGTTCGTCATAATTACCAGCAGGCTGATCAGCGGCATGCTGCGGCGATTGGTCAACCACACCTGCGCGAACAGCACCAATGGCAATGCCATTGCCAGAACTCCCAGGACTTCGGTCACCAGATTCACCCCTCCGCGCCAGTCGACCTGGCTCCACACCAGTTGTTCGGGTATGTGCCATGCGACGACGTGCTTTGAAGTCGCGACAAGCAGCACCTTGAAGAAAGGGAGAATTGCGATCCACCACAGAAATCGTTTTTGATTCTGAGTAAGCTCACAACCAGAACGAACGCAATACATCACGGCAAGACCATACGCCTGCGCTGCGTAATGGTAGGGCGACCACGAAAGGTAAATCAATTGTACGTATCGACCTATGACATCCGCCTCAAACATACACAATGTCAATACGCCCAGGGTTACTGTCGGGAAAACCATCGTCAGGAATGGTAGGGCGTCCCGTGACCCGGGTTTCGTATACAGGCGGACTGTCGACGCGGCAAAATGTGCACTGTTGCTGCACAGGATGAACCACGGCAACATGGTGAAGTCGCGCATCACTGGCGGATCAGCGAGTAAGTAGACCGCGGGAATTACGATTAAGCTCAGGCCACCTCCGATCACAAGATAGTCGAAGATTGGATGAACGAAACAACGTCCGATCAATCCCATGGAACGCAAGGTGGAACTGATAGCCATTGGACAATTTCTCCGCAGCCCGCCGGACGTGTTCGAGTTCGCGCGGTAACGCATCAGTAGTTTTTTAAGGGATATTTCAGGGCGCGTTGTGCAGGTTCTGAATCTGGGTTAAGTTCAAGAGCCTTTCTATAGGAAGCGGCCGCCTCCTGGTTCCGCTCCAGCGCCAGCATGACCGCCCCCTGCGTGATCTGCAACCGGGAAGAGTCAGGATTGAGTCTGACGGCAACGCTGCTGTGGACCAATGCGTCTTCAAAGTGTCGCAGTGCGTCTTCAGCGTGTCGCAGTGCGTCTTCAGCGTGTCCAATTCCGAGCAGAACAGTGGCGAGTTCGCCATGTAATTCAGAATCGTCAGGCGCATGGTTCAGCAGTCCACGAAGTCCCAGAACGATGCTATCCGTGTCGTGAGCTTTGTATGCCGTGGAGAGTAACTGAAGTTGAGTAACGCCGTCGTCAAAATTGATGGACGCGGCGGTCTGTAAGTCAGGGATGATCTCAGCGTGCTTCCTTGTGTCAATGAGATGCCGATGGGTGTCGGCGAAACCAACACGAATCTTTGGCGGCCGCCCATCGCTGATCACTGAATGGGCGATTCCTCCACTAAGAAGCACGGCGAGTAGCACATTTCCCACGACAAACAATTGCGCCGAACGGTCGATTGGTCGCGCGCGTCGAGTGACTTGAGTCATCGCTGTCACAGACTCGGAATTGAACAGGGTTGGCCCAAAACCACATAGAAAAGGGCCGACCAATACGGAAGATATATTAGACGCTGACGAAATCGAGCGACTCCATCACTGTTCAACTTCGCGGGACGCCCGCACTACTCTTCTTTCGCCTTGCCGCCACTTAAGTATTCTGCGTCCGTCATGCCTTCCATGCCGGAAGATGCCAAGTCGTCTTCAATCGGGGTCGTGTCTGTTGCTGGATCAGGCGCGTCGAGATTTCCGGACCCTGGTTCGCCACCACAACCTGCAAATGTGAAACAAACAAACGCGACCAGCAACAGTGAAATACGAGTCATCGAAGAGCCCCTCTTAAATCTTAAAAACGTGTTGTAGACAATTGGCGGAACTAATTGGCGGAACTATTTAGGTGTAGAAACTCAGGCTAGGCCACATCATTAGAACGGCTGCTGACATCGAATTCAACTCATTCCATCGGGCGATTCAAACACTCATGGACAAACTCTGACACTTCAAGCAACTTCTCCTCTGTGCTATCCAGGGTGCACGCGTTCAATGTTGCCCGGGGGATGAGTATAAACCACACGGTTCTCGTCCCTCATGTCCCCGTCTTCTCCCCTTTTCCCATGCCGGTCAGGGGCAGGACAATCGCGCACGACGCCAGTGCGAGCCAAAGCAATCGACTGACTCCCGGGTCAGGCATCAAGACTTCAGTTCGTGCATTCGGCAGGAAAACGCTGGCCGCAAACGGGAAAATCAAACCGGCGAGCAGGCCCCCAAGAGTCCCGCCGGCAATGCAGGTTGACAACAGCCGAGGTCCAAACATCGGCAACGTAACTGCCAACCCAACTCCTGCCCCGACACCCAATCCTACGAGTCCGAACATGGTGCCCTGCACGATTATTGTCCTGGTAAGCGGATCTTCAGGTAGAGCGGGAGATGCAGTGAGCATGCCACCGAGGATTCCTCCACCGACAGCGAAAACGCCGGCAATCAAAACGGCCAGCGGCGCCGCCCAAATCGCTCGCAACCCCTGACGGCGAATCTTTACTTCGGCGATCGTCAGGAACAGTCCCATCGTTGATGCCAACAGCGCGAGCGAAAACGCAGCATTTTTGTTGCTCGCAGCCACGGAGGCATCCGCTATTTCCTTACTCTGAGCTGTGGTAAGATTTCCCTCTAAGTCGCGTAAGTGCTCTTGGATTTGAAAGACGGGCGGCAGGACCTCAAGTGCCCCCCAGACCAGGCAGGCGACAAGCCCCGAGAGGATCAAGCCTGGGATCGGCGATAACAAGAGAGCGTTTTCTCCAACCAGCGTCGGAGCCGACAGGCTACCGGGCAATATCTGCTCAGCACTGGTTTCTCCAGCAACCGCATCCCCGTCGTTTTTGTTTGGTTTGTCTTCCGACATGGTTCACCACAGTTAGAACTTATTCGGACACGGCAAGACGACGACAAAAATGATCGGTCAAATGCTTTTTCCACGGAGTTGACGGGTTAGCGACGCCCGTCACCCGTCGCAGAAATCTCCGATGATTATTATTCTGCCATCGACCAGATCACAATACAACTCTTACGGTGCCTTGGGTTCCGTTATCTCAAGCACCGTATCCACAGTAACCGGGCCGGTCACGATCTGTGATTGCCCGGACGGCCATTGGATCTCGATGCGATCGACATCGCTGGACGTACCCAAGCCGAAGTACAGAGGGCAACTGCTTTGCGACAGGTACCCTGACTTGCCATCGTAGACCTTTACATAGCGTTGCGTTGCTGTGTGGACGGTAACTGTGGCCCCCAAACCGTCACGATTTGATGATATTCCCGTCAGGTCAATCTTCAGGAAATGATTCCGGTGTTCTTTCTCCATCAGATTGCTGACGAGCACCATGGGCTCGGAATTAAAGTCGTTAGTGATAATGTCGAGGTCACCGTCGTTATCTATATCAAAAATAGCGGACGAACGTGTCCCTAGCGCGCCCCATGCGGCGATTCGCGTGACATTTGCACCCTTGGCTCGATACGCTTCTGCTAACTCGCGGTCCTTTCCTGCTACATCAAATTCGAACCAAGGGACGGCCGTCCGATCGGCACGTCGCGGTTCGACACCCAGCAGGTACTCAGCATCCAGAAACTCGCGGCCTTCATTGTTCAGTAACACGGAATTGATGGCATAGCGGAATGGGAAATTCATACTGGCAGTTACAAACACGTCCTCGAAGCCGTCGGCATTCAGATCGCCAACGCTCAGGCCCCACGGCCAGTAAGTTTCCGCTCCAATGCGACTGGAGATTTCCTTATAAGTGCCGTCCTGCTGCTGCTGAAAGAACGCATTCCCCATGACGTGATTGCCATCGGAATTTAATATTTCCGGCGCAAACTGCTCTTTGGGTGTCTTGAGCTTTTCGTTTTTCGGATCGGCAAGATCGCCCATGTCTGTGTGCATATCGGTCAGATAGATGTCGAGCCGACCATCGTTGTCGAAGTCGAAGACCTTAATTCCCATTGCCCCCCATGGCGACGCAGGAAATATCTCGCGACTCTTCTTTACGAATCGTTGCCCTTTTTCATTCTCATAGTACTCGTCATGTCCCTGCATATTCAGCACGTAAAGATCGGGCCAGCCATCTTTGTTAACGTCCAGTGGACTGGCATCACCCGACCACGATGAATCCTGCAGGTCGACTCGGGCGGAAACATCGACAAATCGATTGCCCCCCTGATTCTCGAACAGGACGCTGCTTTCAGAACGCTCGGGCTTCAGGTGTGCCGCAAACGCATCCGGGTTGGCCACGTTGTATGAATATGCACGGTCATCAGGACCGGTGAACCGATCGTTAATGACCGTTGTCGATTTATCCGTTGTGTACTTACCGACGTTCACCAGGAACAAATCCAGCCGGCCGTCACGGTTATAGTCGAAGAACACGGCGGATGACGAATGCCCGTCGTAGTCGAGACCGGACGCCGAAGAAATGTCGGTGAAGTTTCCCTTGCCGTCGTTCTCGAAAAGAACGTTGGGACTGCGTACATTCGTAACGTACAGGTCAGCGTCTCCATCGTTGTCGATATCCGCAAACGACGCTGACACACCGATCCGATCACTGACCGCAACGCCAGCGGTTTCAGTCATGTTCTCGAAAGTTCCGTCCCCGTGATTCTTCCACAGTTCGTTGCCTCCCACCTGTGTGACAAAGTACACATCGTGTAATCCGTCACCGTCAACATCACCGATGGCAATACCGTTTCCGTGATCGTAGTGGCATGGTTTGTGCTCGCGACCCGCGTCGTCGACGATGCGGTTTCGGAACGTAATGCCACTCTCGCGACGACGATCGAAGAACGAAAAATCGTGAAACACATTGAACTTGTCGACCGTGGCGAGTTGAGCCTCACGCCGTTTTTCCACCCACGTTGGATTCAGCAGGTCGTTATGAATCAGAAGGCGTTCCTCCAGTGCCGTGTAAAGATCGCGCTTCATCTGTTCGAGTTCCGTCGCAGAACCGCTGTCGTAGAAGCCTCGGATGTGGCCCTGCGGGTCGATCAACACAAATTCAGGACTGTGCGTGATCGGAGCTCCTTTGGCATTTTTGTCTTCTTCCACCGGCAGCTTGAAGCCCTGCCTGGTTAATGCCAATATCGTGTCCTTCGGACCGGTCAGAAATTTCCAGTGATGCATGTCAGCCTTGGCGGCCACTGCATATTCCATCAGAACCTCCGGCGTGTCATACTCGGGATCGACAGTTATGCTGAGCATGCGGATGTCGTTCCAGGCCGGATGACTCTTCCATTCCTCCTGAAGTTCGGCCAACCGTGCTGTCTGCACGGGGCAGGTTGCCTGGCATCGCGTAAAAATGAAATTCACAACGCACGCACGGCCCAGCAGTTGGTCTGAACCATACGATTGCCCGGACTGATCCGTCAGAGAAAAGTCGGGGGCACGCATCAGAACCGGTGGTTTTTCCACCACGGGAACGACTTCCTTCTCGCCTAGCGTTTCTGTTGAAACGGGCGCTGTCTCGGAACCGCAGCCGCTAAGCAGCGCGAAGAAAAAAATTGCGATTACTTTTCTCATGGGAAGGTTTCAACGGCATGGCCGTTGACCCAAATTCCTGCTACCGCTCGGAAACGATCCGTTGTCGCTCCGAAATGACGTTGCCGCTACAGTGAATCCGGTCGATAGCCGACGTCTGAATATTCTACCGACTGAGGCACAAACAAATCATCAAAGTCCGGATCTGACGCATCGAGTGTATTGGCTGACGAGTCAATTGTCCCGCGCAGATCACTTGTGCTTCCTCCAAGAAAGCAGCCTCGAACATTTGATCCGTCAAGGAGATCAAGCTCGTACCGGTCTTCGCGCGAAATACCGCCCTTCCTTGTGTTCATCCAGAAAATGGAGTTTATGTATGTGTTTTCGGTTCCCTTGTCGTCAGCCCCGTTCCAGTTGTCCGTGAATGTGCAGCGATCGACGGTGACTCGGGAGTTCGGGAATACGGTCAGCGCGCCACAGCCGTGCTCTTCGTTGTACGGATTATCCGAACCACCAATGTAGTTTACGCCGGTGTTCGACACATTACCTGTGAACAGGCAGTTGCTTATCTTTGCGGAACTGCCGACCAGAACATCGACGGCAGACCCCGTAATCTGACAACGGTTATTGCGAAAGATGCAATTCCTGATCGTTACCGGATGTGTGTTGAAGCCCACCTGTTCGATCGATATTCCTCCACCGCACGGGCTGGTGTAATTGTCTGAAATCTCCATGTTGAGTATCGTGGGATACGACCGTCCAAACACTTTGATCCCACCGCCGTCCGCGTAGAAGAATAACCCCTTTTCCAGTGCAGGAATCCGGGAGTCCGGTTCAATGGAGGCCGGCCCTTCTGTTGTGACTACAAAGTTGTTCGCTCCCGTGACTTTGAAGCCTCGGATAATTGTTTTTTCGGTCACGCCGTCGCCGAAAAAAATGACGTGATTGACAACTGCCGGGTAACTCTTCGCGGATTTGTCCGCGATCTCTTTGTTTGCTGCCGTCAGAACCACGTCCCCTTCGGCCTCAAGCACCACGCCGTCGTGTTTGCGATTGAACCAAATCAATGCCTGGCCTTCGCTCGACGGGCGATAGGTTCCGGCATGAACGCGAACAGTTTTGTTGACCGGATCCTTCGCTGCCGATTCGATCGCAGACTGAATGTTTTCACCAGGATGAATGTGGTAGACGCCGTCGTTCCCCGGAGCCACGGCAGAAAAACGAGGGGGCGACGTGTCATCGGAACAACCAGCAAGAAGTGCGAGGCCCAGCGAGCACTGAAATACCACATTGGTGGAGAGCTTCATTGGATCTCTTTGTACCAGGAGTCAAATGCAGTTTTGGATTGAACGATTACTTTCCCCATGTCTTCATCGTGAAATATCCGAACTCCACACAACGGGTCCGCAATGATATCAATCGAACGCTCCTCCGTGACTCGGAATTCGAGGAGGTATGTGAGTTCCGGAACGGCAATCTGACGCAGGCCAAGATCAGGGATTGCCATAGTGTACACGTAGTCGTCGCTGGTCACCAAAAAGACGACATCTCGTTCTAGCGGCAAGTGGAGCTCTTTTTCGACACTCGCGTCGTCTTTCGTGTTGAACTTTCCGTCAGGACCCGGAAAGCGGAATCGCCAGATGAAATCATGCCCAACGACCTGTACCTGAATCGGAGTCTTGAGCGCCGTCGGGGACCAGGCCTGATCCGACGCAGACGTCGATAAAACTCGCCATGCGATCAGACCTGTGACGCCCGCCATGAAACAGAGCACCGTCGGCGTGCCCAATAATGTCGTCAGTTTCATGGAAATAATTCCCACACCATATGCCGCTACAGACGATTGGGGAAATCTAACGCGTCAGTGGGTTTTGATTCAGGATGTTGGGCCAGTCCCTGAAGTATGCACCTGTACTGTGTCGGCTCAACGGGGTCAGGCTGTCAGGCGTCCGGCGGATGAGAATGGATACTGTAACGGATTGTGGTTTTCAGGTTCCGAGAGTCTTTCAGTGGTGAATCCACTGGTCGCTGTACATCAGGGCGCTGAGGCTCGCCGAATTCAAACCGAATTCATCGACGCGGCCGACAACGCTGTTCGTCACAAACCCGTTGCACAAGGTGCCGAGGACGCCACCAACCCAGTGACGGTGGAAGAATGACATGCGGGCCAGGCTCCATTCTTTTCTTCGCAGCGTTCATCTCATGGGTCTACCTGCGCTGCGTGGGTGCGGGCGAACCGTTGCGTTTGCCAGCTGCCACTTCTGTGCGACGTTGGTTTCCCAAAGTTCCGTGACTTTGACTACGTCCGGGCCGGGACCAGTACAACAGCAGCTACGTCATCCACGGCGTAAGGACCGAGAATCTGAGGCTCTTCGGATTCAGCGCCGAAAGGCACGAGCAGCAGCGTTCCTCGCTGACTCTCCCGCGAATCGGGAAATCCCTGGACGACGGTTCCGTCCTTCAGAGTCACCTGAACCTCGTGCGATTCATTGACGCCCGCCATGTCAGGGTGCGTCAGGACATCGAAGCGTTCCCAGGTCCATGTCCACAGAGTTGCCTGGATGTCTACGCGACCCGCGATGTCCAGCCATTCGACTTCGGCCTGGCGCAGCTGTTTGAGCGTTGCCTGTCGACACCATGGACGAAGCACGTCGTCAATCCACTGTCGACGAGAGGCCGCTAATTCTTCAAACGAAGTCTGAGAACCTGATGCGTCATCTTCAGTCATTGAACCTGACGATTGCCAAACTTGGAAGCGGTCTCGGACGTTTGCGTCGGTTGGCTGCGATTGCCCGCTGTTGTATTCCTCTGGCTGCCTGACGTGCCTGCAGCGATCTGAGGTTTCTGAGCATCCGTTTTTGGTGCCCAGCTTGCGACGGACCAGGTCGGATACTCATCAGCCACGCTGACGGCAAGATCCTGCAGGCTTTCCATCAGGCGTTTGTTACTCATCTGTTCATTTCGCAGGACCCGCTGCAAGACGAAACGTCGATTGTTCGGGATGTAGGCGAAGAACTTGCCGTTGCCGAGTCGGTCGTTGGCAGCAAGCAGACGCAGCAGGGCCGTGCGGGGGACGTCGTTTGCCATTTCGGGAATCTGGTCCAGCCACGCCATCACCCATACCGACTCTCCGTTGCGGCTCAGCACCGTCGACATACTGAACTTCCACTCTTCGCCGCGAACCTTCGTCTTGAACGCGAAGTCGTACCGTTTCTCGGTTCGGATCGGCTTCAGGCCAATGGTGATCAGCACCTGCCCAAGTGACTCTTCGGTAAGAGCGCCGGGCAGAAGTGTGCTTGTGTCGTCCTGTCCTGTCGCACTGCTGGCAAGCAGCAGAATCGGCAGGAGAACCGCTGAGGTGAATTTCATGGTTTGCACTCCTTCGCATTAATCCAGCGGATGAGCACTGTCCCGCAGCGCTCGCGTCACAGAACGGGAAGTTGTCCCGGTCATTCTGTAACGTTGTCTTCCTGCAGATCGTGACGTCAGGTCGCTGCGTTCCGCAGATCCTGCCGACACTCACTGGTACTATTGGTCGAACAGAGCCGTAAGGCAGATTTGGGACCACGTCTCAAACTCATCCAGTTCACGCAGCAGTTCTTCCGGTTGCGCGAACCTTGCGTCTATCATCGACTTTTCACGTGGCGCAACTTTGGGGGAGTCCAGGTCGAAAATGTGAACAATTCCCAAATGGACTTTTCCCACGTCCGTTTCGTCGTCATTGATCAGTCCCACGCATCGCTCTGTCCATTCGGCGTCCAGATGGATTTCTTCTTCGATCTCCCGCTTCATTCCTTCAGAATACGGTGAACCCACTCCATTCAAATCCAGTGTTGAGACATGACCGCCCACACCGACCGACCGTTTGGCATGCAACCGGGCTTCTCCCTGGTCGTTGCCGCGGCGATAGTTGAACACGCTGCCGCCGCTGCGAAAGATGCAATACGGGATCAGCTGTTTGAAAGAAGGATCTTCTTCCATTTCGTTGCGAGGTCGGTAGCTCGCGTGAATGGGATCGAGAATGACATCGAGATACCGATCCATGTCGCCGCAGAATCCCTGGAAGTGGCCGATCTCGTGGAACACGGCAGTCGGGATTACGAGCACCTGTTCCACAGGCGCATCAACGGCATTGGTGGTCGCTGTTTCCGTCATGAGTTTGACTCCTTCAAAGTAATGTGTGAGTGTCGATCAGGCCTCAAAGAGGCACTACGCGGCGGTTCCATGCATCAGCGACTTCACAGCCGCAACAATATCCGGCTGTCGCATCAGAGACTCGCCCACCAGAACGCCTCCGACGCCGGCTTCGCGAAGCCGGACGATGTCCTCGTGAGTGCCGATACCACTCTCGCTGACGAGGACAACATCATCGGGAACATCTTTCTTCAGGTCGAAGGTGTGTTCCAGTGTCGTGACGAAGGTTCGCAGGTCTCGGTTGTTGATGCCAATTAGCTGCGCACCGGTTTTCAGAACTCGCGAAAGATTTTGCGGTTCGTAGAGTTCAATCAGAGTTTTCATGCCCAGTCCCTGTGCATAATCGTGCAGATCCTGTAGCTGGACGTCGTCAAGACATTCCGCAATCAGCAACACGCAGTCTGCGCCCGCCACGCGAGCCTCCAGAATCTGATAGCGATCGACGATGAATTCTTTTCGCATCACGGGAATCTGAACCTGAGTCCGGATCTGCTTCAGGAAGTCAAGGTGGCCCTGAAAGTACTTTTCGTCCGTCAGCACGCTCAGGCACTGAGCTCCCGCTGTTTCGTAGCATCTGGCAATTTCCACCGGGGAAAAGTTCTGCCGAATGATTCCGGCCGACGGCGAGGCTTTCTTCACTTCTGCGATTAATCCTGGCCGTGTGCCGGCCGACAACGCCGTCAGAAAACACCGCACCGGCGGCGCATGCGGCAGCTGAGCTTCAAGTTGATCTGCGGGAAGCCGTTTTTTCGCGGTGGCTACTTCTGTTTGCTTGTGTGTGACGATTTCGTCAAGAACGGTTGTCAATGTCGGGCTCCGCTGTATCTGGCGGTTTTGAGTTTTCTGAGCAATCTGTGATCTGCACGGGGATCAGATGATATCCTTGACGTTTGGCGATACAACACGGCCACGCGGTTACAGCGAATTTCGCTGATTCATGGCCGCGAATGATGCTTTTTGGTTGTAGTTTTGTTGCTGCCACGAGCCAGTCGTGTTTTCGA
>LWDU01041330.1_pt1 | contig 15686 bp, 17 predicted proteins | sample 727161 | NCBI WGS metagenome assembly LWDU01 (sample SAMN04566230, study PRJNA314399) | hydrothermal vent metagenome | isolation source: deep sea hydrothermal plume seawater | place: Mexico: Gulf of California, Guaymas Basin | collected 2004-07-11 | reverse complement strand
GTTAGGGTCCACCCAGTCTCCTAACACTCTCAGCACCTCAAGCAGGGATGTTCTCAGTGCCTACGGATCAGGGTAGCAGATAGCAGGGTCTGGTATCGGAAGAGGCGAGTTGTATATCTAGTCTGCTAACTAGCGTGGAGGCTCGTCCGAAAAGCAGACGAACCGAAAGGTTAGGGTGATGTAACCGTCTACTTCCGCATTGGCAGCGAGGTATATTCCCTTGCGGGTTGCACGAATCAACACATATGGAGAGACCATGGCGAGACAGAAGATGAGAAGAAGCAGCGAGAGCTAAGGAAGCAAAAGAAGAAACAGGAGAAGGCTGAACGCCGGAACCAAGAAGAGGCAGCCAGCCCAGCACCCGAAGAGGGGGACGTACAAGGACGGGGAGTTGGACGGACCGGGTGAGTCCTACGACGAGAACGGTCAGTTGATGGTGAAGGGGACGTACAAGGACGGGGAGATGTGTGGTGAGTGGTTGGACGAGGGTGAGACGGTCACGTCACCTACGACCCCTGTCCTCCCGACCTAGAAGGTGGGAACTAGCCCCCGACCCTTTTGTTTCAATCCAAGTGCGAGCTGCTGCTATAACATGCTCTATATCAGATGATTGATTGTACACACCAATCGACAACCTCAGAACGCCACTCCGAATCGAAAGTTTGATTCCTGCAGCCACGAAGTGATCATAAAGAGAATTCATGGCGGGATCATCAGCCGAATAGTGCCGCCCTCCTCCACTCTCCCCAACAGATACAATATGTGCTAAATGCGACCCTGGGCTCCCGCCTGCTACAGGCAAGCCAAGTTCCAGTAGCCCGGTCGCTAATTCCGATGCAAGACCACAGACATGAGCTTCCACATTCTTCATGCCCCAGCCCGCGAGTAAATCTAGCGCGGTAGCTGCCGCTGTCGCACCGAGATAGTTGTAGTTGCCTAAATCAAAGCGGAGTGCACCTGGCTGATACTTTAGCTCATCCTCAGCGAAAGCAGTCTCATGAGCCTCACCCAAATCAATCCCGTACCGGGCGACGTGGATCGGCACTAGGGACTCGGCGACTTCGCGACGTACGTAGAGAAAGCCAAACCCGTAAAGTGAGAGCAGGCACTTCTGTGTAGCGACTGCTAGGGCATCAATTCCAAGGTCGCGAACATTGGTATCTATCGCTCCAATCGATTGAGCCGCGTCAACTAGCGTTAAAGCACCTACCTGTTTTGCAGCCAGGGCTAGGCTCTTTACATCGGTGAGGAACCCAGGAGCAAAGGAAATACTGGGCATCGTGACAACCCGTGTACGCTCGTCGAGCGCGTTACCCATCGCTGCAACGGGTATCCGACCCTCATCAGCAGGAATTGTCCTAACCTCGATTCCCCTTGATCGGGCAAGATTGAACCAGAGATAGATGTTGTTGGGATGCTCGAGCTCTGGGCAGACCAGGACATTGTCTCCAGCCTCCCAAGGCAGGCTTGCAGCGAAAAGGTTGAGGCCCTCCGAGACGTTCTTAGTGATCGCTATCTCGTTCACACTCGAGTTGATGAGACCTGCAAATGCGTGACGAGCTCGCTCAACTTCGGCGCGCAATTCGTCCTTATCGCCTCCATAGTGCATGCGTGTGTGGATATGGCGATCAACTGCTGCAGACACAGGCTCGGGCATGAGACTGCGAGCTGACACATCGAGATAGACTTGTCCGCTTGCTCCGGGGAAAATGCCCCTGACCTGGGAGTTCATGTTCGACCGGCCTCCGATTCTGCCACTATTGAGGTTCCGATCATGTCACCCATGATGTTCACGGTTGTATTACCCATGTCGACTAGCCGATAAATTCCACCAACGATCGCAGCAACCTCGATTGGAAGATTAAAGGCTTGCACATAAATCAAAGCGATCACAAAGCCACCCCCCGGGATTCCTCCTGAGGCTTCTGAAAGCAGAAGTCCGACTAACAGGATCGTTAGAAAGGCAGCTGGAGCGAACTCCACACCAGCAGCCTGAGCCGTAAATAGCAGCACGGCCCCAAGCATAACCGAGGTGCCATCTTTGTTGAGTTGGGCGCCGAGCGGGAGAGTAAAAGAGTACACAGCACGAGGCAAAGAGATTTTCTCAGCAACTTCGAGTCCAACTGAAAGCGAGGCTAAACTCGATGTCGTCGCTGCTGTTGTTGCCCACAACGGACCCGTGTCCCGCAGAAAACGGCCAGGGCTCCTAGTAGTAAAGAATCGCAGGAACATCATGTACCCGAGGAAGACCACGAATTGAGCCGTCCAAACACCCAGCAAAAATCTGGTCATGGGACCAATAAGCTGAGTACCGTAGCGTCCGACAGTTACGGCCATGAGCGCCCCGATGCCGACAGGAGAAACCAGCAAAATCAAGTCAACAAGCTTCCGAAAGAGCCTAGCAAGGTCTTCGTACGCGTTGGCCAGGCGCTGTCCGGCGGTACCACCGATAAGGATTGTGGCAACCCCGAGTAGAACTGAAATCACTACCAATTGAACGACATTCCCCTCCGCGAATGCTTGGAATACATTTGTTGGCACCATCCCCAAGAGGACCTCCGCGACCGAGGGAACAGCTCCTACGGGCCCCTCAACCTGCTCCGACAATTGCATGCCCACACCTGGGCGGAGGATGGCCATCGCACCGATCCCTAGGGAGATCGCGACGAGGTCAGTGATCACGTAGTAGCTCATGATCTTTCCTGCGAGGCGGCCAAACATGCGGACATCAGAGAGTGCAGTCAGACCAGCAAGCAGATTAAAGAAAACAAGCGGTACCGCTGCAAGTACAAGCACCCGAATGAATAAGTCACCGATGGGCTGGATGACCTCGACCTGCTCACCGAGGAAAACCCCTAGAGCCGACCCAACACCCATACCGATAAGGATTTGGGTGCCGAGACCTATCCCGCGACCACGGCTACTCGGAATCGGAGGCAACTCCGGGTCGCTGCTCACCTCACCCTTAAAGTTCACCGCGTATGGGAAGGCTCGAGGAGGGCAAGCACACGCTCAAGCATTTCGGAATAATACGTTTGCACGTTTGTACTTGTAAGCGGAATCCACTCGTCCACGGCTGCCGGATTACCTTCCGCAATTTCCCCATTCGGCCGAATTGTGTGCCCGATATTCCACATGAAGGCAACCACCTGTTGGTCGGTACCAGGAAAACTCAGAACCTCTTCCCATTCCCAAGTGTTCGAATAGCCTCCCGGAGGCATCCCAACCACAGGCCCCAAGCCGTTGTCCACAATGATTGACACGAACTGATCAAGGTGAGAACCACCACTCGGCCCAGAAATGATACCTATGGGCCCGCGAAAGTGCTTTTGAGCTGGCTCGAGTATTCCGTCAGACTCCTTTGGTGCATGGGCTAGCTTGAACGGCACATTTGAGCTGTACGGCTCCCCTCGGCTAAGCGCGCCAAGAACGTCATCGTCCAGCCATGACATCAACCAGTTTCCATCGTCAATTGTCTCGGAGACCCCACCATCATTGATGTTGCGGGCCGCGAAATCGAGTCGCTTGTCCTCGATAAAAGGTTCAGTCACATCACTGATCCTCAGGTTTCCGAACGTCGTTTTGAAAGGAAGCGGCTGGAGCCTTTGCATCGCATAAGCTCCGAGGGATCCACCTCGGCTGCGTGTGACATCCATAACCAATGTGTGATCCAACAATCCCCTGGATTCAGCGAATGCGACTAAAGCATCGACATCAGGGACCATCGTTTCACGAAATCCTCTCCATACGAGAACGACAAAGCGGCGACCATCTTCGGGGACAAGAAAATCATACGTGGGAGTGCTCAATTCGATCACTAACCCCGGATAGTTTGGATCTCCAGAACCAGTCCATGAGAGATCACTTGGATCTCTGAAAGGCAACGAGTATGCGGACTCAGTGCCAGAAGAGGACCGAGTAACCAAAGTCAGCTCCTTAGCTCGTAAATAGCCTGGGAAGGCCGCTGTCGATAATGTCATCGCTTCTGCAAGCTTCCAGCGTAAGGCAATCGAAGTAGAATATCTCATGAATGCTGTGGCAGAGTCATGCCAAGCATCGACCGGCATCCCGTTTACAGTCAGGATTTGGTCTCCGATCTCAGGTAATTCCGGCCAGCGTGGATCAATGGCTCGATCTCCAACGAAATAACCAGCATCTTCATCTGAATAGTCCGGAAAAATCCTAACTGGTACCTGTGCGGGTTCATCCGACTCTCCATCTAAGACGTCTAATCCAGCGCTATCCGGAAGCTCAAGACCCCCAGCCACAAGGTAGAGATCTAAATGACGGTCCCGGCGTGCATGACTGAGCCGAGCAAGTGCGTAATACAACTCTTGCTCAGTATTTGCGGAGACCACTACATCGCGTAACCGCTCCATTTCCTGAACGGGATCGAAGCCCAAGCGCTCATTCTTGACTGGTGAGAACGCTTCTCGCCGCTCGGTGCGCGCGATAATAGTGTCGAAGAGTTCCGCCCGTAGCTCCGGGGTACCGGTCTTGGAAAAAGCGGCTTCCGAGCACCCCGTAACAGCTCACATGAGGCCGAGCAAACTGAATCCAATTAACCTCTGCAATTTATTCATCTGCGTAAGTTGGCCTAGGGCTAGTACTCGGCAAGGGTGGACGGGAGTACCCCTTAGATAAACAGAACAACCCCTCGGATGAGAGAAACCACTCTCCTTCACCTGGGGCAAGGTCTGGCCACGGACCTTGTGCTAACGCAATGTGTACCTGGAAAATCAAGAGAAAACATTGGAGACTGGGCCATGATCAAGCACGCGACCTTCACTGCTGCATTCCTGCTGATCTGTGTCGCAGCATGCACAGAAGCGGAGGAGGGAGCCCTGGCTGAAAGTACTGTCCTTGAAGCCCCTTTAAGTGCAGCACAGAGTATGCCGAATATCCTGGTCTATAAGACACCATCCTGTGGCTGCTGCAACGGCTGGATTGAGCATCTACGGGCAGCCGGCTTCAGTGTTGAAGGTCGGAATCTACGAGATCTGATGTCTATCAAGCGAGATGCCGGTGTACCCGTTGGGCTATCTTCATGCCATACAGCCCTGGTTGGAGGCTATGTGGTAGAGGGGCATGTCCCAGTGGAACAAGTGAAGCGAATGCTAGCCGAGCAACCGGATATCTCAGGAATTGCCGTCCCTGGAATGCCCATTGGATCTCCTGGAATGGAAGGGACTAACGCGAAACCGTATCAAGTCATTTCATTCGATGATTCAGGCAACGCGAGAGTATACGCGGACATTGACCCCAGGTAGATCCCATCAGCTCAGGGTCAGGCTATTGGGATACCACCGTATTTCGATCAGACTGGACCCAGGGGGTCGAATGATTTCAGCACCGAAGCACCACACGGAATGACTTCACCGATTCAAGTCGAAACGGATATCCGTAAGGCGGGGACAATTCCATCTCGCGTGTATTACGATCCTGAACTCTATAACCTTGCACGTGAACGCATTTTTGAGCGTAGCTGGCAAATAGTCGGAGACAGAGATCGACTGAGAGTTCCAGGCCATGTCATCCCATTCACCCTGCTCAAGGGATGTATCGATGAGGCACTCGTCCTTACCAGGAGCGATGACGGAATAGCTCATTGCCTAAGCAACGTCTGCACCCATCGGGGTACGATCGTCGTTGAGGGCGAAGGTCATCTTCAGACGCTCCGTTGTCGGTATCATGGTCGCCGCTTTGATCTCGATGGGTGTTTCAAGTTCATGCCCGAGTTTGATCAGGCTGAGAACTTCCCTTCGGATTCAGACAATCTCCCAAGCTTACCCCTCCACGAATGGGGGCCATTCTTCTTTTCATCGCTGGATCCCATGTGCGATTTTGGGGAATGGATCCGGCCGGTAGTTGAGCGGATGGATTGGTTTCAGCCTGAGAAATTCCAAGCACATCCGAATCTGTCACAGGACTACCTGATACAAGCCAATTGGGCACTTTACTGTGACAATTACCTCGAAGGGTTTCACGTCCCTTATGTGCATGCTGGAAGCTTGGGCGACAAACTCGACTACGAGCAGTACCACACAGAGGTGCACGAATGGGGTAGCGTACAGATAGGCGTAGCCAGGGACGGAGAACCGGCTTTTGATCTACCGAAAGGCCATCCTGACTACGGCAAACAGGTAGCGGGCTATTATTTCTGGCTTTTTCCAAACCTCATGTTGAATTTCTATCTGTGGGGTGTCTCCGTAAATATTGTACAGCCCATCGGACCGACAACGACTCGTATCATTTACCAATCGTATGTCTCCGATGCCAGTAAACTCGGGGAGGGCGCGGGATCGAACCTCTATAGGATTGAAATGGAGGATGAAGAGATCGTGGAATCAGCACAAAAAGGTGTACGCTCTATACTTTATGACCGCGGTAGATACAGTCCTAGCCGCGAGAAAGGCCCGCACCATTTCCATAGACTTCTTGCGTCATTCCTCGGATAAGGATTCAGGCACCGCATGAAACGGACTTGGTTTTCAATGATCACGGTCACTGGAATCATGATCTTAGTGACAGTCATTACCCCATGCGGCGTCAACGGTCAGCGGCGCGGGCAGGAGGAAGCTCCTTCCCAGAGGTGGAGCCCAATATCGATCGGCCTATATGTGGGCTACGATAATCAACCGTCGGGTGAGGTCGCGGGTGCACAGATGCGTATCCCGGTGCTCCCAAGTGGTACTGTTGAACTCATCTCGGGTGCCAACATCACATTCCTGAATCAACTCAAAGAGTACCAGTTCAATCTTGAGGCTGTATATACCACCGGAACAACGACAGGTGGACTCTATGTCGGTGGTGGACTGGCTTGGAGGAACACGATGTTTGGCTCCGAACTAACTGCTGGGCGCAGGACTGTTCGAGGCTACAGCATAGTTACTGGGCTTAAGACTGGAGGGATCGCTGGTACTCCTTTCAGCCCACAACTTGAGATTCGGTGGACTTTCCTAAAAGAGACAGCGCTCAATCCCAGAGTTATCAGCTTGGGTGTTAATGTCCCGCTATGGGGATCTGGCCCTAGAAGAAGTGGCCTGTCAGACAGATAAACCCAGTTCCAATCCACTAATGGTGCAGGTCTCCTTACCTTTGTGTCCCCTTACGCCACCAGACACTTGGGCTCACCCGGTTAGGGGGAGCGAAGAAGTCAGCCATCCAGAGTGCAAGTCGACGTAGCGGCGTACCGGCAAGCCACAACCACACCCGCGACCAGAAACTCTTAAGATCTCTGTTGTAGGGACACACACGCACACATATCGAACAGTCCGAGTTCTGGTTCGTCCAGAACTTGAAGCAGGGCTCGGCATCAACCGTCCACTTTCGAATGCCACGAATATTCGACTTGTTGTAAACAACATCTGAAGGCTGGCCATCCGGAATTGCGTTGACGGGACATGCATCAGAACAACGACGGCAGATCTTGCAGAATTCCGTTACACCAAAAGTCTTCGGATAATCATGGGCAAGTGGCAAATCAGTGAAGATCTTACCAATCCGCACCCGAGGACCAAACTCCTTTGTGATAAGGAGGCCATGTCGACCATATTCACCAAGCCCCGCCTTGAGTGCGTAGGGAATCGCGAGGGCTGTGTCATTCATCGTGGCGACTGCCCTGTATCCAAGGTTGATCACATACTGAGCTAAACCGAGCAAGACAAGGGTGTCTTGCGAGTAGCCTACGCCAGTCGCTGTGCCGCTGAGCGCCGAGGGCACAGTCTCGATCAAATCCCTGTCCATTTCCTGAACAATCACAATGACGTTTGGTAGGTCGGTAGGGAGCTCCTGTTCCTTCTCCGTTTCACCCTTTCGGCTGTAGGCGTGAGTGTAGACCCACCGCTCATCGTAAGCCGTGATTCCAACGAGATCAGCACCAAACACCTTGGCTACGTGCTTAATCTCACGGCTCATTTCAGCAGGAGATTCAACCTCAACGCACTCTTCCGGGCCCTGTCGGTGGACAGTGAAGGGATCAAGAAAACCCTCTCGACGGTTCTGATCCTCTTTTAGTTCAGCGAAGATGTCAGGTAAGTGCCACGAAGCGTTGCGGAGTGCATAATCACGCTGCCTGAATCCGTCTGCTGACTTCCATTCCTTCAATGGAGTTCGATAGGTCTCGAAGAAGCGATCAGTTTTCTCTGATCTTACTTCCGAATCCCAAAATGCCCGAGAGTAGATGTCATTCTTCTGACTGAAGCGCTCAAATGAGTCTAGGACTTCAAAACCGGCATCCAAATCCTTCTTGGCAGGATTAAAGTCTTCACTCATCACTTCTCTCCTAAGAGACGATTAACCGATGGGCGAGAGGCCGTATTCGTGAGATCAACGTAGATCTGGTTGGGCAACGCATTCGCTTGGTCTCATGACATCTCTAGGACCGCCAAAGGGACCTAAGAAGACCCGCTACCACCAGAGCCAGCATGAAATCTCACTCTAGGTCTGAAGGCATTGTTTCCGAACGATCATGTGTCGTACGAAGTGGCACCTCGGGTATGCGAATCGCTAGTATTCCACCGAGAGCTGTAATGATGGTAGCTAGCCAATAAATCCGTGTAGTGGCCAACGCAAACGCAGCCTTGACCGCCTCAGCTACTTCCTCTGCAACGCGCTCTCCTTCTGCCATGATTAATGCGGCCTCAGCTACTGGCTCAGTGGCCGCTATACTTTGGTACGTTGCCCGTATAAGGTCCGGCAACTCAGCTCCGCCACTCGAAACGAACTCTTCCGCAACGATGCCGCGATCAATCACCTCTACCGGCATATCTATCGAAGAGAAGGCTACCCAAAGTGTCGTGCCGAGCAAGGAGCCCATAAGAGCCGTACCCACAGTGGCACCAATTTGGCGAAAGAAAAGTGATGCACTTGTTACCTGGCCGATGAAACGAACATCAGCTGCATTTTGGATTGCGAGGGTAAAAAGCGGCATCGCGGGTCCCACTCCTAGGCCACACATCACTGTAAAAATCGCAACCCGACTATAAGGGACTTCCGGACCCATCGTAGCAAGTAAACTTGTAGCCGTAATAAAAATCATAGATCCCAGAACAATTTGAGGTCTATACCCCACACGATTCACAATCTGACCTGCGAGTGTAGCAGAAAAGACTATTCCTAAAGAGAACGGAATCAGGGCGGCTCCTGCTTGTGTTGCAGATACTCCTAAGACATTCACCAGGAATAGGGGCAAGAAGAGTGAGACGGACATTAAGGATGCCCCAAAAAAGAAGGTCGACGCATTCGCCCTTCGGAATACGGGGTCGGCAAAAAGTCGCATCTCAAGAATCGGCCCAGGAGCGGTGCGAGAACGCCGAACAAAAGCTGCGAGCAGCAAGCACCCGGTAATAATTAAACAGATAGTCACCCAGGATTCCCAGGACCCCAGGGTCGTATTCGTATCCAGCCCAGGTAGCCAGGGATAGTTTCTCTTATCGAGTTGTAATGCGAGAGTGGCTGGTATCAGCCCGCCCAGTAACAAGGCGGCCCCAATTAAGTCAGGCTTAACTGCACCCTTTGGTGGATCGAGCCTGGGCATACGACGGATAATGACCCAGAGGACTAGCGCGCCAACGGGTACGTTCACATAGAAGACCCAACGCCAACCTTCTACTCCTGGAATCAGGCCACCTGCATGGTCTGTCAGTAGCCCGCCGATTAATGGCCCTAACACCGAGGCAATTCCAAACACCGCGCCTACAAATCCCTGGTATTTCCCTCTCTCCGCAGGGGTGAACAAATCAGCTATCACAATAAAAGTCATCGCGAAGAGCCCTCCCCCACCTGCGCCCTGAATGCCCCTGAACAGCACAAGCTGAGACATCCCATCACCAATCACGGGAAGATTCCCAAATTCCCCGGCAAGGCCACAAAGCATCGAGCCCGCGAGAAAGAGGACGATCGCGCAAAGTGTCACGATCTTCCTGGAGTATGTGTCGGCAAGCTTACCGTATACTAGAGCCAAGGATGTGGAAGCCAGAAGATATGAAGTGGCGACCCATGCATAGCGCTCAACCCCAGCCAAATCCTCAATCATACTAGGGAGCGCGGTTGCTACGATCGTCTGGTCTAACGCCGCAAGGAAGAGTGCAAGCAGAATTGAAATGTAGATAATTATCCGATCTCGTCCTGAGACCGGCGCACCCGCGGCATTTGTGCTAGATATGGACATAAGAGGCGAAACATAACCACGCATGGCACAAAAGAACCAAGTCCGCTTGTGCTCAGAGTCGTCTACGGTCAGTGTAGAATCGTGTCCTCCCAAACACAATTAACCACGGAGATCGAACCTGGATCTTGAGGAGAGTAGTCCAACACCTCTGGGGACTATGAATCCAGAAGGCCTCCCTGCATCGCCTTGATTGGTCACTAGATAAGGGAACAAGACTGATGATCGCTGAACACAACACGATCCTGTGTGAAACCAATGGAGATAGCCACATTATCGACCTGACCGCTGATGTACAGGCTAGTGTGGCTGAATCTGGGGTCAATACTGGGCAAGCTGCACTCTTGGTGCACGGCTCGACCGCGGCACTATCTACGCTCGAATACGAGCCCGGACTAGTCAATCACGACATTCGCACTGCGATGGAGCGCCTAGCGCCTCATGATGCTTACTATAAGCATTAGTACGCCTTACTTTTTGTAAGTCCTTTGTTTACAAGAGCTTATAGAGTTTATAGGGAGCTAGTATTTGCAATATTACCCAGAATATTACCCAGTCTGGTAGCAGAAATAGGCTCAAATACTGCTAGAAAAGGAATTTCCATCTAGCCCCCCTCTGTCGCCAGAGGCAGAGGTGTATTGGTCCAAGCCCACACACACCGGGTGAAGGTCTGTCTGACAGTGACAGTAACGTGCGTGTGAGACAGCGAGTTTTGGAACGCCCCGTACGGGCGTGGGCACGGCACGTTCTGGTTACCGGGTGGTCAAGACCCCAGTACCCCGGGGGCACCCCTTTTTTGGCCGTGCGTCACGCCTAATCAATAAACACAGTTTTGGACGTTCAGAGATCAACCTTCAGGAATTTTTTCCTTAAGGTCAGACAGTGACGGTAACGTGCGCGTAAGACAGCTGGACCTGCTTCAGGTATTTTTATCAGGAGAGGGAGGCAGGAGTCCCAAGCCCTCAAAAAAATTCTGCAAAAATTTGAAGCCTGACGGTGTGGTGCTCCCGTTTTGGTTGCGGTCCTGCGGGGTGAGTGAGCAGAATCAAGGCATGAGCAAGATGAAGATATTTTCACACTGGTTGTGGCGAGCAACATGAGTACGCTGGGTGTGGTACATGTGACTTTCTCGCTAATTGCGATCGGGGCCGGTGCTGCGGTCGTTATGAACGCCAAGGGTACGCGCTGGCACCGTACGTTTGGGCACATCTACGCTACCTCCATGGTGGGTTTGATCGTCACCGCTTTCTCGATCTACGACCTGACCGGGAGCTTCTCACCATTCCACGTAGCAGCATTTCTAAGTGCGGTGACCGTCGCGATTGGCTTGACCGCCGTACTCGGTCGGAGGCCTAAGGACAGCTGGATCAAGTCGCACGCTCAATGGATGAGCGGGTCCTATATAGGGCTGATAGCAGCCTTAGCTGCAGAATCCCTTACACGCTTCGTTATGCCTAGAGCAGCACCATTGCTTGAGGAACGCGCCTTGTGGAGCGTGTTCTGGGGCTTAGTTATTCTAGCCAGCTTTGGCGTGATAGCTGTCGGGTGGTGGCTTGCGAAAACGAGGCTACCTCTTACTCTCCGGACAGTCTCAGGGCCGAAAAGGTAGGACCGCGCCAGCAAGCAACCCCCAGTGGGGTAGCCCCCCCCTCTCACCGAACCCACCGCTGGACTATACAACACTGTTTTGCGTGAGGGATTTCTTAATTTCAAATTACCTTGGAGTCCCAAGCTCCAAGAAATTCTGCAAGAATTCAAGCCTGACGTTGTGGTGCCCCCGGCTTATCTTCTTGCCACTTCCTTCAAGAAGCCCGAGAGGCTCATTTCGAAACTTGAAGTAAAGAAATAGCGTAGGGTACATGTGATCCTTGGGCGTGTTACTTAGATCCTGATAAGAAGGAGAATTTATGGTTCCGACAACTGAAGGGGTTTCCGGTCAACCTGGGAACTCCGGAGAATGGATCATCAGACTTCCTGGCCAGCCTGAGACTCCCGTTTCCATTGCTACGTTAGACATGTTGGCTCGGTCTGGAGTCATCAAACCAGACACATCGATTGAAGAAGTGGCGACAGGTTTTACTTACTCTGCCAGGCAGATTCCAGGAGTGTTCTCAGAAAAGGCGTTTGTAATAGCGATTTTGCTCTCCATTCTAGTTGGGGCCTTAGGTGTGGATCGCTTTTACTTGGGGTACACCGGCTTGGGAATTCTCAAGTTGCTAACCTTGGGAGCCTGTGGGATATGGTGGCTGATAGACCTTATCTTGATTGCGGTGAATAGAATACCCGATGCGGACGGTCGTGCACTGAGCTAGGTCTCGATCAAGGCAAGAATGCGAACTCGCACTGTGGCAATCCTCTTCGCAGCCGCTGCGGCAGCTGTGGCGCTACCTGAGTCCGTTCTCCTCAAGTGTCCATTCTTCCATTACTTGGCGGTCTACTGTCCCGGGTGCGGTATCCAGCGTGCGATACGCGCGTTATGGGTTGGGGATTTGGCTACGGCCCTGCACAACAATCTATTGATCTTGAGCTTTCCTCTCTTCCTTGTCATGCTCAGGGTGACAGCCCGATCACTTGGCAGGGAGCGAGGAAATATTGTGACGGTCTTCAGCACCTTGGTAGTGATGGTCGCATTCACGGTCCTTCGAAATGTTCCCGGGTCATCATTAGCACCGTTCTAGTGAGTGTGTGAGTAGCAAGTGGGTTCTCATAAGCGAACTTGCTGGCTGAAAATCTGACTCACCGCCCCCACCGCTGGACTATACAACACTGTTTTGCGTGAGGGATTTTTTAATTTCAAATCGGTTGGGACTCCTAGCCCCTCAAAAAAATTCTGCAAAAATTTGAAGTCTGTAGTGAGGTGCCCCGAATAAGTTGCGGTCCTGCGGGGTGAGGGAGCAGAATTAGGGCATGACACGCTATCGCTCCAGAGCCGTTCTACTGCTGTTCTTAGTCCTACACCTGACCGCTTGTTATACATGGCAAGGCGTAGCTACTACAAGCCCTGCTCAGTTGATTGAAGTAACGCAACCTGACCGTGTCCGCGTGCTCACACCGGGTGGGGTTCAGGTGGAACTAGAGAACCCATCGGTCGAAGGCGATCAACTCATGGGTGCAGATGGTGCCTCACTGCCCTTGGCAGATGTTCTCATGTTAGAGACTCGGGAGTTCAACTGGGGGCGCACCTTGCTACTCGCTATAGCAATACCCCCATTGGGTGTCGTGCTTGGAATGCTTGCCTGCGGAATAGACCAATCTGCCACTCACTGCATGCTCTGAGCACACGTTAGGGTCCACCCAGACTCCTAACACTCTTAGCACTTCAAGCACGGATGTTCTCAGTGCCTACGGATCGGGGTAGCAGATAGCAGGGTCTGGTATCGGAAGAGTCGAGGTATATATCTAGTCTGGTAACTAGCGTAGGGGGGTCGTCCGAAGACCTTTCGTTCAAAAAAGTTAGGGTATGTTTCTGAAGAAAAGAAAAGCTGAATACATCTATATCGCCTTAGAAGTTATTGGCGTACTTCTGTTCGCCTTTTATTTGTTCAGGAAATGAAAAGGAGGAGTACAAATGGAGTGGTTCATGTGGGGTGTGCCTGTGTTCCTGTTGTACGGCATATACATGAAGCTAGACAAGATCCTAGACTCACTTAGTAAGGACTAGGGTGCCTGATGGGAGTGTTTGATAACTTTAGATGTCCAGATTGCTCATACTGGAATAGGAGTCGATTCCATGGCAGCTAAAGGAAAAACTACTAAAGAGCATGATGAAAAAATTGCGAAGATGTTTTTCTCTTCAGTATATCCCCATTATCTAAATAAGGTCGTAAAGAAAGGGCGTAGTGAAAAAGAACTGCAAGAAGTCATTACATGGCTGACTGGTTTCGAAGGTACAGTGTTGGGCGATCTGATTGAGGGCGAAGACACGTTTAAAGAGTTTTTCGATAAGGCGAATCTAAATCCAGATGCCAGCCTAATTAAAGGCGTGATATGTGGCTATCGTATTGAAGACATTGAAACACCACTGACAAAAAAATGCCGGTACCTTGATAAGCTCGTAGACGAACTTGCGAAGGGACGCAAGATGGAAAAGATACTTCGAACGTCCTGAGTGAGTGGGGCGTTCCCAAGAGAGCGGCGGGCCGTCACAGCCTCCTTGCCATTCTCCTGCGTTTTCTACCTTAGCCCCTTAATCTTGCTCAACACTTTAAGAGCATTCCCCTTGGTAGTTGTGCTAGAGTGAGGCGGTAGCCCCCGTCTAAGTTGCGGACTTTCTGAGGTCAGGGACATTTTCTGGTATGAAGAAAACCCTGCTATTCGCCCTCATCCCTTTCCTATCGGGATGTGGAGTGCTCTTCGTCGAAGGTCCCGCTCCGGGTTGGCAGGATGCGAGTGCGGAGGACCTTCCAAGCATGGCCATCCAACAGCCCTGCACCAACTCCGAGACTTTACCCATGATAGATGCTGCCCTTGCAACAGCTAGTGGTGTGTTCGGCATCGTGTGGCTCTTTGCATCTGACGCCTTTGAGAGTGATGTACCTATGATATTGGACGACCCGCCAACGGGTGAGTTCGCGGGACTAGTATTGCCAGCCCAGTCAAAGTCAGAAAAGGATTTGATGTATCGGTCCATAGCGGCACTTGTATGGACACCGGTTCAAGCGGTATCGGCCGTGAAGGGCACCCAGAAGGTCAACGATTGCAGGGCCTTCAATGCTCGTCTGTCTGAGGAGCAACGTCGGGGCACACAGAGCCAAGCCGGTTACGAATGGCTAGACGAGCTTTTCCCACTACCTGACTTGGGTGTAACTGGACTTGATCCAGTCTTTGGGGTTCCGATCAACCAAGACCACTGAGGACTAGCTGATGAAGAGAACTCTGCTACTCGCCCTCGCTCTGATAGCGGTCGGGTGTGGACCGGAACCAAGGGATGTGAGAACTCTTCAAGAAGTCGATGGGGTGTTGATGAACCCTGTAGATGGTCAACCGTATTCTGGTCCTGTGTTCAGGGAGAACAACGGCAGAAGAATCAGTGCTTCCCTAAAGGACGGGAAATTGGACGGAACGGTTGAAACTTACTACGAGAATGGTCAGTTGATGGAGAAGGGTCCCTTCAAGGACAGGGTTCCGGACGGACCAACTGAGGGGTACTACGAAAACGGTCAGTTGTGGATGAAGGGGACGTACAAGGACGGGGAGAAGTGTGGTGAGTGGATTGAGTTGGGTGGGACGGTCACCTACGACCCCTGTCCTCCCGACCTAGAAGGTGGGAACTAGCCCCCCCTCCGTAGCACCCAGCCACACTTAGCTATACAACACTGTTTTGGTCGGGGGAGAGTGGTCGCAACGCTTTCTCCCAAATTCAAGTATATCCTTATAGAGAGGACACACTTCTTTGCTAAATGAAGGGAGATTTTATGGATTGGGCACTTCTTATTCCATTATTTGGAATCGCAATGCCGGTAGGGATTGTTTGGATCATTTATGACTATGACAACAGAGCTAAGCAACAGTTTCATGC
>LWDU01037238.1_pt1 | contig 15693 bp, 16 predicted proteins | sample 727161 | NCBI WGS metagenome assembly LWDU01 (sample SAMN04566230, study PRJNA314399) | hydrothermal vent metagenome | isolation source: deep sea hydrothermal plume seawater | place: Mexico: Gulf of California, Guaymas Basin | collected 2004-07-11 | reverse complement strand
AGCAGGGCGATGCCGGCGCTGCGGTTTCCGCAGGCAATACCGGCGCGCTGATGGCGATGAGCAAGCTTGCGCTGCGCACCATGCCCGGGCTGGACCGTCCGGCGCTGGCCGCGCTGCTCCCGACGCTGACCGACGATGACGTGGTCATGCTCGATCTGGGCGCGAATCGCGAATGCAATGCCCGCAACCTCGTCCAGTTCGCAATCATGGGCGCCGCCTATGCGCGGATCGTTACCGGGCGCGAACGCCCGCGCACCCGCCTGCTCAACATCGGGACCGAGGAAACCAAGGGCACCGAGGACATCCAGGCCGCCGCCGAAGCGCTGCGCGCCGCCACCGGGCTGGCGATGGAATTCGAAGGCTATGTCGAAGCCGACAAGATCAACCGCGGCGAATGCGACGTGGTGGTGTGCGATGGATTTTCGGGCAATATCGCCTTGAAGGCGATCGAGGGCGCGGCGCGCTTCGTCACCGACCTGCTGCGCCAGGCCTTTACCTCCAGCGTCCGTTCGAAGGTCGGTTTCCTGGTCTCGCGACCGGCGACCGAACTGATCCGGCACCATCTCGACCCCAACAATCACAATGGCGCGGTCTTCCTTGGCCTCAACGGCGTGGTGGTCAAAAGCCACGGCAGCGCCAATGCCAAGGGCGTCGCCAATGCGGTCGAAGTCGCCGCGCGCTTGCTGGAGGACGATATCACCAATCGCATCAAGCAGGATCTCGGCGCGATCGAACCATCGAGCGTGGCGGGTAAATGATTCGTTCGGTCATCACCGGCACGGGTTCGGCGCTGCCGCGGACCTGCGTCACGAATGCCGATCTGGCCGACAAGGTCGATACCAGCGACGAGTGGATCGTCGAACGCACCGGCATCCGCCAGCGGTATATCGCCGAGCCGGACGAAACCACCAGCACGTTGGCGATCGACGCTGCGCGCAGGGCGCTCGAGGCCGCAGGAGTGGAGGCAAGCGAGATCGGCCTGATCATCCTGGCCACCGCGACGCCCGATCACACCTTCCCCGCCACCGCCACGCAAGTGCAGGCCGCGCTCGAATGCGGCGGCGGCGTCGCCTTCGATGTGCAGGCGGTCTGCTCGGGCTTTCTCTATGCGCTCGCCACTGCCGATTCGCTGCTGCGGACCGGCATGGCGACCAAGGCGCTGGTGATCGGCGCGGAAACCTTCAGCCGCATCCTCGACTGGGAGGACCGCACCACCTGCGTCCTGTTCGGCGATGGCGCGGGCGCGGTCGTGCTCGAGGCGCAGGATGTCGCCGATGACGGTCCCGGCATCCTCGCCAGCCGGCTCCATGCCGATGGCGCGCATAAGGACATGCTCTATGTCGATGGCGGCCCGTCGACCACGGGCACCGTCGGCAAGCTGCGGATGAAGGGGCGCGAGGTGTTCCGCCATGCGGTGGTCAATCTCGCCAATGTGCTGACCGAAGTGCTCGACGAAACCGGCGTGAGCGCCGCCGATATCGACTGGGTCGTGCCGCACCAGGCCAATGCCCGCATTCTCGATGCCACGGCGCGCAAACTCGACCTGCCGGCCGAAAAGGTCGTCGTCACTGTCGACCGCCATGCCAATACCTCCGCCGCTTCGGTCCCGCTCGCGCTCGGTACCGCGATGCGCGACGGGCGCATCAAGCCGGGCGATCTGGTGATGTTCGAGGCGATGGGCGGCGGCTTTACCTGGGGCGCTTCGCTCGCACGGATGTAGCGCGGCGCGAAAACGCGTGGCGGACGATTTGCCAGACTGGCAGCAAACTCCTATATTGCTTGGCGAATCTTCGAATGGGGTCGCATCTCGCTCAGGGTCGCATCTGAGGGGAAGGATAGTATGGATATGATGCGCTCCGTGGGCACGCTCACCCGGGCCGATCTGGCCGAGACGATCAACCGCAAGATGGGGCTCTCGCGCGCCGAATCGCTCGACATGGTCGAAGCGATCCTCGGCAAGATGTGCGATGCGCTGGCCGATGGCGAGAATGTTAAGATTTCGGGCTTCGGCAGCTTCGTACTGCGCGACAAGAAGGAACGTATCGGCCGCAATCCCAAGACCGGGGTCGAAGTGCCGATCACGCCGCGCCGCGTGATGACCTTCCGCGCCAGCCAGCTGCTTAAAGAGCGCATCGCGAACGGCTGAGGACAGACATGGCGACATTCGACGACGGCAAGGAAGCGGGCGCGCTGCGCACCATCGGCGAAGTCGCCAAGGCGACCGGAATCAAGGCGCATGTGCTGCGCTATTGGGAACAGCAATTCCCCATGCTCAAGCCGCTCACCCGCAGCGGCGGACGGCGTTATTACCGCCCCGAGGATGTCGAACTGGTCGAGCGGATCGACCGGCTGGTCAATCAGGAAGGCTATACGCTCAAAGGGGCCAAGGCCGCGCTGCGCGGCGCGCCCGGCCCGCAGGCTGCAGCGCAGCCGCAGGCGACCACCGCTTCGCCGCCCGCTGTGGATGGCGACCTGCTGGCCCGGTTGAAGGCCATGCGCGCCCAGCTGGTGGCAGCGCTCGGCTGACGGGTTCGGCGCGGGCGCGTCAGGCGCTCTGGATCGTCGTCATTCTCGCGGACATCAGTGCATATTCGGTCCGGTTGCGGCCCTGCGCCTTGGCGCGGTAGAGCGCGGTATCCGCATTGTGCAGCGCTTCGTCGAGCGTCTGTTGGCGGTCCATCACCGAAACGCCGAGCGAGGCGGTGGTCACCAGCCCCTCGATTTCCATCTGCTCGGCAATGCCCGCTATCCGGCGGTGCAGCATATCGGTCAGGGCACGGTTTTCGAAGGTCGGTCCGCAGGGCACCATGACCGCGAATTCCTCGCCGCCGAGCCGCGCGGCGAAATGATCCGCGCCGACTTCCTCTTGCAGGACCGTGCGGATCACGCGCCCGATGCGCTTGAGCACCACGTCGCCCACCGCATGGCCATAGCGGTCGTTGATGGTCTTGAAATGGTCGATATCGATCATGATCACCAACCGCTTGGCCCACGGTGCCTGCTTGGTATGGGCGAAGAATGCGCGGCGGTTGAACAGGCCGGTCAGGCTGTCGTGATCGGCCATGTGCAGCGCGCGTTCGAGCGAAGCACGCAAATCGTCGCTCAGCCGCCGGTTCTCGACCAGCAATTGCGCCGCGCGCCTGTGGCTGAAGGTCGAGGCATGCGAATAGGCGATGAAGATCAGGAAGAGGATCGCCATGCCGAGCATCAATGTCAGTCCGCCGGGTGTGCCGGTGATCACCAGGCCCGCGCCGAACGCGCCGAGAAACCCGATTGCGAATGAGAAAGCCAGCCGCGGGGCGGGCGAGAGCATGGTTGCGATGATGCTCATGCCCACCAGCGTGCCCCCGCCGACCAGCAGGCGCGCGGGATGCAGCGTGGGATAGGCGAGGATCGGGAGCAGGGTGGCCCCCCAGGCCGCACCGCCCACCACCAGCGCCGCGGCGAGCATAAGGTATTCGCGCGCGATCGGGCGGTCTTCTTCCAGCGCCGCGCGCAAGCGCGCGAAGGTGGTGCGCGTGCCGACCATGGCGACCAGCCGGAAAATCAGCGGGAAGACGAAGTAAATCGCGGTCGGCAGGAAAATCGCGGCGACGGCGGTGACGATCCAGCAGGACAGATTGGCCAGGACCGAACGCTGCTCGGTATCCACCAGTGCCTTTAGGATGGCGCGCTGCACCTCGTCGCGACCGGGCAAGGGGGGTGCCTCGGGAAGCTCCCGATCGGTCCGCATCTCCACGAGTGCGCGGTCATCCTTCCTAAATCTTTTCATGGTTGATGAATGTTTAGCGGCGCCGCTTTGGGAGGGGGTTAGCGCGCGCTAAGGGTTTGTCCCTAGGCCGGGGCCGGAGGGCAGGTTCTTGCCGGCCACGAGGGGCCGCACCCGGTCACTCCGCCGCGAGCAATTCCTCCGCCCCGCCAAGATCGACGCTGACCAGGCGGCTGACGCCCTTTTCGATCATCGTGACGCCGAACAGGCGGTGCATGCGGCTCATCGTCACCGCATTATGCGTGACGATCAGGTAGCGGGTCTGCGTTTCGCGCGTCATCGCGTCGAGCAGGTCGCAGAACCGATCGATATTGGCATCGTCCAATGGCGCGTCGACCTCGTCGAGCACGCAGATCGGCGCGGGATTGGTCAGGAACAGCGCAAAGATCAGCGCGGTGGCGGTCAGCGCTTGTTCGCCGCCCGACAGCAGCGTGAGCGATTGCAGCTTCTTGCCCGGCGGCTGCGCAAAAATCTCCAGCCCGGCTTCCAGCGGATCGTCGCTGTCGATCAGCGCCAGATGCGCCTCGCCGCCCTCGAACAGGCGCATGAATAGCCGCTGGAAATGGTCGTTGACCTGTTCGAAGGCCGCCCGCAGCCGTTCGCGGCCCTCGCGGTTGAGATTGCCGATCGACCCGCGCAGCCGGCTGACCGCCTCGCGCAATTCCTCCTGTTCCTCGACATTCGCGCCATGTTCGCTCTCGATCCGCGCGAGTTCCTCGGAAGCGACGAGGTTGGCCGGTCCATTTCATCGCTCTCGGTCTCGGCCGACTTGATCGCGTCCTCATCGAATTCGAAGCGCTGCGGCAGCAGCGGGGGCGGGCACTGGAACCGCTCGCCCGAAATCCGCGCCATCTCGATCCGGCGCCCGTCCTGGCTTTCCGCCCGCGCGGAGAGGCCGGCGCGGTTCTCGCGCGCTGCGGCCAGCGCCTCGTTTGTCGCGGTAAAGCCGCGATCGGCCTCCTGCGCCAGCGCATTGGCTTCGGCGACCGCCTGCTCGGCTGCGGCCAGCTCGCGGGTCAGGCGCTCGCGTACCTGGTCGCCCTGTTCGATTTCGCGCATCAGCCCCTCGGGCTTGGCCGCGGTGACCGCGCGCTCCTGCGTGATTTCCTCGGCGCGGGTCTCCATCTCGGACAGCCGCCGCGCCGCATCGCCGCTGCGCGCCTGCCAATTGGCCATGTCGCTGCGCTGCGCCGAGGCGCGTTCGCGCGCCACCGCCAGTGCCTGGTCGTGCGCCGCCAGCGCGGCAGCACGCGCCTGCATTGTCGTGCGCGCGGCTTCGTTCTGCGCGCGGGCGGCCTCAAGCGTGGCGCGCCCCGCGGCAGGGTCGGGCAGCGCATCGCGCTTGGCCTCGGCAGCGGCAAGATCGGCCTGCGCCGCGGCGACCAGCTCGCCATGCTCGGCCTCGCTCCGGTCCAATTCTTCGAGCCGCGAGGCCAGCCGCTCGCGCGCGGATTCGGCCTGGTCGAGCGCGCGCAGCGCCTGCCGCTCGGCCTCCGCCGTCCCGGTCAGCTCGCGCTCGGCGGCGACCAGATCGCGCTGCAAGCGTCCCAGTTCCTCGCTTGCCGTGTCCATCGCCGCCTGCGCCGCAGTCGCCGCGTCGCGCAGCGCGGGCAGGCGCGCGTCGAGCTCGGCAAAGCGGTTCTCCGCTTCCAGTCGCGCCGCTTCGGCCGATCCTTCGCCATGTACGACAAGCCCGTCCCAGCGCCGCAACCGCCCATCCATCGTGACCAGCGAATGGCCGGGGGCGAGCGTGCGTCCGTCGTCTGCCTTTGCCACATGCATCAGCGCCAGCGGCGCGCGCAATTCTTCTGGACAGGTCTCGACATGCGCGGACAGGCTGTCGGCGACGGGCGAGGGGGCCGCGGCCCCGGTCCAGTAGCGCCCCTCGGCATCGCCTTCGGGTAGGCCGAGCAATGCCTTGCCGTCTCGCCCCAGCGCCGCTGCGACCGCGCGTTCATAGCCCTTCGCCGCGCGCACACCGTCGATCGCCTGTTGCCGTCCGCTGCGCTTGGCCGCGGCGCGTTCGCGTGCTTCGCGGTCGCGGGTGAGCGCTTCCCATTCGCGTTGCACGCCGGACAGTTCGGCGCGCGCTTCGGAGAGGGCGGATGCGGCGCTATCGCGGCTGGCCTGCAGCTCGGCCTTGCGCGCTTGCATCTCCTCGAGCGTGCGCCGCCGCTCGGCCAGCGTCCGGGCGGCTTCCTCGGCTGCAGCCTTGGCGGCATCGACATCGGCGTCGGGATCCTCGCCCGCCAGCGCCGCGCGGCGTTCGGCCATCCGGCGCCCCTCCGCCGCAGCGCGGTCGAGCCGGGTCCTGATCTGCGCGATTTCCGCCTCCGCGACGCGCCATTCGGCTTCCACCCCGGCATTGTCGGCAGTCGCGCGCGCCAGCGCGAGTTCGGCGGCGCGGCTGTCGCGCTCGGCCTGCTCATGCGCGCGTTCGAGCGCGGGGCGCTGTTCTTCATCGCCCGCTAGCGCCTGTTCGCTCGCCGCCAGCTCGCGTTCGAGCCGCGACAGCGCTTCGGCGGCATCCTTGGTCAGCCGGTCGGCTTCGCCGCGGTCGGCCTCGAGCCGTGCCTGCTGCCGGTCGAGATCGGCGAGCCGCTGCTCCGCCGCTTCGAGCTGGCTGCTCAGCGCCGCCATGCGGTGGCCATGCGCGCTGGCATCGTCGCGGCGATCGGCTTGTTCGTCGCGCGCTTCGGCCAGCGCCTCGGCGGCACTGCGCTGCGCATTCTGCGCCGCATCGGCTTCCTGCTGCGCTTCGGCCACGCGCGCATCGGCCTGCGTGGCGGCGGCCTTGGCTTCCTCCGCCGCCGCAGCGGCTTCGCGCCAGCGCGCAAACACCAGCCGCGCCTCGGCGCTCTTTATCTCGTCCGACAGTTTCTTGTAGCGTTCGGCCTGCTTGGCCTGCCGCCGCAGCGAGGCGATCTGGCTGTCCAGCCCCGCCATGATGTCTTCGAGCCGTTCGAGATTGGTCTCGGTCTGCCGCAGCTTGCTTTCCGCATCGCGGCGGCGGACATGCAGCCCCGCGATCCCCGCTGCTTCCTCGAGCATCTGGCGGCGTTCGGTCGGCTTGGCGGCGATGACCTGCGCGATCTTGCCCTGGCTGACCAGCGCGGGGCTGTGCGCGCCGGTCGCCGCATCGGCGAAGATCAGCGCCACATCCTTGGCGCGCACGTCGCTGCCATTGAGCCGGTAGGCGCTGCCCGCACCGCGCTCGATCCGGCGGACGACTTCCATCTCGTCGCCGTCATCGTCGGCGCCCTGCAACACGACTTCGGCGAAATCGCGTTGCGGGCGGCTTTGCGTGCCGGCGAAGATGACGTCTTCCATCCCGCCCGAGCGCATGGATTTGGGCGAGTTTTCGCCCATCACCCAGCGGATCGCCTCGAGCAGGTTGGACTTGCCGCAGCCATTGGGGCCGACGACCCCCGTCAGCCCCGGCTCGATATGCAAGGTGGCAGGTTCGACGAAGCTCTTGAAGCCGCTCAACCGGAGCTTCGAGATGCGCATCGTCGTCCTGTCCCCCCGGCGCCGGACTTACCTGGCGCCGGCGCGCTGGAGGATGGGTTCCAGCGCCGCCCAGGTGTTGGCATCGACATCGCGGCCGTTCAGCTTGAAGGTCGGCGTGCCCGAGATGTTGTATTCCTGGCTGTAGCGCTGCGTGTGATCGGCCTGTTCCTCGAGCTTGGCGACATCGGCCAGGCACTGGCGGCCCTGGTCTTCGCTGATCCCGCGCGCGGCGAAGAAATCGAGATAGCCGAGCTGTTCGGCGGCGACCACGAAGCGTTCCTCCATCGGGCGCTGCATGGCGGCTTCGAAAGCGGCCTGGTTGGTCTGGACCGGTTCCATGATGTTTTCGAAATTGCCCCACACCTGGTCCGACAGCGGGATGACCGCTGAGGCGGGACCGCATTGAGTCAACCGGCCCAGCATCAGGTCGATCGGCCCGTGGATCGCGAACTGGCGCAGTTCGAAGCTGACCACGCCGCTGTCGACATATTCCATCAGCGGTTCCGCGCCTTCCATCGAGAAGCGCGCGCAGGTGCCGCAGGTGAGCGAGCCGTATTCGATCAGCTTGAGCGGCGCGTCGGGATTGCCGACCAGCGTGCCGCCGTCTTCGGTCATGACCGCGGTGGTGCGCCATTCGCTGCCCTCGGGCGCGGGGATGGCGGCGATCGCTTCGCTTTCGATGTCGCCGGTTTCCTCGGCCGCGGACCCACAGGCGGCGAGCGCCCGGGCGAGCGGGGCGGCAAGGGCGAAACGCAGGGTCTTGGTCATGAATATCCTCGTGTCTGGACTGGAGAAGCTAGGCCCGGGGGTGCAGCCGTGAAAAGGCGGAGGCAGGCGTATCCACAGGGCTTTCCCCCGAAAACCGGTTCGAACGCGGTCAGATGGCGTCCTTGAGCTGCTTTTCGAGCGTGGGCCAGTCATGCGTACCCTCGAGCAGCTTGCCGTCGAGCACGAAGCTGGGCGTGCCGGTGATGCCATAGCGTTCGGCATCGGCAGCCGAACGGTCGGCCATCGCATTGGCCTTGGCCTCGTCCGACAGGCAGCGGTTCATCTCGGCGCGCGAATAGCCGCGCGTTTCCATGATGTCGTAGAAATCGAGATCGCTGGCGATCGCCTGCAAGCGGGCCGACAGCGAACCGAACTGCCAGCGCGCTTTCTGCGCCTGCGTCGCGGTGCGCGCCTTTTCGATCCATTCGTCGTAGCGATAGGTGATCGCTTCGTGATTGCGGCCGAATTTCTTCGGGTCGCCGCAATGCGTGAGCAGTGCCGCGGTCAGGTCGACCGGGTCGCGGATCAGGTGGCGGATTTCATAGCTGATCTTGCCCGTGGGGACATAGGCCAGCTTGAGCGCGCCATCGCCCCGCCGCGCGAATTGTGCGCAATGCGAGCAGGTGTAGCTCATGAATTCGATTAGCTTGGTCTCGGCGGCGGGATTGCCGAAGCGGTGCCCGCCATCGGTCCGGTCGAGCATGGCCGCCCAATTGCCGCCCGGCAGGACCAGCCGTTCCTGCGCGCTGGCGGTGATCGCCAGCGTTCCGGCCCCGGCCAGCGCCAGCGCGGCCAATGTCAGCTTGTTCTTCGTCACGTGTCCTCATTCCCATTCTCTTGCGACCCCATGCTGCGCGCCAGCGATTCGAGCACGGTGCGCAATTCGGGGTCGCCGATGTCGCGCAGGCTGTCGCCCAATTCCATCGGAATGGGCTTGAGCGATGGCGGCGCCTTGGGTTTTTCCCTGTCGGGCGGCGGCTTAACCTCGCCTTGCCGCAGCTTGATCCGCGCGACCGCGCGATAGCCGAAGAAGCGGTTCACCCGCTCGATGATCTCGGGCAGCACCTGCTGCACCAGCGGCGCATGCGCGGGTTTGACCACGAGATGCATGATTCCCTCCGCTTTCTCGCCGGGAGGAAAGCGGATCATCTCGGGCGTGCAGACGCGCGCATGGGTCGGGCCGACGATCTCGGGCCAGCGGCTGACGACCGAGCTCTGGACGAAGCCGAACCGGCGAAAGGCGCTGCGTCCGATCTGCGGCATCAAATCGCTGATCGGCTTGGCCAGCCCCCCGCGCGGGCGGGAATACTGGCGGCCGCGCGCGCCCTTGTTCGAGCCCGGCGTGCCGGATCTGGTGGTGTCGCTTCCCATGGTGCGAAAGCTCATGCCATAAGCGCGCCGTGGCCGCTACTGTCTCCGAACATCTGCTCGACTGGTACGATGCGCATGCACGCGACCTGCCGTGGCGCGCGCGGCCCGGTGCCGCGCCTCCCGCCGACGGAAGCTGGCCGTACCGGGTGTGGCTATCCGAAGTGATGCTGCAGCAGACCACGGTGGCGGCGGTGAAACCCTATTTCGAAGCCTTCACCACGCGCTGGCCGACGGTCGAGGCGCTCGCCGCCGCGCCCGAGGAGGACGTCATGGCGGCATGGGCGGGGCTGGGCTATTACTCGCGCGCCCGCAATCTGGTGCAATGCGCCCGCGCCGTGGCGCAGCGCGGCGGGTTTCCGCAGACCGAGGCGGAATTGCGCGAATTGCCCGGGCTGGGCGCCTATACCGCGGCGGCGGTCGCGGCGATCGCCTTCGGGCAGCGCGCGGTGGTGGTCGATGCTAATGTCGAACGCGTGGTCGCGCGGCTGTTCGCGATCGAGGCGCCGCTGCCGGGGGCGCGCAAGCCGATCCGCACCGCCGCCGATGCGATCACTCCCGATGACCGCGCGGGCGATTTCGCGCAGGCGATGATGGATCTGGGCGCGACGATCTGCACCTCGCGCGATCCCAAGTGCCTGTTGTGCCCGCTCAGCCAGGCGTGCCGGAGCCGCGCGGCGGGCGATCCGGCGCGGCTGCCGGTCAAGGCGCCGAAGAAACCCAAGCCGCTGCGGCAGGGGCAGGCCTATTGGATCGAGCGCGACGGCGCGGTGTGGCTGGTGAAACGCGCGGGCACGGGCATGCTCGGCGGAATGCGCGCGCTGCCCGATGACGGCTGGAGCGCGCGCGGCGACGGATCGGGCGAGCCGCCGCTACAGGGCGTGTGGGAAAGCGCGGGTCTGGTGCGTCACACCTTCACGCATTTCGCGCTCGAACTGTCGGTGCACATCCAGCGCGATGCACCGGCGGCCGGGGGTAGCGGCGAATGGTGGCCGCTCGACCGCCTCGACGAAGCGGGGCTGCCGACATTGTTTGCCAAGGCCGCGCGGCTGGCGCTGGCAGATTAGATAAACCCGCCGCCCAGCGACAGGCGGATCGCCGCGATCAGCAGCACGACGATGCAGAAATTGCGGCCGCCATTGCTCGACGACATCTGCCCTACCAGGATGCCCACCACGATCAGCGGGAGCGCGAACCAATTGGCCCAGCCGAGCAGCGGAATGGTCGCCGGAATGACGATCACGAGCGAGACGATCCCGAACAGGATGGAGAGGATGTTGAGCATGTGTTCTACATAGATAGGACACCGCGCTTTGACAACCGTTTCGATTCGCAATTGACGCTCCCGCATGCGTCCCGCACAAACGCACGCACATACAGATACGGAGAGATACGCATGGCCTTTCGCGAGTTCGACACCCCCCAGGTCTCCCGCCGTGCGCTGCTGCGCGGGGGCGCGTGGCTTACCGCCGGCGCAGCGCTGGCGGGCAATCCCATGGGCCGCATGGCGCTGGCGCAGGGCGGCGCGGCGAACTGGCAGGCGGTCACCGCGATGGTCGACAAATACGTGTCGGAGCGCAAGGTGGCGAACATGGTCGCCACGCTCGGCTGGGGCGCGCGCGATCCGCAATATATCGCCCGCGGCACGCTCGCACTCGGCGGCCCGGTCAAGGCCGATGCCGACAGCCTCTATCGCATCTATTCGATGACCAAGCCGATCACCGGCATGGCCGCGATGATGCTGATCGACGAGGGCCGGCTCGGCCTCGACCAGCCGATTGCCGAACTGCTGCCCGCCTATGCCAATATGCAGGTGCAGAAGACCTATGACGGGTCGGTCACCGATGTCGTCCCGGCGGAACGCCCGATCACCGTGCGCCAATCGTCCAGAAGGGGCCGATCACCAAGGCCTATACCGATCAGGGGCTGATCCCCGGACAGGTGAGCCGCATCCCGATCCCCGGCATCGGCCGCGCAACCCCGGTCGAGGGGCTCGATGTCTTCGCCGACCGGCTCGCCACGCTGCCGCTGGTGCTGCAGCCGGGCAGCAAGTGGAGCTATTCGGTCAGTCTCGACCTGCTCGGCCGCGTGATCGAAGTCGCCTCGGGCATGGCCTTCGACGAATTCCTGCATAAGCGGATCTTCGAACCCGCCGGCATGACCAGCACCTGGTTCACCGTCCCCGCAAGCGAAGTGGGGCGCTTCACGACCAATTACGGCATCATGAATGGCACGCCGATCCCGATGGATCCGGCCAAGGCGTCGATCTATCTTGACAAACCGCCGTTCCCCTTCGGCGGCGCGGGGCTGGTGTCGAGCCCGCGCGATTACGACCGCTTCCTCAAGATGCTGCTCGGCTACGGCGTGATCGAGGGCAAGCGCGTGATGGGCGAGCTGGCGGTGCGCGTGGGTACGTCCAACCTGCTGCCCGAAACCGCCACCACCGAAGGCACCTGGGTCGAAGGCCAGGGTTTCGGCGCGGGCGGACGCGTGACCGACGGCGCTTACGGCTGGGGCGGCGCGGCAGGCACGATCGCTTTCGTCAATTACAAGGCCGGGCTGCGCGCCAATCTGATGACCCAGTACATGCCGTCGGACAGCTATCCCATTCACGAAGGTTTCCCCGAAGCGGTGACCGCCGATCTGGCCGCGATGCAGGGGGCGAAGGCGTAAACCGTGCTGTCGTTTACCGGGTCGCGGCTCGACCGCGCCGATCACGTCCGCGCCGACCCCGAACGGCTGGCGGGATATATGAACTGGAAGACGCGGGTGCTCACGCTCGACGGGCTGATGCCGTCGCTCGACGATGCCAACCGGCTGGTCTGGGGCACGCTCGCCGATGTACCCGAGGATGCCGAATTGTGCTTCCTCGGACTGGATGAGGGCAAGGCCTGCTTCGCTGCGGTCCCGCCGCGCGGCGATGCGACCCCGCGCATGGCCAATCCGCAGCTGTGGTCGCTGATGTCCACCCTGCAACCCGACGATCTGGCGATATATGGCGGCGCGCGCAGCCTTGCCGACTGGCACGCACGGCACCGTTTCTGCGCGCAGTGCGGCGGCGACACCAAACTCGCCAAGGGCGGCTGGCAGCGCAATTGCACTGCCTGCGAAGCCAGCCATTTCCCGCGCACCGACCCGGTCACGATCATGCTGGTCGAACATGAAGGCCGGCTGATGCTCGGCCGCGGGCTCGGCTGGCCCGAGGGGCGCTTCTCCGCGCTCGCGGGCTTTGTCGAGCCGGGCGAAAGCATCGAAGAAGGCGTCGTGCGCGAAGTGCTCGAGGAAGCCGGCGTGCGCGTGCGCGACGTGACCTATGTCGCCAGCCAGCCATGGCCCTTTCCCAGCCAGCTGATGATCGGCTGCCACAGCCATGCCGACAGCGACGAGCTGACCATCGACGAGACAGAAATGGCCGAAGTCGAGTTTTTCACGCGCGAACAGGTCGGTGCGGCGCTGGAAGGGAACGGTCCCTTCGTCGCCCCGCCGCCGCATGCTATAGCGCATCACCTGCTGCAGTGGTGGATGGAAAGATGAGCGAACCCAGAACCTTGCGGATCGATATCTGGTCCGATGTCATGTGCCCGTGGTGCCTCGTCGGCTGGGGCAGCCTGCAGAAGGGCCTCGCGCAGCTCGAGGGCGAGATCGAGGCCGATATCCGCTGGCATGCCTTCGAGCTCAATCCCGACATGCCGCCCGAGGGCGAGGAAAGCACCGCGCATATCGCGCGCAAATACGGGTCCACCCCCGACCAGTCGAAGGCGGTGCAGGGGCGCATGCGCGAAGCGGCGCAAAACGCGGGCGTATCGCTCGATTACCAGGGCGAGGATCCCGAACCGCCGCGGTGGATGTGGAACACCTTCGATGCGCACAAGCTGCTGACCTGGGCGGGCGAGGCGCACGGCCCGGAAAAACAGACCGAGCTCAAACTCGCTCTGTTCGAAGCGCATTTCAACCGGCGGCGCCAGATCGGCGACCACGCGGTGCTGCTCGACGTGGCGGACAGCGTTGGCCTCGACCGCGCGGCAGCCGAAGCCGCGCTGGCAAGCGAGGAATGGGCGCACAAGGTCCGCGCCGAGGAACGCGCGGCGTGGGATTTCAACATCACCGGCGTGCCCGCGATGATCGTCGAGAACAAGTTCATGATCCCCGGCGCGCAGCCACCCGAAGCCTATGCCGACGCGCTGCGCCGGGTGGCACAGAAGACCGCCGCCTGAACGCAAACGCCCCGCCGGTGAGGGCGGGGCGCTCGGTCATCGGTCGCGTCTGGAAGCTCAGCCGCGCGAATCCTGGATGGCAGACAGCGTCTTGTCGCCCTTCTGCGCGTCCTGCGCGGGATTGTCCGAACCCGTTTCGGGCTCGCGGTTTGCGGGATCGGTCGCGCGGTTGAGTTCACCCCGCTTGCCGACCTGGCGATTGACTTCGCCGCCGGAGGAACCCTGCTGCGAGGGGGTCGCATTCTCGGTCATCTCGGCGATCAGTTCGTTGTCGGGATGGCGTGATTGGCGTTCGGGCATATGCGTTTCTCCTTTGCCCAACCAACGGGGCGACCTGCCCGGATGTTCCGAGATTGCGCGGGTCAGGCNNNCGCGCGGGCGGTCCCGTCGAGCTGGTCGGCCGAGGTCAGCACCTGTTCGGCCGCCGCGCCCGTACCGCGCGCCATGTCGCCGATCTGCGCCAGATTGGTCCCCACCGCATCGACGCCATTGGCGGCGAGGTCGAGATTATGGGCCAGCTCGCGGCTCGACAGCGATTGCTCGTCCACCGCCTGCGCGATCGCGGTGGCGGTCATTTCGACCTCGCGGATGCGTTCGCCGATCCGTGCCAGCGCCTCCACGCTTTCGCGCGTCACCACCTGCATGCCGACGATCCGGCGGCCGACATCGCCGGTCGCCTCGCGTGTCTGCCGGGCCAGCTCCTTGACCTCGCTTGCCACCACCGCGAAGCCGCGCCCGGCCTCGCCGCCGCGCGCCGCCTCGATCGAGGCGTTGAGCGCGAGCAGGTTGGTGCGGTCGGCAATCGCGCCGATCATGTCGACCACTTCGCCGATCTCCTCCGCCACATTGGCAAGATCGGCCATCTTGCGGTCGGCCACTTCGGCGGTCTGGCGCGCATCCTGCACCACGCCCGCCGAATTGCCCGCCTGCCGCCCGATCTCGGCGATCGACATGGCGAACTGGTCGCTGGCGGAGGCGGCCGCGGTCACCCCGACCTGCGTTTCGGCCATATCGCGCGAAACCTGTTCGACGAAACCGATGGTGCGCGTCGCGGCGCCTGCCATGTCGGTCGAGGTTGCCTGCAGCTCGCGCGCGGCCTGCGCCACGCTGCCCACCGCTTCGCCAACGCCGCCCTGGAAGTTGTCGACCAGCCGCCGCAGCACCGCATTCTGCTCGGCGCGCGCCTTGCGCTGCAGTTCGGCCAGCGCATCGGCGCTTTCACGGAACACCACCAGCGCGCGCGCCATTTCGCCGATCTCGTCCTCGCGCCCGGTGGCGGGGATTTCGATCGACCGGTCGCCGCGCGCCAGCCGCGTCATCGCGCCGGTGATCTCGGATAATGAGCCGGAGACCTGCCGCGACAGGCCGCGCGCGCCGGCGATTACCAGCACGATGCAGCCCGCGATCATCGTCAGCGCCAGCACGATTGCCCATGTGCCCAGCGTATCCAGCGCCTGCTGCGCGGCGTCGGCTTGCAGCCGCAGCGTGGTCTCGATCTCTTCTGCCTGCTGGGCGAGCTGGCTGCCCGAAATGTCGATCGCACCGGCCAGTGCGTCACCCGTGGGCGAGGGGCCATGCGCATTGATCGAGGCCTGCAGCGCGCGCAGTTCGGGCGCGAACCCCTCGACCTGCGTCACCAGCCATTCCATCTGCTCGCGCGACTGGCTGCCGCCGCCGTCGAGCGCGATCGTGGCGTCGATCTCGCTGCGCGCCTGGTCGAGCGTGGCAAAGGCCGAGGCGATCATCCGGGCCTCGCCCTCCGCCGCATAGCGCGAGGCGAAATAGCGGCTTTCGGCGATCGAGGTAGCCAGTTGCGAGGCGGCCAGCGCGCGCGAAGCGCTGACCGAGGCATCGCCCGCACGCGTCGACAGCACTGCCAGCGTGCCGCCCAGCAGCAGGCCCAGTAGCGTGAGGATGAGTGTAAAGGAAATGGCGAAGATCCGCACCTTGCCCGCGATGCTCGCGCGCATGTGCGCTAACCGTCCGGCCAGCCGGTGACGCGGTGCGGGGCGCTCGTCGGCGGGTGGGGGCAAGTCGGCGGCGGGCTCGACGGACGGCTGCTCG
>LWDU01036286.1_pt1 | contig 15703 bp, 9 predicted proteins | sample 727161 | NCBI WGS metagenome assembly LWDU01 (sample SAMN04566230, study PRJNA314399) | hydrothermal vent metagenome | isolation source: deep sea hydrothermal plume seawater | place: Mexico: Gulf of California, Guaymas Basin | collected 2004-07-11 | reverse complement strand
GATGACTACCTCATTACTTACAGCGCCTATTCACGAAACGGAGTTCGGATCGCTCTGGCCCGGACGAAAGATTTTGTTCAGATCGAACGAGTTTCTCTGATCACTCAGGCCGATTATCGCAACACCGTGATTTTTCCCGAAAAGTTCAACGGACTCTACGCTCGCCTGGACCGGCCGCATTCGGAGATTTCACCGTGGTCCATCTGGATCACCTTTTCGCCGGACCTTGTGTTTTGGGGTGAATCACAGCTGGTGATGAAGCCCGTGGCGTATCACTGGGATGAAATGAAAATCGGTCCGGGAGCACCGCCGATCAGGACCGCTGAGGGTTGGCTGTCCATCTATCACGGAGTGTTCGAGACGATGGACGGATCAGTCTATCGCCTGGGAGTGGCACTACATGATCTGCACGATCCGGCCCGGATCATCGGTGTGGGTGACTCGTGGATTCTGCAACCGGAGGATCCCTGGGAGATCACCGGTTACGTTCACAACGTTGTCTTTACGTGCGCTGCGGTCCCCGAGACTGACGGGACGGTGAAGATCTATTGGGGCGGAGCCGATTCCGTGATGTGTGCGGGTGAAGCGAATCTTGTCGATCTTGTGGACCTGTGTCTGAATCAAAGTCGATCAGCGATTTGAGTGTTCCGGTTATGGGGCAGTGAGTGCCGGTCGAAGAAGTGGCATACTGCCCGGAGGCACTCATCTGACAGCCGATCAATTGGACGACAGTTGACGCGGTCCTGATGGCGCCCAGTTGTTGCGGATCCGCTATTACCCCGCATTTTCTGCCTTAAGACCATGGAATTGCCGCGTTGTGACAAAGGAGGATTCAGGCAGCCTTTGGCACCCGAATTGCTTATCAATCGAGACAATGTGAGATTGGTTTCTCGAATTGATGATGACAATTATGTGGCGTTGACGATAATTTGCGGTGGTATTCGGTTTTAGAGACGGTTCATGATCAACGGTGCGGCAAAATTCCTGACGCTTCTCAGCCTGCTATTTCACGCGGGAATGGGTTGTTGCGCTCACCATGATCATTGTTCCGCATTCCCAACGGCACAGCCTTCGGCTGACAAGCTTGTTGAAGCACATCAGAACTCTACTTGCTCTTGTGCATACCACCACGGTGAGGAGCGTTTGCCGGACGAAAACAGCAGCAAATCGGGCGATGATTCCTGCCCCTGTGGTCACAATCATTCAGATTGCACCGATCATTGCTCCTGGCTGACGGCCTCGAAAGTTGAGGTGCCGTCAGATCACGATATTGTGCTGCCGGAGACCATAGCAAACTGTGATTTGTCCGGCATGGCAGCCACGTTGACCGCAATTTCGCTGATCGGCGACTCGCTGTTGATGTCACCTTCTGGTGACTCCCTACGCGCATCCACGCAGGTTTGGCGATTGTAAGAACGCCCTTCCAGCCGCAGGGTTTCTGCGGTTCGGGTGTCCCTGTCAGACTCTCTGAAGTTGTGCTGCGCCATGTCATCGCTCTGACACAACATCCATGCTGACTGCGTGCTCGTACTCAGTCACTGCGGCCTGATCAGCTGCCCGGTTTTTTCCACGATTCGCCGCTGCGCTCATTCTTCCGACGAATCTGCTTCGCACATATCTTCAAGATGGTCATGGATCCATGAAGTTCCACTTACCCCAAATTCCATTGAAATTTGCCTGGCCGATAGGGTTATTGGTCGTCGCGCTGATAGCCAACGCGACACGTGGGCAATGGTGGCCTGGCCTGAATTCATGGGTGCAGTCGACCGTGGCTGATAACCGTTCTGCGGTGGGACTGGATCAGCATGGTCACGGCGACGCTGCTGATGACTCTCACGCTACCCACAATGAAGCCACATCACTGGAACTGTCTGACCAGGCACTTCAGAATCTTGGTTTGACGGACGACGGCATCAGTGAAATTCGTCTGACCACGTTCAGCAGATCGATCACCGTGCCCGCACTTGTTGTCGAACGTCCGGGACGGACCCGTATTCAGGTCGCCACGCCAATGACAGGCGTGATCACCGGTATCCACGCGGCTCAGGGCGAAGCCGTCGAACCGAACAGCCTGTTGTTTGAAATTCGCCTGACGCACGAGGACCTTGTGCGCGCACAGACTGAGTTCGTCACGACACTTGGTGAACTGGATATCGAAAAACGGGAAATCGCTCGCCTGAGTGAAGCTGCGGCAGCGGGAGGTGTCGCTCGAAAGACGCTGCTCGAGCGGCAGTACGCCAGCGACAAGCTCGAAGCGCTGCTGATTGTGCAGCAGGAAGCTCTGCGTTTGCACGGGCTTTCCGATGAACAGGTCAACCAGATTGCCACCAAACGTCGCTTGTTGCGTGAACTAAAACTGTACTCGCCGAACGCGGATGGAAGTTATTCAAAGGAACTAAGACTCAGTCGATCATTCGCACGCACCGAAATCTTGCCGGTCAGCATGCAGAGGCCTGTGGCGGATCCCCCCTTGATTCTAAGAGAACTGCTGGTGCATCGCGGTCAGGCAGTCGACGCCGGAGAGCCTCTGGGGACGCTGGTTAACTATTCGGAACTGTACATTGAAGGCATGGCGTTTGAGCAGGACATCACTCAGCTGTCCGCCGCCAGCCGAAACGGATGGAAGGTCATTGCGTTGTTTGACCAGGCTGACGGCAACGTCCATGAAGTGCCGGAGCTTGACATCGCGTATCTGGATACCGAGATCGACCGTGTGTCACGGACATTGAACTTCTTTGTCGAACTGCCCAATGAAGTGACTCATGAAAACACGGGGCCGGACAACATTCGTTTCGTCAACTGGCGATATCGTCCAGGTCAGAGATTGCAGCTGCGGGTGCCAGTCGAGCAGTGGGAGAACCAGATCGTCCTGCCCGTCGACGCCGTGGCTCATGAAGGTGCGGAGTACTTTGTCTTTCAGCAGAACGGCGATCACTTTGATCGGCTGCCCGTTCACGTGAAATACCGTGACCAGTTTTCTGTCGTTGTCGCCAACGACGGACAGTTATTTCCCGGTGACGTCGTCGCGATGCGAAGCGCTCACCAGATGCAGATGGCCCTCAAGAACAACGCTGGCGGAGGAGTTGATCCTCACGCTGGTCACAACCACTAGGCGCTGGCAGGATTTAGTTAATTCTTTGAACGATGCCCTGGAAGGGCCGGACATGTTAAACGCAATCATTCGATTCGCTCTCAGGCAGCGTTTGCTGACGATCGCTGCGGCCATTTTTCTACTGGCGTACGGTTCGTGGCAGGCTCTGCAGATGGACATCGACGTGTTTCCGGACCTGAACCGGCCACGCGTTGTCATCATGACGGAGGCTCCGGGGCTGGCTCCGGAAGAAGTGGAAACGTTGGTCACATTCCCGCTGGAAACGGCGATGAATGGTGCCAACGGTGTCCAGGCTGTGCGCAGTTCGTCGGGGATCGGGATCTCAGTGGTCTATGTCGAATTCGATTGGGGTACTGACATCTACACAGACCGCCAGGTCGTGACCGAGCGGCTGCAGCTTGTGCAGGATCGAATGCCGCCGGGCGTGAAACCGACTCTGGCACCGATTTCGTCCATCATGGGCCAGATCCTGATGCTGGCGATGTGGAAGGAAAGTCCGGAGTCAAGTGAGAGTCCAGAGAACGCCGCTCCTTCGGCAGGGGCTCTCGATTCTCGGCTTTCAACAAAAGATTCCATGGACCTGCGGACCACTGCAGACTGGGTCGTTCGGCAGCGGATCCTGACGATTCCCGGTGTGTCCCAGGTCTTCACGATGGGAGGCGGCCGGAAGCAGTTTCAGGTATTGGTCGATCCGGACGAAATGATTCGCTACGGCGTCACTCTGCACGAAGTGAAACAGGCTGTCGTCAGCAGTAACGAAAACGCAACCGGTGGTTATCTGGATGAACAGGGGCCAAACGAACTTCTGGTGCGAGCCCTGGGCCGAATTCAGGACATCGAAGATCTGCAAAAAGTTGTGGTGGCTGTACGTGACGGACGTCCGATCGCGCTGGCTCAGATTGCTCGCGTTGTTGAAGGACCGCAGGTGAAGCGAGGCGACAGCTCAGCGTTTGTGAGAGTTGCGCGGAGCGGAGAGTCGACAGTGGAGAGCCAGGAGAAAACGGCAGACGCTCCGGAAGCTTCTCTGGACTCTCGACGGTCAGCTCTTGACTCTTTTTCAGGTGGTTCGGCCGTGGTGCTGACAATCAACAAGCAGCCGGGCGCTGACACTCGGCGAATTACAGACGCGATTCTGTCGGCCGTTGCAGAACTGAAGCAGACGCTGCCGGACGACATACAGATTGTACCGGTGTACTCGCAGAAGTCGTTTATCGATCGAGCCATTGCCAACGTCGTTGAAGCGTTAATGGACGGTGGCATTCTGGTGGTCTTCATTCTGTTCCTGTTCCTGCTGAACTTCCGCACCACGTTTATCACTCTGACAGCGATTCCGCTGTCGCTGGTAATGACGGCCGTTGTGTTTTCGATATTTGGACTTTCGATTAACACGATGACGCTGGGTGGTCTGGCGGTGGCCATTGGCGAACTGGTTGACGACGCGATCGTTGACGTGGAAAACATCTTTCGGCGGCTCAAAGAGAATCGACAGGCGACCGTCCCCAAACACCCGCTGCTGGTGGTGTACCAGGCCAGCTGCGAAATCCGAAACTCCATCGTCTACGGGACGATCATCGTTATTCTGGTTTTTATACCGCTGTTCGCTTTGTCGGGTATGGAAGGGCGGCTGTTTGCTCCGCTGGGCATTGCCTACATCGTGTCGATTCTCTCATCGCTGATTGTCTCACTAACCGTGACGCCCGTACTGTCGTACTGGCTGTTAGGCAAAGCGAAACTGATGGATCACAAGCAGGATGGCTTCTTTCTTCGCATGGTGAAGTGGGTGGGTGACCGGGTTATCCGGTTCAGCCTGCAGTTTCCACGCTTTAACCTGACAGTCACTTTGCTGGGCGTCGTGCTATCGGCCTTGTTTGTGTTCAGTCTGGATCGCGACTTCCTGCCTCCCTTCAATGAAGGTTCGATGCAGTTGAATGTGGTCCTGCCACCGGGAACTTCTCTGGCGACGTCGAATGAAATCAATGAAACCGTTGAGCAACGGTTGCTGGAACTCGACGACGTGGATCGCTTTGTGCGACGTACCGGACGTGCCGAACTGGATGAGCATGCGGAAGGCGTCAACATGAGTGAATACGTGCTGGAGTTGAATCCAAATTCGCCTCGCAGCCGCGAAGAACAGCTTACGGAAATCCGCGAAGCGATGGCCGACATTCCCGGAATTGTTACCGCTGTCGAGCAACCGATTGCTCATTTGATTTCGCACATGCTGTCAGGCGTCAAGGCACAGATCGGGATCAAGATCTACGGCGATGACCTGGACGTTCTTCGTCGCAAAGCGGGAGAAATGGAAGCCGCTATCAATGGCGTGCCTGGAGTCACTGACCTGCTGGTCGAACCCCAGGTCATTATCCCTCAGATGCGCATCGAGCTGGATCGCGACAAGTTGCTGCTGTATGGCATGACAGCGGCGGACGTGAATGAATTTATTTCAACCGCGATGAACGGAGACGTTGTCTCTGAAGTACTGGTCGGGCAACGCACGTTCGACCTGATGGTGCGGCTTGACGAGGACTACCGAGAAGACCTGCAAAAACTGAAGCGACTGACGATTGATCTGCCGGGTGGAGGGAAGGTGCCTCTGGAAGCGGTGGCAAACATCTACGAGTCCGGCGGTCCGAACACGATTAACCGCGAAAACGTCCGTCGCCGAATTGTGTTGCAGTGCAACGTCAGCGAACGTGGTGTCGTGGACGTTGTGGAAGACATCCAGAAGGCGGTTGCACCCGTCATTGCCACAATGGATGACGGCTACTTTGTGGAATACGGCGGACAGTTCGAAAGCCAGCAGTCGGCGACAAGAGTAATCGGAGCATTGTTCGCCGTGTCCATGATCGGCGTGTTTATGGTGCTGTTTACGATGTTCCGTTCTGTCAATCTTTCTCTGCAGGTGATGGCAGCTTTGCCGATGGCATTCATTGGTTCTGTGGCAGCCCTGGTTCTGACGGGACAAACGTTAACCGTCGCCAGCATGGTCGGGTTCATCTCTCTCGGCGGAATTGCTTCGCGCAACGGCATCCTGCTGCTGAATCACTACCTGCATCTTGTGAAGTACGAAGGCGAAACCTGGACCAAAGACATGATCGTGCGGGCCGGTCTGGAGAGACTTGCTCCGGTTCTGATGACCGCTCTGACGTCGGGGATCGGACTGGTGCCACTGGTGCTGGCGTCCGGTGAGCCCGGCAAAGAAATTCTGTACCCGGTTGCCACCGTCATTCTTGGCGGATTGATCAGTTCCACACTGTTGGATTTCTTTGTTCATCCGGCCCTGTTCTGGCTGTTTGGCATGAAAGAAGCACAACGAGTTATTGAAGCGTCTGGCTCGGAAATCGAGTTAAAAGAAGAGACGCATGACCATTCAGAAGCGACGAGTGACTCACCTGACTCTGCAACGACTGCAGAGACGACAAGTACCTGACCTCCTTTGGCGAAGCGGACGTCGCGAAAGACAATCCCAATCCTGTTCATAAAGCAAAGACCGCCGCGGAAGAAAAACGTTTTCTCCGATTGCCGGGTCGTTGCGAACAATCCATCGAAGATGGCTGAAGGAAAACCAAAATGAAAATGTTCATCAAGTTCATGCTTGTTACTCAGATCGCCATGGGTCTGGGTCTGGAAAACTCATCGTTGTCCGCGGCAGAACCATCTTCGATGGCAGGGCCACCGTCGGTGGCCTATCGTCTGAAGGAAACGAACACCATTCACTTTGACGACGCCGGAAAGGCTGAGCTTCATCTGCAGACTGTCAGGAAGCTTGGCTGTGAAGCGAAGATGGACGACCACGGTGGCCACATGGATGTGTCCTATCGACTGAAGTCGTGGAATGCACTCACGCTGGACAGTGAGCAGACTGCTCATCAGTGGGAAGGCTGGCTGAAGAAGTCCGGGTTCGAAACCATGCACGCTCACGGCGAAGATCACGATCACGCCGGGCACGACCACGCGGGCCACGATCATCGAACTGCCGGTGATTCTCATGCCGGCCATCAACACGGTCTGGCGGACGGACACTTTTTTGGTGACGGCCATGATCATGGTCACCAGTCCGCAGAAATCGTGAGCTATTCTCTGCCGAATTGGTTGACCACCCATACTCGAGATCAACGTGAGGCTGATGAGCTGGTGGCGATCCTGAAGGGACTCGGCTGCGAAGTCCGAGAAGGCCGGCACGATGGCCATGGAGACGTTGTTTTCCGATGTTCACGACCAATGCACATCGAGTTCCAGTCTCATCGGGTGGCTGCTGGCTGGGAAGACTGGATGAAGAGAACCGGATTTCGCACTCAACACGTGCATTGAGTTGTGAGAGAAGAATGGGAAGACGAGAGTCGAATCGCAATCAAATTCTACGGTCCCGAATCTCGGTTCGGGACCTCCTGCCCACGAAGCAGTGCTTCGAATACGTAACTATAACCCCACCAAAGAGAGAAAGCTTTCAAGATGAAAACCATCACCACAACATGGCTGCCACTGATTGCAGTTGCCGTTATTTCCGTCACCGGCTGCCAGGAGTCCGTGGAGTCGCCCGTCAGTTCTTCACCTGTCAGCACATTGCCACCGGACACAATGGGCGATCCTGACGACCATGATGCTCACGCCCATCCATCAGAAGGGCCGCATCACGGCGACCTTGTCGAATTGGGCAACGAAGAGTACCACGCCGAAGTGGTTCACGATGAAGACCACGGCAGACTTGAAATCTATATTCTGGACGGAAGTGCCACTAAACAGGTCGCCATCGACACGACCGAACTGACCATCAATATTTCTCACGATGGTCAGCCGGAACAGTTTATTTTGACGGCCAAACCTGACGAAGGTGATGAGGATGGGAAGTCTTCCCGGTTTGTTTCCGACGACAAAGAGCTGGCCGAACATCTGGACGAAGAAGGCACCAGTCCACGAATGGTCGTGAAGATCAACGGCAAGTCATATCGCGGCGAAATCAAGCACGACCATGACCACGAAGGTCATGATCACGACAAACACTAAGAAAAACAGCAGGTAAGCGACCGCACAGCTGCTGCCGCTAGATCAGCAAATTCATTCTCGTGAACCGTTCTGGCTCGTGGGCAAGCCATTTTCTCAGGCTGGAGCACGTCTTTCGCCGCCATAGGTCAGCGTAATACGCGGTAGTCGCATGTGTTGCCGAATGGACGCAGCGCCATACGGCGCATTTTTCCCAACAGTTTCAACCGGACACGAGTGACCTCAGGAAAAGGATTTCCCGCAATGACTCTTACTCGTCGACGTGGCTGGGCCACGATGCTCATTGCTGCCGTGTGCTTTTTACAGCCCTCAGCAGTACTGGCAGAATCAGCCGGTCAAAGTTCTCTGGCCACCGCCGCCAGCCAACAGAAGTTCGCATTCATTTTGTTCTATCGAACGAATAATGTGGCGACTCAGGCGATGTACAAAGTGCTGAACGCGGAGCTCGGACGCCGCAACAACACGGCGCTTGTTCCGATTGATATCACCAATCCGCAGGAACGGGCAATTGTGGAGCAGTACGATGCCAGCCGCACGCCGATGCCTGCGGTGATGGCGATCGCACCCAACGGTGCTGTCACCGGTGTTTTCGCGCAGAGGCTGTTGCCGGCACATGTCGAAATGGCCATTGTGACGCCCGGCCAGACGCAGTGCATGCGAGCTCTGCAGGATAAGAAGCTGGTTTTGCTGTGTATTCAACCGAACGGAGTCCCGCAGATTCCGGTCGGTGTTCAGCAGTTCAGAGCCAACACGCTGAATGCTAATCGCACGCACCTTGTCAGCATCCAGGCGGGTGATCCTGCTGAGGCAAAGTTCCTGCAGCAGCTGAAAGTGCGTGCGGACACTCAAAGCGCTGTCACCGCATTTATGGCTCCTCCCGGAGTTCTGCTTGGCACATTCAACGACAAAGTAACGTCGACGATTCTGATGAGCAAACTGGCCGCGGCCGGGCAGTGTTGTGCAGACCCGAATTGCAATCATCGCAAGGCAGCAACCGCAGCGAAACCGACAACTCGCCGTTAATGGCGCCTGCGTCGTGACTGTCGGCCGATTGTTTCGCGGCTCCTGGCTCGGGCACGTGTCTTGCTCATCAATGGCACTCGCGCGTTCTGTCGCCGCGGGCATTGCCTCTCTTGAAAAGGAATGGACTTCATGCAGCTTGGCAATCTCATCTGGAAAGAACTCTGGCAGCGGCCCACGTCGCTGTTGACCAGTCTGGCCGCCGTTGCTCTGGGCGTTACCGCTCTGGTGGCCATTCAAAGCATTACGGTGTTCTCTGAAGAGAAAATTGCCGGCGACATGCGGTCGCTAGGGGCCAACGTGCTGGTGCTGCCACCCGGTGTGACTTTGCAGGACTACTACTCTGCTGACATGCACGGGCAGACAATGCCCGAAGAATACGTCACACAGCTGGCACTTGCTCGAATGTCGGGCGTCGAAAACCTGGCTCCGAAACTCTGTGTTGCCGCGGAGGTTGATTCCATCTCCGTGACGCTGACGGGAATTCTTCCCCGCTCGGAATTCGAAGCGAAGACGGCGTGGCAGGGGATGAGCTTCCTGTCAAACCCCGTGGGCACCGACCGAGGCTGCTGCGCGAAGCCGGTGACAGACACCAGCGGAGAAAGCGATCCCACATCTCTGGCAACGCAACGAACGGTGCAGGATCTTGGTAAAGACGAATTGATTCTGGGTGCCGACATTGCCGTTCAACTGGGTGCCGCCGTGGGCGATGAGCTCACACTTCTTGGTGATACGTTTCATGTACTGACTGTGTTACCGCCCACGGGAACTATCGACGATGGCCGGTTGTTCGCTCACCTGCACAGCGTTCAGCGTCTCAGCAATTCAGGGCCGGTCGTAAACGTGATTGAGATCATGGCGTGCTGCGAAGATGCGGCCGGGGGGTTGATCACGGATCTGTCCAGGGAGCTGCCGAACACCCGAATCATCACGATCGCTCAGGTTGTGGAAGCTCAGATCGCAGTTAATGGTTTAATGTCTCGTCTGTCATGGGTTTTCTTTGGCATTCTGCTGCTGGTGGCTGGTGCGAGTATCGCCAGCGTAATGTACGCCAACGTTGCTGAACGGCGACGTGAAATCGGCACGTTGATGGCACTGGGGGCCACGCCCGGTTACGTAACAAAGATGTTTCTCGGCAAGGCGACGATCCTGGGAATCGCGGGCGGAGGTCTCGGCTTTGTCGCCGGCACTATTCTGGCGATGGTGCTGGGGCCACAGCTTGTCGGGGTGAGTGTTCTGCCCATGCCCTCTTTGTGTGGAGTCGGCATCGCCACCGCCACATTGATCGCCGTGGCCGCCAGCTACCTGCCAGCACGCCGAGCCGCAGCACTTGACCCGTGTCTGTGCTTCAATGACGGGTAAAGGACCATGCTTCCGATGTGCCAGTGCAGGACCAGCACTCCTGACTGTCACCTGAACAGCAGACAGGCCGCATCAACAAAGGAATAACGTCGTGTTTCAACTTAACAACGTCACTAAGGCCTACGAATGTCGGGGCCAAACGGTGAACGCTTTAAACAAAACGTCCCTGTCCATCGGCGACAACGAATTTATTGCTGTCGTCGGTCCCAGCGGCAGCGGCAAAACAACCATGTTGTCGCTGCTGGGAGGCATGATGGCCCCGACATCGGGCGAGGTCCTGTTTCATGGCGAATCGCTTTACGATATGTCTTTGGTCGAACGTACAAAGCTGCGGTTAAGAAGTCTTGGCTTCGTATTCCAGTCGTTCAATTTGGTGTCGTGGTTATCGGCCATAGAAAATGTTCAGGTGCCGCTGAGTCTTGCCGGTGAATCCGCTTCCGCCCAACAGGAACGAGCCAGCGAACTGTTGAGCCGAGTCGGGCTGTCGGACCGTCTGAACCACCTGCCCTCAGAGCTCAGCCAGGGCCAGCAGCAACGAGTTGCTCTGGCACGAACACTGGCCAACGACCCGCGGATTATCCTGGCCGATGAACCAACCGGAAATCTTGATCCGGAATCCCGCGAACAGGTCATGAACCTGCTGTCCGAATTCCACAGCGAGGGCCGCTCAGTCGTCATGGTTACCCATGACCAGTTTGCCGCACAGCACGCGCACCGGTCGCTCAGCCTTGTTGACGGCACGATAGTGGATACGCCGCTCGCAACGAATGCCGCCTGACTGGTGGTCGGGGTAGTCATGGATTGTGGTATCGACTGGTGGGTGGACTGAGCCTGCGAAGGAGAATCGAACCGGCGCTGCCGGCCCCGGGGTTTCACTCGTTCCTCGCTCCAACCACCCTTCCGGTTTCACAACATTCCGTGACTGCACTCTTGCCGGTCGACAACCAACGCACTGACGATGATTGTGCTCTTGTGCGTGCTGTTGTGCGTGCTGTTGTTCACCCCGGGACCGTATTTCGTTGGATCAGCCGCAATGTCATAACCATACAAAGAAACGGCCTGCACAGAGGCAGGCCGTTTGGTCTTGGTTAAATCGCTCAACTCAAACCATCCCCGTCAGTCTCGGCACGCAACGGGAACGTTATCTTCTATTCCGAGCGTCAGCTCGCATAGACCGTCGAATTCGGCGGCGGGGTTATGGGAGAGATGGCGGTGGAGCGACGGTCAGCGGTGCGGGGGCCTGTTCTCGGAGACCGCCGGGAGGTGGCGCCTGTTCGCCGCCCGTTGCATGAACGCCGACGTCGTTCATCAGATGGTGCAGTGTTGATTCGATCATATCCATCTTGGATAGAATTCCGAGCTGACCGATCTGGCGACGATGGTGACGTGACCAGCCACGAACGTCGTCCTGAACATGATGGAATAGTTCGTCCATTCCATTCAGCTTTGACCGAATGGCGTCGCGGTCGTTAGCGTGTTCCGCGTCGTGGATGAACTTTGCAACCAGCATCAACTGATAACCTTCTGCATAGGTTTCTCGAAAGCCGTGGTTATGAGAATAGTTGTAGTGCAGGTCCAGGCAGAATTCGTTGGTCAGTTCTTCCAGGCGACTGGCAAGGTCCTCCACATGTGAAAAACTGCCGAAGTTAACGGCCACGGCCCGCTGCGCAGTACGGCTGTTGGATGCCGTTCGAGCTGTGTAGTAGAAATTTCCGTTGTGCAGGTGGTACGTCCCGTGGTGATTCGCATGACTCGTGTGAGGGACGATGTAAGTGGAATTTCGATGCACCACGTCGTGATGATAGTTACCGATCACGTGACCATGTGAGTCTCTGATGACGTGGTCATGATGATCGATATGGTAACCTGGATTGTAATGGTTTTTGTGCGAGCTGTGGCTGTCGTGGTGGCCCTGAGCACTATTGATGATTCTGTTGATCTGATTGCTGTAGCGGCGAAGCTGTGCCGAGGCGTCCTGTGGCGTTGCGGACAACAGCAACCCTGCCAGTGCCGCCAATGCGAAGCGAGAAGTGTTCATTGTGAGTGTCCTTCCGTAATGGAGAGATGACATCCGTGAGTTGATATTCCGCCGCTCCGCAGCGGTGCTCCTGATGTTGAGTCGACTGTGAGTCAATGGATAAAGCACAAGCCGTGCCAATGGCTTGTACGTGTACTAGCTGCAAATTTACACCCCAAATGGATGACACCCCGCATAAACCGTGTCGCCAGCACGGGACACGTGTTGTCAATCTGATGTCGCGTGGCTCGGCTGTGATCAATTTGCAAACGGGTAGATATTGAATCGGGATCGACCGCGTAAATCCGCCACCGACGTATCGGTGATTTCAACGAATTCGAAGTGCTACGGCACCGTCGTTGCCTTCGCAGACTCAGTCCAGCCCTTGTCACCCGTCAATCCGAAACCACAATCCGTCACGGTACCCGCTACCGTTCCTCGTCACGCTCGCGATTGCTGATTGTCGCGCAGTCGGTAGTCTACGCGCATGAGCATTCAACCGGTGATCACGCCTGCGGGGCATCTGATTATTGAGTCCGTGTCAGACGACGACTCACACCTGAATTTCGATCCTGTGGTGGCGGAAAAACTTCGCGACACGTTTTCCGAATCCGCGGCCGCAGGACTCGTTCGATTGGCGTCAGGAAACCTGCCAAGCGAACTGCCTGTGGAATTCGTGTTCTGGCGTGAATTTGCTCAGCTTTTTTTCCATGAACTGTGCGCGTTGGGTGAGGAAGCATTAAATCGGGCCGTGTCCGGAAAAGGCAAAGCATCGACCAGTATCGATCCGCCGCAGGAAATGGCTCTGATCGAGCTGATTGAAAACGCTCCGCCGATGCGGGGATTGGAATATCTCACGCCGGAAGTTCTGCGCACTTTCTGGAGCGAAATGCGGACTGTTGCGTTGCAGCAGTGTGCCGGTCACTCGGACGGGCCAGCCGCCTGGCTGCACAGTGTCAACCCGGTGTGGAATCTGCTGGGTCGAGTGACGTTTCATCTGGCAGAGAATAAGCGGGATCCCAATCGCCCGTTCGCGTTTATGGCGACGTATGCGCATCGCGTGTCGGCACAGGCAAAGCTTCAGCACCTGCCGCTGGGCGAAGCATTGAAACAGTACGCTGGCGCAAAGAATCAGGCCAAGCTGGTCGCGCTGCTGGAGCCGGTACAGAGGGCCGCTCAGGAAGGCTCGTTGGTGCGGCAGATGCTGGATTCGCGCCAACTGTTCCAGCCGCAGGCGCTGACGATCGACCAGGCTCATCGTTTCCTGACCAGCGTTCCGCAGATGGAGGACGCCGGATTAGTCGTCCGTGTGCCCGACTGGTGGAAATCAAGGCAGTCGTCGCGACCGGAAGTGCGGGTGACGATCGGGCAGGAAAAATCGAGCCACGTCGGCATGGACAGTCTGATGGACTTTTCGATCGACCTCGCGCTGGACGGAACATCCCTCACACCGGAAGAACGTGATCAGATCCTGCAGGCGACGGACGGGCTGGCATTGCTGCGAGGTCAGTGGGTTGAGGTTGATCAGGACAAACTGCAGCAGGCCCTCGATCACTGGCATCAGGTCGAGCAGCAGTACGCAGACGGAGTCGACTTCATTCAGGGCATGCGGATGCTGGCGGGCACGCAGTTTGGCAAAGACGAAGTCGATGCAGAAACAGCGGGCTGGACTCGAGTTACGACCGGCGATTGGCTGAGCGAAACACTGCAGCACCTGCGAGATCCGTCCGGCATCGTGGACTGCGAACCGGGACAGGATCTCGATGCCACATTGCGGCCTTATCAGATCGACGGCGTTCGCTGGCTGTGGTTCATGACGCGGCTGGGGCTGGGAGCCTGCCTGGCCGATGACATGGGACTCGGAAAAACAATTCAGGTGATCGACCTGCTGCTGCTGCTGAAGCGTGAAGACAGCCAGCGTAAACAAAGGGCCAAACAGAAAAAGACGACCAGCCTGCTGGTCGTCCCGGCATCGCTGGTTGGAAACTGGAAGAGCGAATTTGAGCGATTCGCTCCTTCGCTGCGAATTCTCTACGCCCATCGGTCGGAATGCGACGCGCAGACTTTGCAGGCCGTGGCGAAGTCTCCCGGGAAAATAGTCGACGAATTTGATGCAGTCGTGACGACGTATGGCCTGGCTCGACGGTTCGATTGGCTGTCAACGCTCGATTGGCGACTGATCGTTTTGGACGAAGCTCAGGCGATTAAGAATGCCTCGTCGGCTCAGGCCAAAGCCGTTCGAAAGCTCCGGTCGTCCGGTCGGATCGCGCTGTCAGGGACACCGATTGAAAACCACCTTGGGGAATTGTGGTCGTTGTTCGACTTCTGTTGCCCAGGCCTGCTGGGGAACTCATCCCAGTTCAGGAAATTCGTCAAGGAACTCAGTAAACAGCAGGACGCGGCGGCTTATGGAGCATTACGCAAGCTGGTTCGGCCGTACATCCTGCGGCGACTGAAAACCGATCCCGGGATTGTCCCCGATTTGCCGGATAAAACCGAAATGCGGGCCGAGTGTGGACTGTCGAAGAAACAGGCCACTCTGTACCAGAACACGTTGAAGGATCTGGAAAAACGACTGCAAACACTGGACGGAATTGAGCGGCGAGGTCTGGTGCTGACAACGCTGATGCAGCTCAAACAGATCTGTAACCACGCCTCGCAATTTCTGAAGCAGGACGACTACGTAGAACGAGACAGCGGCAAGTTTCAGCGTCTGAAGCAGATTTGTCAGCCAATCATGGAGCGTCAGGAACGCATGCTGGTGTTCACGCAGTTTCAGGCGATGACCGGTCCGCTGGCCGAATTCCTGACAGGTATCTTCGGTCGCAGCGGAGTCGTTCTGCATGGCGGTGTACCGGTGAAGAAACGCAAGCACCTGGTGGCCGAGTTCCAGGCCGACGACGGGCCGCCTTTTTTTGTGATCTCGGTGAAAGCCGGAGGCACAGGGTTAAATCTGACGGCTGCGTCGCATGTCGTTCACTTCGATCGCTGGTGGAACCCGGCGGTGGAGAATCAGGCGACCGACCGGGCGTTTCGCATTGGCCAGAAACGTAATGTTCTGGTCCACAAGTTCGTTTGTCGCGGTACGGTTGAAGAACGAATCGATCAGATGATTCGCAGTAAACAGGATCTGGCTGACGAGATTCTCAGCGGCGGGGCCGAAGCACAACTGACGGAAATGAGTGACGCAG
>LWDU01035005.1_pt3 | contig 15706 bp, 20 predicted proteins | sample 727161 | NCBI WGS metagenome assembly LWDU01 (sample SAMN04566230, study PRJNA314399) | hydrothermal vent metagenome | isolation source: deep sea hydrothermal plume seawater | place: Mexico: Gulf of California, Guaymas Basin | collected 2004-07-11 | reverse complement strand
TTCTATTTTTAACCTGCGACTCACCTTGGCGGGGTAAATCGCTATTCTAAATGAAGAGGCCGCCGGGAACTGGCCGCTTTTTATTGCGACTATGTTGGGACACAAAGCTAGCAAATCAGGGGGATTGTTCTGTCGACTGGCCGCTATGACGAGGTGCACCTACAATTCCCTCGGGAGAGCGAACCCGGTTGGGTGTGGGAGTTTCCCGCTGCGAAACCCGAGATAACCGCTTGAAACGATCACAACATTCAATAGGCAGCGATGTGTTGGTTGCTCTAAACAGCGTGGATTTTTCCTATGCAGACACCCCTGTGTACGAATCTCTGGACCTCAAGATTCCCCGTGGTGGCATCACCGTCATCATGGGCCCGAGTGGTTGTGGAAAGTCGACCCTGTTGAGTCTAATCGGTGGCCGACTTCAGCCACGCTGTGGCAACGTCGTGGTCGACGATGTTGAGATTCAGTCACTCGACAAACGGGGTTTGTATCACTTGCGCCGACGAATGGGGATGTTGTTTCAGTTCAATGCACTCCTATCGGAACTTAGCGTATTTGAAAACGTCGCATTTCCCATTCGTGAACACACCGATTTGTCCGCGGAGTTAATTGAGCACCTGGTTAAAATAAAACTCGAAATGGTGGGATTGCGCGGTGCGTCGCAGTTGATGCCTTCCGAATTATCAGGTGGCATGGCACGACGCGTTGCCCTGGCTCGGGCAATTGCGTTGGATCCTGTGCTGGTGATGTACGACGAACCTTTTACAGGACTTGATCCGATTTCTAAAGGCGTGATTGTTCAACTCATTCGAGAATTGAATGACGCGCTAGGCATGTCATCTATTGTGGTGACACAGGATGTCGCTGAAGGATTATCTATCGCGGATTACGTATTCGTGTTTGCCGCAGGTGAGGTTATCGTCGAGGGCACCCCAGAAGCGGTCAATGCGACTCTAAGGCCTGATGCCCGACAATTTCTTGACGGTCTGCCGGATGGACCGGTTGCCTATCATTACCCCGCATCGGATTATCAGGTCGATCTTTTTCAGGGAGAGAGCTGAGCGTGGTGCGTGGATTGGGCCGTGCTGGTATCGCCGCTATTCATCATACGGGCCGTGGCGGTATGTTTCTTGCTTCTCTTGTCGGGGGCATGGGCATGATGGTTCGCCGACCTCGGTTGTTAGTTCAGCAGATTCATGCCGTCGGTGTAATGACCTTGCCGATTATTCTCGTTGCCGGGCTATTTGTCGGCATGATGCTTGGGCTGCAGGGATTTAACACCTTGGTGGGTTTCGGCGCGGAATCTTCTTTGGGGCTGGCCGTCGGGCTTTTTCTAACGCGGGAACTTGGCCCAGTTTTGACGGCGTTGTTGTTTGCTGGGCGAGCCGGATCGGCGCTTACAGCGGAGATTGGGTTGATGAGGGCAACACAGCAACTCGACGCAATGGAGATGATGGCGGTCGATCCTTTGCCACGAGTAGTCGTGCCGCGATTTCTTGCCGGTGTTATTGTAATGCCGTTGCTGGCTGCCCTATTCAGCGTGGTGGGTCTCTTTGGTGGCTATCTGGTAGGTGCTGTACTGTTAGGTGTTGATGGTGGCACTTTCTGGTCATCAATGCACGAGGGTGTCGACGTGGTACACGATGTCCTCGCTGGAGTTTTCAAGAGTTTTGTTTTTGGTTTTGTTGTCACATGGGTGGCGGTGTTTGAGGGTTATAGTGCAACGCCGACGACCGATGGCGTCAGCCGGGCAACGACTCGGGCGGTTGTGACCGGCTCGCTCGCGGTACTCGGTTTGGACTATGTCCTGACGGCTATTATGTTCAGCGAGGTTTAATGAATGACACTACAAGCTAAGGAAACTCTGGTCGGCGTTTTCATCCTGGCTGGATTAGCGGCGCTGGTTTGGCTGACATTATTTGTGGGTAACTGGGCCGCGATCACAGGCGGTGCCGGTTATCGGGTGACAGCTAAGTTTGAGAATATTGGCGGTCTAACCGTTAAGTCGCCAGTGACGCTGGCTGGTGTAACGATTGGTCGGGTTTCTTCGATCGCAAGTGATCGTGAAGATTATAGTGCGATTGTCACACTCAGCATCGATCAGGATTACAACAACCTACCGGTAGATAGCACTGCGGCAATACTCACCGCCGGACTCCTTGGAGCGCAGTATATAGGTGTCGTGCCGGGGGCAGAGATTGATTATCTCAAAGAGGGGGATTCGATCGACATTACGCAATCCGCTTTGGTGTTAGAGCAACTTATTGGTGAGTTGTTGTTCAGCAGGGCGGGCGCGCAATGATTCACTGTTGTCGGCGGATTATCCTGCTGTTGATGTGCTTTACGACGGCAGCGGTCGCAACCTCAATGTCACCAGGGGAACTGATCGAATTGGGTGTGACTCGTTTGACAAAGCAGATGTTGACCGAACGCGCGATGCTAACGTTGGATGCGGAGAAACTCTACGCGTTGGTCGATCAGGAACTTGGCCCGCATCTGGCGGTAAAAAAGATCGCGCGACTGGTAGTCGGGCGTCACTGGAAAAAAGCAACCCAAGCCCAGCAAGAGGAGTTCACTGTTGGTTTCCGACGGCTGCTAATCAAGACTTATGCGGCGTCGATCTTTGAGCATGTGTCTGAGGCCAAGGTTGAGTTCAAGCCATTTTTGATGAAAAAGCATTCCCGCACTGCGATCGTTCGAACCGTGATTCGGTTTGATGACGGTTCAAAGCTGCCGGTCGATTACAAGTTGTTGCTTGGGAGTGAGGGCCAGTGGTTGATTTACGATGTGTTGATCAGCCGCCTCAGCTTGGTTATTAATTTTCGCAACAGTTACGGTCGCATTGTCGAATCCCGTGGGTTTGACGCGCTGCTTGAGTTGCTTCGGTGAGTTCGGTTGAGACGAGGCCACTTGAGGAAGTGCGCCTGGTTCAGACAGCGGTGGACGCTTGGTCTATCAGCGGATGCCTGACCTTTGAGACAGTCGGTCGCTTGGTCGCGAAGATGCCGAGCCCTGAAGCTGGCACGGACATACAATTCGACCTCGCTGGCTTGACTCGAGTGGACAGTGCAGGGATCGCGTTGATGATTGAGTGGATGCGTAGGGCGCGCGTTGCGCAACACCTAGTGCACTGGTGTGAAGTGCCGGAGACGGTGCTTAGACTAATTCGAGTGATGGGTATCGGTGACTTGATGGTCAGCCGGTCCCGTGCTTGAAGATGCGCTGTTTGATTCGGGCAGCTCAGCACGGCTATTTCTAGTGGCCAGACCACAATCGACTATAATGATGCTGATGCAGGCAGAATGATCGATGATTACACCAGAGGACATCAAGATGTGGATAGAGGCCGGCTTGTCCGGTTCTCAGGTTGACGTCACAGGAGACGGTCGTCACTTTGATGCCGTCATTGTGAGTGCACAGTTTGAAGGTAAGAGTGCTGTCCAACGTCACCAGATGGTTTACAGCGTTCTAGGCGAGAAAATGCGTGCCGATATCCATGCATTGTCCATGCGTACAGTGACGCCGGGGGAATCGGTGCCGCATTGATGGCTAAACATTCGTTTGAGGTCTGAGGGGCGAACACACATAAGAAGGAGAATATCCATGGATATTCAACAGCATATCCAGAAACTCGTTGATGATAACGATGTCATGTTGTTCATGAAGGGCACACCCGATTTTCCACAATGTGGATTCTCCGGGCGATCGGTGCAAATCTTGCAGGCTTGTGGCGTTGAAACATTCGGCAATGCTGATGTTTTGATGGACAATGAATTGCGTGATGGTATTAAGGTTTTTTCAAATTGGCCGACGATTCCTCAACTTTACGTTCGGGGGGAATTTGTTGGTGGAAGCGATATAGTGCTTGAGATGTACCAGAATGGATCGTTACAGGAGAAACTGAACGCGCCCGAGACATAAGCCCGCTATTAAGTCTGCCTCAAAGGCGCCCGTCAGGGCGCCTTTTTATTGTGAACCGTGTCTATAGACAACGCCGGATAGAGTCCTCACAATGACTCAGCCGGGTGCTTTCCAAGAGCCGCATCATCATGGATAAATTACTCGTTAACGGCGGTTGCCCTTTGGATGGAGAAGTGCAGTTGTCGGGGTCCAAGAATGCGACGCTGCCAATTCTGATCGCTTCTTTGTTATGCGCTGAACCTTTGCAGGTTCGGAATGTTCCGCATTTACGTGATATTACGACCGCGCTTAAATTGCTTGGGCACCTGGGTGCTCGCGTCGAGTTCAATGAAGACCTGACCGTGGAAGTCGATAGCGGAGATCTTCACACCTTGCGCGCACCTTACGAGCTTGTTAAGACGATGCGTGCATCAATATTGGTGCTCGGTCCGTTACTTACACGTTTTGGTGAAGCCGAAGTGTCGCTGCCCGGTGGGTGTGCGATTGGCTCGCGGCCGGTTGATCTGCACATTCGTGGTCTTCGGGAGATGGGCGCTCAGGTATCGATTGAAAATGGCTATATCAAAGCGAGCGTTGGACGCGGGGGGCTCAATGGCGCGCGAATATTGTTTGATACTGTGACGGTAACAGGAACAGAGAATCTGTTGATGGCTGCGGTTTTGGCTCGAGGGATCACTGTCTTGGAAAATGCTGCTCGTGAGCCTGAAGTCGTCGATTTGGCACGTTGTTTGATAGCGATGGGTGGTGCCATTGAGGGTGCGGGGACAGATGTGATCACGGTAACGGGTGTCGATGCACTGCATGGGGCCTGTCATACGGTGATTTCTGACCGGATCGAGGCGGGGACGTATCTCTTGGCTGCAGCTGCGACGCGCGGTCGGATTCGGCTGACCGGTTACGATCCGCAACACGGAGATGTAGTGCTCGAGAAATTGCGTGAGGCAGGCGCTATCTTGAGTATTGACCCGCGCGGTGTCACGCTCGACATGCGTAAGACACAACCACAGGCAGTTAATCTGACAACGGCACCTTTTCCAGGGTTTCCAACGGACATGCAGGCGCAGTTTGTTCTTTTCAACGCAGTGGCAAACGGGTCATCGACGGTGACAGAGACGGTGTTTGAAAATCGTTTTATGCATGTGCACGAACTGCAGCGTATGGGTGCGGACATTCACTTGCGTGGCAATACGGCTCTGATTCAGGGTGTCACCGGCTTGAGTGGAGCCCAGGTGATGGCAACGGATCTTCGAGCATCGGCCTGTTTGGTGCTGGCAGGTCTCGTTGCAGAAGGGGAAACGATGATTGATCGGATCTACCACATTGATCGCGGTTACGATCGAATCGAGGAAAAACTTTCTCAATGCGGTGCCAGTATTCGGCGTATACCGGGATGGCCAGCGACTTCGGTGATCCCCTCTAGGGAAGGGGCATCTGTCTCTCCACTGCAGAGCTAGCATGTCATTACTTCAATGGCAGCAGTTGAATGTGCAAGACGCAGTATTTGCTACGGCATTGGCGGATCTCCTCAAGCGCAGCAGAGTCTCCGAAGTCACTGTTACTCAAACGGTTGAGGAGATCATCGGTCGCGTTCGAGAGGGCGGCGACAGCGCACTGATTGAACTGACAGCAACTTTGGATCACTTCTCGGTTGATGATGTTGCGGACCTTGAAATCTCAACAGGGGAAATGGACAAAGCACTGGCAACGCTTGATGCGGATCTCAAGGCAGCGCTCGAACAATCAGTCGAGCGCATCCGAGTTTTCCATGAACATCAACTTGAGCAGTCGTGGGAATACCTTGATAGCGATGGTAACCGTCTTGGTCAACGTGTTACGCCGATTGATCGTGTTGGGATCTACGTGCCGGGCGGGAAGGCTGCCTACCCATCGAGCGTTTTGATGAACGCAGTTCCGGCGAGTGTTGCCGGTGTACCCGAAGTGGTGATGGTGGTGCCAACGCCCGGTGGGAAGGTGTCTCAGGCAGTGTTGGCTGCTGCTGCTTTGGCGGGGGTTAGCCGAGTGTTTCGTATTGGTGGTGCACAGGCAATTGCGGCACTGTGTTTTGGTACCGAAACGATACCCGCGGTCGATAAGATCGTGGGACCGGGTAATGCTTATGTTGCGGCAGCCAAGCAACAAGTATACGGGCAGGTTGGTGTGGACATGATTGCCGGTCCGTCCGAGGTGGTGGTGCTTTGCGACGACCGGGCCGATCCCGACTGGGTCGCTATGGATCTCTTTGCCCAGGCCGAGCACGACGAGTTGGCCCAGGCCATACTGATTTGTCCAAGTCAGACACAGATCGATCGTGTCCGCGGTTCAATGGAGTCTTTGATTGGAACATTATCTCGGGCGGATATTGTTACAGCATCGCTCGCCAAGCATGGCGCCACGATCCTGGTGAATTCACTGAAACAGGGAGTCGAAATCGCCAATCGAATCGCCCCGGAACACCTACAGTTGATGGTTGAGCAGCCGGACGCGTTGTTGTCGGATATTCGTCATGCAGGCGCTATTTTCTGTGGTTATTTCAGTGCAGAGGCGCTGGGGGACTACTGTGTTGGGCCAAGTCATGTATTACCGACGGCAGGGACCGCCCGCTTTTCATCACCCCTTGGCATTCATGATTTCCAAAAACGTAGCAGTTTGATCATGTGCTCTAAGCATGGTGCACAGCGCCTGGCGGGCGTTGCTTCGAAGCTGGCTCGCGCAGAAGGTTTTGACGCACACGCCAAGGCGGCTGATTATCGCGGCCGCTAAATTGGATCTCCTGACCGCTTACCATTATGTCGATTGAAGCTCGAATTCACCGTTGGATTCGACCGGATATCATCGACGTTGAGCCGTATCACGTGCCCGATGCTCGTGGCATGACCAAGCTGGATGCGATGGAAAACCCCTATACTTGGCCAAGGGAACTGCGGGATTTATGGCTGCAGCGCCTCGCTGAAACGCCATTGAATCGGTATCCAGATGCGGCAGCGAATGAACTGCGAACCTCTCTAGCCAGCTGGTGCCATTTGGATGGCGCTAGCGAGGTTTTGCTCGGCAACGGATCTGACGAATTGATCCAGATTCTGGTCCTGGCATTGGGTGGGTCGAGGCGTACGATACTGGCGCCGGAGCCCACTTTTGTGATGTATCGGCTGGCAGCGAAGTACACAGGGACAGACTACGTTGGTGTGTCTTCGATTGATGCGCTGGCTCCGAATTTAGAAGCGTTGCTCCAGGCGATCGAAACACATAAGCCCAGTTGTGTGTTTCTTGCCCACCCCAACAATCCAACCGGCGGAATGATGGAAACGCAGACGGTCGAGGCCGTCGTCGCGGCAACCGATGGTTTGGTTGTGGTAGATGAGGCTTATCATGCCTTCTGCGATCATTCGTACGCTAATCTTTTGCCACAGTACGACAACCTTGTTGTGATGCGCACGTTCTCGAAGCTTGGCCTTGCCGGGCTGCGACTGGGGTTTCTGATCGGGCCTCGCGAGTGGTTGGGAGTCCTTGATCGTATCCGCCTGCCTTACAACATCAATGCATTGACCCAGGCCAGCGCCTTGTTTGCGCTTGAACACATGGCATGGTTTGAGGAGCGTGCTTTGGAAATTTGTGCTGAAAGGGCGACGCTATCGCAACGCCTGTCCGAACTGCCAGGTGTCGAGCTGTTTCCCAGCGCCGCCAATTTCCTTCTTTTTCGTGTTGGCCATGGGTGCGCCGGTGCTGTTTTTGACGGACTGTGCAAGAAAAAAGTTCTTATAAAGAACCTACATGGCACTCATCCAAGTCTGGTTGATTGTTTGCGGGTAACCATCGGTACAGCGGAGCAAAACGGTGTATTTTTTAATGCCTTAAAGGAACAACTAGCTGCTGTCTAGGTCTCCACAGGAGCACTCTCAACAAACCTTTGGTAAGATCGTCGTACAGGGTCATTTGTCCTGCCACCGGTTGTAAATCTGATGATTGATCAATCTCACATGTCTGATCGCCGAGCAAAGGTCGAACGCAATACGCGGGAGACCCGGATTGCGCTTGAGTTGAATCTCGATGGCCAAGGTAATGCGGATCTTGACTGTGGCTTGCCGTTCCTCGAACACATGTTGGATCAGATTGCACGTCACGGCATGATCGATTTGTCGATTGACGCTCACGGAGATCTGGAGATTGATGCGCACCATACGGTGGAAGACATTGGTATTACGCTGGGGCAGGCACTTGATCAGGCACTGGGTCAACGGGCTGGTATTGGCCGCTATGGCCATGCCTATGTTCCGTTGGATGAGGCACTGAGTCGGGTCGTGGTCGATTTTTCAGGGCGACCTACCCTGATTTACCAGATCGATTGGCCTCGTGCGAGGGTCGGAGAATTTGATGTTGATCTGATCGGCGAGTTTTTCCAGGGTTTATGCAACCACGCAGGGATGACGCTGCACGTGGATAATCTGCGGGGCGGTAATGCACACCATATCGCCGAAACCGTGTTTAAGGCTTTTGGCCGAGCGCTGCGTATGGCAGTTGCACGGGATGCCCGTCTGGGCGTTACCGTGCCGTCGACCAAGGGATCGCTTTAATCCGACGGCAACGGTATGTCAGACCTAGTCGTTGTTGATCTCGGTACGGGTAATCTGCATTCTGTAGAGAAGGCGCTGGAGCGTGTTGCGCCTGGGCAATCAATCAAGGTTACCCGTGCGCCACAGGACATTGCGGCAGCGCAACGTGTGGTATTGCCGGGCCAGGGTGCGATTGGCAGTTGGCTTCGTGCATTGGCCAACGACGATTTGGAACAGGTCCTCAAGGAGGCTATTACATCGAAGCCGGTGCTGGGTATTTGTTTGGGCTTGCAATCATTGTACGAGGCAAGCGACGAAGATGGCGGGACGGTTTGCCTGGGTGTGCTGACCGGACGGGTGCGTCGGTTTGCAGAGCCCGCTGTGTCGGGAGAGCGACTGAAAGTTCCTCATATGGGCTGGAATAGGGTGAATCAAGTGATGGACCATCCCATGTGGTCAGATATCGGCAACGGGTCACGCTTTTATTTTGTGCACAGTTACTATGCGCCGGTACCGGACGTGGGCACGAGAAACGTTGCTGGAGAGACTGAATACGGTATCAAATTTGTGTCTGCCGCTGCGAGGGAAAATGTGTTCGCAGTGCAATTTCATCCAGAGAAGAGCCACCGGCAGGGGTTGACCTTGTTGCGAAATTTTGTGCGGTGGGATGGCACCGTCTGATCAGAATAGGTTCTGACTGCGAGTTAACTCAGATGTTGCTGATACCCGCCATCGATATTAAAGCCGGGCGCTGTGTGCGCCTTCGGCAGGGTCGAATGGAAGAAGAAACCGTGTTTGATGATGACCCGGTGGCGGTCGCCGAGCGCTGGGTAGAACAGGGCGCTGAGCGCCTTCACCTGGTCGACCTGGACGGTGCGGTAGCCGGGCATCCTCTTAATGCCGGCGTGGTTCGCGCTATCGTAGAAAGATGTGCCCCGGTGCCGGTTCAAATCGGTGGGGGAATTCGTGACAGGGCGACTGTCGAGAGTTACCTTCAACAGGGGGTTCGTTTTGTCATCATCGGTACCCGCGCGGTCAATGAGCCTCAGTTTGTGAGCACTCTGTGTGCTGAGTTTATCGGTCAGGTTATGGTCGGATTGGATGCGCAGGACGGCCGTGTCGCGACGGACGGTTGGTCGAAGCTTTCGAGTCACGATGCTATCGGGGTGGCGCAACATTTCGAAAGTGTCGGTGTGGAGGCGATTATTTATACCGATATAGAGCGCGACGGGATGCTTTCAGGCCTCAATATTGAGGCCACACAAGCCTTGGCTGAATCCGTCAAGATTCCCGTGATTGCCTCGGGTGGAATTCGCGATATGCAAGATGTCAGACGTTTAGGCGAAACAGCAGGCTCGGGTATTTTGGGTGCGATTACGGGCCGTGCGATCTACGAGGAAACGCTCGATTTTTCGGCGGCAAGACAGTACTTAGCTGAACTAGGTAATCGGGTGGGCTGATCAGTGGCACTGGCAAAACGCATCATCCCTTGTCTGGATGTCGATGCAGGCCGGGTTGTTAAGGGCATCCAGTTTGTTGGCATTCGTGATGCGGGTGATCCGGTCGAAGTGGCGAGGCGTTACGATGATCAGTGCGCTGATGAAATTACATTTTTGGATATCACCGCCAGTTCAGACAATCGGGACACGATGGCTAATGTCGTCCGTGCAGTGGCGAGCGAAGTGTTTATCCCTTTGACCGTAGGTGGAGGCATACGGCAATTGGAGGACGTGCATCGCATGTTGCATGCCGGTGCGGATAAGGTCTCGGTTAATACGGCTGCGGTGTCCCGACCGGAATTCGTTCGTGAAGCGAGCCGCCATTTTGGCGCACAGTGCATTGTTGTTGCTATTGATGCTAAGCATTCGGGCAACAGCTGGGAGGTGTTTACCCACGGTGGGCGACGCCCCACCGGGATCGACGCGGTGGAATGGGCGCAGAAAATGGTGGAGAATGGCGCCGGTGAGATCTTGCTTACCAGCATGGATCGAGATGGTACGCGAGATGGCTTTGATTTAGGTTTGACGCGGGCGGTGACCAATGCGGTGCCGGTGCCGGTGATCGCCTCGGGTGGGGTAGGGCAACTTGAGCACCTGGCAGCCGGTGTGATAACGGGTGGGGCGGATGCCGTCCTGGCAGCGAGCATTTTCCATTTTGGCGAGTACACGATCGTTGAGGCGAAAGAATATATGGCCTCGTGTGGGATCGAAGTGAACTGGGAGGTTTAGCCCCATTGGGCTGACGCGGGTCCTAGACCCGGCAATTCCGTCAGGTCGTCATGGGTCAGCAACCCCCGGGTGCTAGATGGATCATGGATGGTGGGGCGCCAGATGCGGCATTAGGTCTCCCTTTCTCACGTATTTCAAAGCGGTTATGATGGCGGTATCGGGATTCATTAAGCCCCCGGAAGAGAAACATTTTTGGCGGTCACTCAGAATTTCCTAAGGGGATAGAACAATGGGCGTAGGCGGAATTAGTGTCTGGCAGCTCTTAATCGTCTTGGTCATCGTGTTGATGATCTTTGGAACCAAGAAGTTGCGCAATATGGGCGGTGATCTTGGATCGGCGATCAAGGGATTTAAGAAAGCGGTGACGGAGAAGGAGGAGACGAGTGAAGGGGCGCCGGATGAAGCAACGGCGGAGGCCTCGATCGAATCTCTCGACAAACCCGAGAACGAAGGCACGGGCACGACGAAAGACCAAGCTTGAGGTCCCTACTGCGATTGGGGTTGTCTGAATGTTTGACGTCGGATTCTGGGAGATTGCAATCGTCGCGGTGGTTGCCCTTGTCGTTGTGGGGCCGGAGCGATTGCCTCCGCTCGCACGAACGGTGGGTCTGTGGGTTGGTAAGGCCCGACGCATGGTGGCGGATGTCAAGGCAGACATTGACCGAGAAGTCCGTGAAAGCGAGTTCTCGGAGGTCAAGAACATTGGCGCCCAAATTACTGAAGCGCGGCATAAAGTGCAATCGAGTAGCGAAGACTTTCTTGACGTCGGCGGGATGGAAGAGGTGGCTGACTCGATCAAGGAATCAGCCCAGGCCATCGATTCGGACAAACCCGGAACCGTTTGAGCTGATAGGTCATGGCCGACGTTAATCAGTCGCCTGAGCCCCAGGAAGCGACGTTTATATCGCATCTTCTCGAGTTGCGTGATCGACTGCTGCGGGCGGTCGGTGCGGTCTTACTTCTTTTCCTGGTGACAGCGCCGTTTGCCAATACGTTGTACGAGTACTTGGCTGCGCCGCTCATGTCGGCACTGCCAGAAGGCAATACGATGATCTCAACGGAACCGCACGGGCCATTTTTCGTGCCGTTCAAGTTTGCTTTTGCCTTCGCTACCGCGATTGCGATGCCTTACCTGCTTTACCAGTTGTGGGCTTTTGTGGCGCCGGGGCTCTATGATTCCGAGAAACGACTCGCCATTCCACTTTTGGTCTCGAGCAGCGGGTTGTTTTACCTTGGCATCGTGTTTGCTTACTTTGTTGTATTTCCCATCATATTCAAGTTTTTTACCAGCACGGCGCCGGAGGGGGTCGCCGTGATGACAGACATCAATGCGTATTTGAGTTTTGTACTGAAACTTTTTTTTGCTTTCGGTCTCGCGTTTGAAGTGCCAGTCGCGACTGTACTCATGGTGAGAATGGGTGTCACGACGACGACAAGTCTGGCGGCAAAGCGACCCTACATCATTGTCGGTGCGTTTGTTGTGGGGATGCTGCTGACTCCGCCCGATCTGTTCTCGCAGACTATGTTAGCTATACCGGTTTGGATTTTGTTTGAGGTTGGCCTGTATGTTTCGAAAATGGTGAAGCCCCGGGTGAGCGAAGATCCCTCAGATATCTCTGATGATGAACTTGAGGCGGAGTTGGAGCGTGCGGCAGCTGAGATAGATGACGATTCATCGCACTGAAGTAAACGATGTTCTATACCTCGCTATGTTGCCGACGCTCGTTAATGGGTTGATCACCGCGTGCTTGTTGGGAGGCCAGTTGGCATAACGTTATGGGTTTCTCAACGGTTCTACCGGTTTGATGATTAGCCCGTTCGAGGTCAGTTGCACTACTTGGGGAGCACACGAGTCAGTCCTGACAGCTCTGCGTCATCGAGTCTTTGTCATTGAAAAAGGTGTGCCTGAAGCCCTCGAAGTGGATGGTGAAGATGTCGATGCCGTGCACGTGATGGCGGTGCTCCCTAACGACACCGTTATCGGGACTGGACGGTTGCTCGCGGATGGACATATTGGGCGGATAGCCGTTGAAGCAGTGTATCGTCGGCAGGGTGTTGGTCGCGCAATGCTGACGACCCTAATTGATATGGCCAGGCAGCAGGATTTGGCCACAGTCCATCTCGGCGCTTTGGTACCGGCGATACGGTTCTATCAAGGGATGGGGTTCGAGTCTGAGGGTGAGGAGTTTCTTGATGCGGGAATACCGCATCAGCATATGGTGCTTAATCTGCAGAGGGATGGAAAGGATGCGTGCATTAAGGGGTGTTTATGATTGAGGCATTGGTGTTGACGCCGCCTTTTTTCCTATTTGATGAGGAATTCGATGTGCCGCGGAGATTTCGTCATGACATGCAGGAAGGATTTTGCTTCACACGATCAAAGCCAGATGATTATCGGAATAATCAGGATGCCATGGCGGTTGTCCGTGGAATCGATGATGCACTGGTGCTCGCTGTGGCGGATGGTTTGGGTGGGCTTCCCAACGGAGCCAAGGTGGCACGGCGTGCTGTCGAATCGCTTGCGTCTTTGACCTTCGCATCATTACCAGAGTGCATTCAGTCGGTCAACGATGCCATGGTGAGCGATGGTTTTGTTGGCGGTTGCACGCTCGCGGCAGTGGAGATTGTCCGCGGGCAGGTTGTGGTACACCATGTGGGCGATGCCGGGGCGCTCGTTGTGAGCGATGCAGGGGTGGTTCGCTTGCAGACGGTGCCCCATTCACCAGTTGGGCATGCAGAGGCCCATGAAGGGTTGGCAGAGGCCGCGGCCCTTAGCCACCCACAGCGCCATGTAGTGTCCAATATGATTGGGAATGACAGAATGTGGATCGAAACGTCAGCGCCGGTCACATTACAACCTGGCGATACGGTGGTAGTGGCTAGCGATGGCCTTTGGGATAATTTCTTTCGCAAGGAGATTGTTGAAATGGTCGTCAACGACGATCTGTTGGCGGTGTCGCAAGCAATCGTCCATCAGGCAACGGTCCGGATGACGGCAACGCCGGCGAGTGTTCCAGCGAAGAAGGATGACCTGAGTTTCATCGTTTTTCGATTCGTCGGTTAGAGGGTTCTGGGGCAGTCAGGGGTCGAGGTTCGACGTCAGGCAATTATTGCCAGAGTTAGGAGACTATAATGAGCAATCCAACGATTCATAAGACAAAAAAACGGTTTACTCCGCATAGTCCATGTCAGATCTGATTCAAATTGCAAGCGCTGCGTTACTTGAGCCAGCGGGGCTTCAGCAGTCCGATGTCGAGGGCTTAGTCGGCCGTATGATGGGCGGCGCCATCGATTACGCTGACCTTTATTTCCAGTTCACTCGACACGAGTCGTGGGCCCTGGAAGACGGAGCGGTTAAGTCCGGTAGCCGAAATATCGATCATGGCGTCGGTGCGCGTGCCATCAGTGGAGAGAAGACCGGTTTTTCTTATTCCGATGAATTTGAGTTGCCGATCCTGACCGAGGCTACCGATGCTGCGCGGGCGATCGCACGTAGTGGCGGTGCAGTTGAAGGAAAGGCATTTGTGGTTCGACAGGGGAGATCGCCAGCGCGTTATACCGCGGTAGACCCTCTTTCGAGCACCCTAGACACTGACAAAGTTGCGCTACTGCAACAAGTGGAAGCCGAGGCTCGGCGGCAGGATTCGCGGGTGTCACAGGTCATGGCATCTCTCACTGGGGTTCAGGATGTGGTCCTGATCGTACGCCATGATGGGATGCTGGCTGCAGATATCCGCCCCTTGGTGCGCCTCAATGTCAATGTCATTGTCGAACATCAAGGTCGTCGCGAGCAGGGCAGTGCGGGCGGGGGTGGGCGCTTTGGCTACAGTTGGTTTCAGGATGACGAACGGGCCCTGGGCTATGCAAGGGAGGCTGTGCGGCTGGCGCTTGTTAATTTGGAGGCCGTGGATCCGCCTGCGGGTACGTTGCCAGTGGTTCTGGGGCCTGGTTGGCCAGGGATATTGCTGCACGAAGCGATTGGCCATGGGCTGGAAGGAGATTTCAATCGCAAAAGGACCTCGGCTTTTGCCGATCGGCTCGGCGATCAGGTCGCTGCGGCCGGCTGTACTGTGGTTGACGATGGGACTTTGCAGGATCGTCGTGGTTCGCTGACCATCGATGATGAGGGAACGCCCACACAGAACACCGTGTTAATCGAGGATGGCCGACTTCGGTGCTACATGCAGGACACACTGAATGCGCGGCTGATGGGCGTTGCCCCTACTGGCAATGGGCGCCGCGAATCCTACGCCCACCTGCCGATGCCCAGGATGACAAACACCTATATGTTGCCAGGTGATCGCGATCCGGCAGAAATACTGGCCTCGGTTGATCATGGCCTGTATGCGGTTAATTTTGGCGGCGGTCAGGTCGACATCACTTCGGGCAAGTTCGTTTTTTCGACCAGCGAGGCCTATTTGGTCGAGAAAGGTCGGATCACGGCACCTGTCAAAGGAGCGACTCTGATCGGTAATGGGCCCGATGTTTTAACGCGAGTCAGTATGGTGGGCAATGACCTTCAACTTGATAGTGGTGTAGGGACGTGCGGCAAGGAGGGTCAGAGTGTGCCTGTTGGTGTGGGGCAGCCAACCATTCGGATTGATGCACTGACTGTCGGTGGCGTCGAAGTCTGACGGTTGTTTGCACTGACGATAGGGTCCCCGGAGCACTCTTCTTTATTCAATGACTCGAACGCCGACATCGTTGCTCGACCCAGTGCCGCTGCATAGCGCAGTGCAATTTGCGCTGGAACAGGCGCGCCAGCACGGTGCGACCGCCGCAGAGGCCGCTGCTAGCCAGGGCCAGGGGCTGTCCGTCAATGTGCGGATGGGAGAAATTGAGACCATCGAACACACACGTGATCGTGGTCTAGTGGTCACAGTGTATCTAGGCCAGAAAATGGGGAGTGCGAGCACCGCAGATTATGGTCTCGCATCGGTCGCAGAGATTGTTGAAGCGGCGTGCAATATTGCACGCCATATCGAGGACGATGTCTGCAATGGTCTTCCTGAT
>LWDU01042336.1_pt1 | contig 15707 bp, 16 predicted proteins | sample 727161 | NCBI WGS metagenome assembly LWDU01 (sample SAMN04566230, study PRJNA314399) | hydrothermal vent metagenome | isolation source: deep sea hydrothermal plume seawater | place: Mexico: Gulf of California, Guaymas Basin | collected 2004-07-11 | reverse complement strand
TGGAATGTATTCATTCGGCTCTTTAGTAAACATAGGGCCTTGTCCTTTAGTTCTGAACCATTTGGTAATGATTGACTTAACCCCAGAACGAACAGGATGAGCTTGATGAAGTGTATTGTAATTGTTGGAACCGTCCTCATTTAAACTGTTCCATATGATCGCCATACCTTTTTTTGGTTGTATCGTTTGTTTAAGTCGTATGAACTCCGTTTCACCACCTGATTCCACATCATTCAAGTAAACCATGAAGGTGAAAGTTCGCTGGCCCCATTCCCTCGCATGTTCTTCAAAAGCAGGACCTTCAAAAAAATCTGTGTGAACTTTGAATTCTTCATCAGTTTTATAATACTGCCCTTGTGTTATCTCGGAATAAGAAGGGTGTATGCCCAATAAAGCGCATATACGCCGGTCAATGTCAGCAATTAAAGGGTCACTGAATTCTCCAAGGTCACATGTCCTACTGGTTCTGTAACTCTCATCCGCCTCACCATCAGCAGCTATGGTTGATGGACGTAGTTTCTTTTTGATCAGCTCTGTAACTTGGGCGCATTCTTCTGAGTTGAGAAAGTTAGGTAATGTGTAGAATTCAGCTAACTCTGTGTCCAGTTTTTGGGCGTTGGGAATGTAGATACTGTTTTTTTCAAAGTGAAAGTCCCCTGTAAACTCTGTCCGTTGCTCTGTCTTTAAGGGGTTAACTATAGTGGTCACATCCATCTGCGGCACGTGGCCCATTTCTTTTTCTATGTCGATTGGGCTAAAGCCTTCATCGAGGAGTATTTTATATATACCGTCCTTGTCGCAACCCCGGCTTACGTTTAGTTCAATCCAATCTTTCCAGTCTTTGGTAATTTGCTTGTCCAAAATAACCCCCTAGAGCAAATCTCCTTGTTGTTCTGAGAACCGAATTACTCCCCAGTAAGCAAGAAATTAGTGATTCTTTTATAGAGTACTTTCATTTTGGCTTCATCGTAACCAATAATTTTATCTGCCAAAACTTTTTGTTCTATCAAGTAATCAGGAATATTTTTATTTGCTATACCATTTGCCATCGCCTTTTCAACAGCTTCAATAACGCTTTGATAAAACAAGCGTTGTTCTTTGATGACCCGAGCAGAGCCAATGGTTCCAGAAACCAAATTCATGGGGTTCTTGTCAAAGCTCATGTGCGAACCGATTACGGATTTCACCCCCTCTCTTTCAGCCAGTTTTTCTGCTTGCAAGAAGAACGGCACAAGATTGAAGATGTAAGTATCAGCCAATCCCGCGCCATAGAGCATGTTCCAACCGTTGGGAGGATTTGCATCATCGGCTATAAACATAATCTTGTCGGGTCTGATCAGAAAACCAACTCTACAATTGTCATGTGATGGCCCCCAATAATGCATTTCCAGTGAAGGGGTTCCAACTGAGATGGTGTATGTTTTGTCAAAAACAATATCAGGTTTAACGACATTTGGATTGGGGTTGTTGAGCCAATTCTCTTCACATTTCTGGTGAGCAACAAATTCAGCTCCTTGATCTTTAAAAACTTGTCCTCCTGAAATATGGTCCCAATGTGAGTGCGAATAAGCGACATATTTGATGGGCTTGTCGCTTATTTTTCGAAGCTCAGTATCCAGTATTTTGGCAGCCTCGACGGTTAAAGGGTCGGTGAGAATAATACCGTCTTCTCCAATTAGAAAAAAATTACGATAAAACGTGTAACGGTAGGCATACAAATGCGGGGAAATTTTTTCTATCTCCCAAAGTTTTAATTTCCCAAACAATGTCTTTTCAGATTCAGCAATTGTTTCAGGAGCAGGCTGCATAGCATGGCTGACAGTAGATATACACATCCAGATAACAGCAAAATAGAAAATTCTCTTCATTCCAGCTTAATCTTATCGTCCCATGTTTAAGAAGGAAGTGTATCTCCTGAGGATATTTGACAAGTCTTCTTGATTATAATTATGGAATTTTTGGAAAGGCTCCAGATCAATTTTGCCCATCGCAATAAAGTTATTAAGGTCTACGTTGCCGTTTTTCTCGGCTTCCTCAGCAGTGGACTGGACAAGTTGCCAAAATTCTCTTTGTTCGCTTATCGTTTCGATCGAACCTAATATGTTTGCCGAAGATTGCCCTCCGATGAAAGAATTAATGTCATTGGTCTCAGCTAATTTTTCTATCGCGCTCAATACCGATATGAGTGTTGCAGGCCTGAGATAAGGCAATGTTGGGTCGTTTGGAAAACTAGGCCCTTTTGTATTTAATAAGTCTGCGATAAAGAGAAGACGTGCAGGTTGGATCTGAACTGCAATAAGACATTCACCATGACTGGGCCCAAAATAAGACAATTCTATTGTCTGGTTGCCTAATTCAATAACATAGGTCCTATCGAAATATACATCGGGTTCAACAACATTTGGGTTTTGATTGCCAGACAAAAATAACCTACATTCTTTGTTTGCAATAAATTTTGCTCCCTGTTTTTTAAACACTTCTCCTCCCGTTATGCGGTCCCAGTGTGAGTGGGTGTAGACAACATGGGTAATCGATTGTTTGTAGTTCTTAGCTATGAACCTATTAAGCTCTATTGCTACCTGTTGGTTGAGAGGGTCAATCACAGCAATCCCTTTATTTCCGATGATCAGTAATCCCCGATTCTCTCCTTGATCAAACACCAAAACATCTTCGGTCAGTTTTTCGATTGTCACTTCAGCCCAAGATGGGTAATAAATCGACATTAGCAAAAAGGCCATGATCGCGAGGAGGCCATGTTTGATTTTGTTTATGTGTTGTGGGGTTAATGTAAGCAACACTTCCATTTTATTTTCCCTTAATGATTGCCATACCAAGCTTCCCAAGGATTGGAACTGCGGCACCCAATTCCATAGCATTTTCCGCGGATGCATTGCCCTGTAAAAATCTTTTATACACACCTTGAGCGATGCCTGCTATGCGAAAAAAACCAAAAGCCAAATAAAACGACCAGTTGGGAATACTGTCAATGCCCATTTTTTGGCAGTAACTCTTAATGTAATCTCCCTCTGAAGGAATTCCCAACTTTTTGGTATCAATTTCATCAAGTCCTGGGGTGATTCCCATCTTAGGCAAATGCCATTGCAAACATTGATAAGCTAAATCTGCATATGGGTGCCCCAGAGTTGAAAGCTCCCAATCAAGTACAGCCAGCACTTCCGGTTTCTCGTAATCAAACATTATGTTGTAAAGTCTAAAATCTCCATGTACCAAACTAACGAGACCATCATCGTTAGGCGTATTCTTTCCCAGCCAAACAATTAAATCTTCAACATCGGAGTAAACTTCAGTCTCTGCGGATCGATATTGCCTGATCCATCGACTGACCTGACGTTCAAAATAACTTCCTGGTTTACCGAAATCTGAAAGTCCTACCTTTTCTATATTTACTTGATGTAAATATGCCAGCACTTCATTAGTTGCTTCGTAAATCTGACCTCGGGTTTTATTATCAACTTCAGGAAGCGTAGGATCCCAAAAAATCCTACCTTCAACATACTCCATGATATAGAACATTGTGCCGACAATGGCATCATCCTCACAAAGATGAAAAACTTTTGGTACGGGGACATTGGTTTCTTCCAGTGCTTTTAAAACTTTGAATTCTCTATCAACAGCGTGTGCTGAGGGCAAAAGTTTTCCCGGTGGTTTTTTCCTCAGGACAAATTTTCTGTCGGCTGTTTCTATTAAAAAAGTTGGATTGGACTGGCCAGTTTTGAATTTTGTTGATTGGACAGGTCCTTGAAACTCTGGGATGTGATCTTCCAGATATTCACTAAGTTTGCTCTTATCAAAAGTGTGAACACTTAAACTCATTATTAAGCGGTGTGTTTTTTAAGCATCTTTTTTGCCAAAGATGCCAAGTGAACCTCATCTGGTCCATCCGCCAATCTTAAGGTACGGACTCCAGCGTAAGCTTCTGCAAGAAAAAAATCTCCACTCACACCAGCTGCGCCATGTATTTGTATTGCTCGATCAATTACACGACAGGCCATCTGTGGAGCAACAACTTTGATCATGCTAATAAGGTCACTGGCTTCTTTGTTGCCATAACGATCCATTTTGTCTGCGGCCATTAAAGTCAACAGACGGGCTTGTTCGATTTCACTGGCTGAAATGGCAATGCTTTCTCGAACGGAACCCTGTGCACTCAAGAGTTTGCCGAATGCTACTCTATTATTGGCACGCTCGCACATTGCAGTAAGTGCCCGTTCTGCAATTCCGACAAGGCGCATGCAGTGGTGAATTCTTCCCGGCCCAAGCCGACCTTGTGCAATTTCAAAACCTCGACCCTCTCCCAGAAGAATGTTTTCTTTTGGAACCCTGACATCTGTGAAGGCGATTTCAGGATGGCCATGCGGTGGGTCGACAGATCCAAACACCGACATAGGCCTAATAATTTCAACGCCCTCAGTGTCCTTAGGAACTAAAATCATAGATTGTTGTTTGTGACGATTGGGGTTTTCTGGATCTGTTTTGCCCATCAAAATTAATATTTTGCAAGCTGTATTCATCGCCCCAGAAGTCCACCATTTTCGACCGTTAATTACATAATTGTCTCCATCGAGGACAATGGGTGTTTGTATGTTGCTTGCGTCCGAAGAAGCAACCGCGGGTTCGGTCATTGCAAACGCAGATCTAATTTCTCCTCTGAGTAGAGGATCCAGCCACTGCTCTTGCTGAGCTTTTGTTCCATATCGATCCAAAACTTCCATGTTGCCAGTATCAGGTGCGCTGCAATTGAAGACCTCGGACGACCAAGGAATATGGCCCATTATTTCAGCGAGTGGGGCGTATTCTAAGTTGCTGAGGCCAGCACCGTGATCCGAGTCAGGCAGAAACAGATTCCACAGGCCCTCTGCTTGAGCTTTCTTCTTTAAATCTGAGATCAAGGGAGGTTGTTGCCATATATTGTCTGTTGTTTTGAAATGATCCCGGTAAGCCTGATCGTTTGGGTAAATGTGTTTATCCATAAAAACGGTTAACTGCTCAATTAAATCAGTGACTTTTTTGGTATATGTAAAATTCATCTAATTTACCTCATCTTGTTTTCAATCAATTTATAGTATTTTTTTGTTGCTGCCAAAATTGTTAAATCATCGTTTGCTAATTGTTCTGCTTTTACCAGCGAATCCCAAGCTTTTTTCAACGTTCTCCAAGGTACCTCTTCTTCATCCAAAAGTCTGTTGGCTTCGAATTCATGGTAATCTTTGAGCAGTTCTGGTGTGCAATCAGGGTTTTCAGTAGCCAGAATTCTCTTGGCAAAATCAATCAGTCTTGGATCACTCATTTCGTTGAGAATATCCAATCGGTGATCGAAATCTTGGGTTTTACGGAAAGCATCGCTGAGCATACGGTTGGAATTATCGATAAAATCATTATAGATTTGAGACTCTGGATATTCTTCGACAGTCCAGGGGCGTCTTCGCTTGCTGTTTATGTCACAAGCTAAATAAACATTTTCCTTGAACCCATTGTTTTCTTGTATTTTGGTAGCTTTGTATGTTGCTTCTTCTTCAGTCAGTGCATTTTTGGAGCAAAAAAGAGGGGGCAGGATGACTGGGCTACCGTTCGATTTAATGGAAAATAAGGGCGAATTCTTTTTATTAATCAACGCCGCTATTTCTTCTGCAGTCATATAGAGGTAATCTTCTGGATCAGAACAAAGATCAAAAAAAATCATGCGGTTGGGTACACTTGGATCTTCACAGATGAAGGTGGGCGTTCGCTTTATTGCTTGACGTTCTTTGTATTTCACTTCACCGTAGTTGAAAAATAACTGCTCCGTCATTAATTTCACAGTTCTTTTTTTGTTGCCAGAAGCAATGCCTGCAAAAAAGATATCAGGTGCTTGGCGCCTAAACAAATCAGCCAGTTTTAACAGTGCTTTGACGTCATCCAGCGCTGTATGAGCATCGCCGGGATCAATGCCATTTTCTCTCGCCATTGCTTCTTGTTTGAGAATTACTTTTCCTGTTTGATCTTTAAAAAAAGCGATGCTATTAGGTTCAAAGCAGAAAATTGTTTGGGCCATTTTGTACAAGTCAATATGAAGGCGATCTTCAAAGGCGTTCAACAGTAAGTAAGGGTTATAGAGGGAGGAAAAAAAGGAATGTCTCAGAATGATAAGGTCGTAAAACGCACCGTTGTAAGTGGTTAGTATTTTATTGGGGTGGGCAATAAAGTAATCGGCGAGTTTGCTGATCAAGCCATACAAGGAGAGTTCTTCTTTCATCAAATCAATGGGATTAATGTTACTGATTTCCAAGGCAACTGCACTAGGTAAAATATGTGCGGGCAGTCGACATTTGTTGTCAATGATAATTTCTGGAGACCCCATATTCTCATCTAGCCCGAGGACAGCGGCAGAAGTCGGGCGCTCGTATGCAAAGTTGCCCACACCCGTAGTTTCAAGGTCCAATCCAACCATACCCCTTTCGAGAAGTAGGTCTTGATATTCCTGATACCATGGCTCAGTCATTGCTTGATTAACCCATTATTTATTTGCATTCAATACTGATAAAATAGAAAGACACAAGTACGTTTAAATTTAGTTTCAGAATATGTTACCAAAAATTTTTTTTGCCAAAGGATTTTATCTAATTCTGATATTTTCAATTGCATCTTGTGGTCAAAAAGGCGAGCTGTACTTACCTGATGATCCCTCGCAACAGATGATACCGCCGTCATTGTTGCAACCCACCTCAACAAAGCCAGCCGAGCAAAACGTCCTTGATGAGTGAAGTAAAATCACTAGTTTTAATTGATGGCTCTTCGTATCTTTACCGTGCTTTTTATGCACTGCCAGGACTTACTGCGCCTTCAGGGCAACCAACAGGGGCAATTTATGGTGTGTTGATGATGTTGCATAAACTGATCAAAGACGAGAGACCAAATTTGCTTGGTATTGTCTTTGATGCACCTGGAAAAACTTTTAGGCATGAGTTGTTTCCGGAGTACAAAGCCAACCGTGCAAGAACTCCAGAGGATCTTATCATCCAAATAGAACCCCTTCTTGCAGCGATTGAAAATCTTGGTTTGCCTTTAATTCGGGTAAACGGCGTTGAAGCAGATGACGTCATTGGAACTCTTGCCAAGGAGGCAGAGCAAAGAGGTATGAACACCCTAATTGCAACTAGCGATAAAGACTTTACACAACTTGTTTCAGATAAAATAACCCTGCTGGATACCATGAAAAATAGGTTAACAGATCGTTCTGGTGTGATTGAGAAATTTGGATTGCCTCCTGAGCAAATCATAGATTTTTTAACCTTGTCAGGTGATGCTTCGGACAATATTCCTGGAGTTCCTACGGTCGGTCCGAAGACGGCGGTAAAATGGCTGCAGCAATATTCCAGTTTAGCCGGGGTTATTGAACATGCAGAGGAGATTTCAGGAAAAGTTGGAGAAGCTCTTCGAGAGAGCATACCAAGACTGAATTTGTATCAACAGCTGGCTACCATCGATTGTTCTCTAGAGCTGGATCGTACGGTTGACGATCTTGTGATCAGAGAGTCAAAGGATGATGAGTTGTTTGCTCAGTTCAAGAACCTGGGTCTGCATGCATTGATTAAGCAATTTAACATTGAAGAACCAATTACAACAATCAGAAGAGACACTGTTTATCAAGGAATCCTAACAAAAAAAGAGTTTGAAGCACTCTTGGATAGACTGAGTCAGGCTGAGGTTACTGCCATTGACACTGAGACCACTAGCCTGAATTATATGCAAGCAGAAATTGTAGGTATCTCTGTAGCCATCGTATCAAACGAAGCTTATTACATACCACTCATGCACGAGTACGATGGGGTCCCAAAGCAGTTGGACAGGGAATATGTTCTGCAAAAATTGAAACCATGGTTGGAAGACAAAGAGGCCAAGAAAATTGGCCACAACCTTAAATACGACAGTCATATCTTCGCCAACCACGGGATCGAATTGAATGGCACTGATTTCGATAGCATGCTGGAGTCCTATGTGCTGAATAGCACTGCCACCCGACACAACCTAAATGCCGTAGCAAAACGCTATTTGAACTTGGATACCACCAGCTATGAAGATGTTGCGGGCAAAGGAGCAAAGCAGATTGGATTCAATCAAGTCAGTCTTGAGGATGCCATCCACTACGCGGCTGAAGATGCAGACGTAAGCTTTCAGTTACACCAAACCTTGCACCCTAAACTTATGGAAATAAATTCTCTTGCTAAGCTCTACACTGATATGGAAGCTCCATTGCTTAAGGTCTTGCAGACAATTGAGCGCAATGGCGTGCTGATTGACGAATCCATGTTACAAAAACAAAGTGATCAATTTGCAATAACTCTAAAAGAGCTTGAATCCAAAGCTTATTCCTTAGCCGGAGCAGAGTTTAACTTAAATTCACCCAAGCAACTGCAGGAAATCCTCTACGATAAGTTGTCTCTGCCTATTTTGAAAAAAACACCGAAAGGCCAACCGTCAACCGCTGAAAGTGTCTTGCAAAGGCTTGCTGAAGATTTTCCAATTGTGCAAACAATTCTTAATTATCGAACAACAGCTAAACTAAAGACCACATACACTGACAAATTACCGCTGATGGTTAATCAGGACACTGGCCGGGTGCACACGTCGTATCATCAAGCTGTCACAGCTACAGGCAGACTATCCTCATCCGACCCAAATTTACAAAATATACCCATCAGAACTGTTGAAGGCAGACGCATCAGGCAAGCTTTTATTGCACCCAAGGGGTTTCAAATCTTAGCTGCAGACTACTCACAAATTGAACTTAGGATCATGGCACACAACTCCCAGGACCCTGGGCTTTTGGACGCTTTTCAGGCGGGTTTGGATATTCACCAAGCAACCGCTGCTGAAATTTTTGCTGTTGATTTGCAATCGGTTTCAGCAGAACAAAGACGCTCCGCAAAGGCCATCAATTTTGGCTTGATTTATGGCATGTCGGCGTTTGGACTGACCCGACAGCTGGGCATCACACGAGGGGATGCCCAAGAATACATTGAACTCTATTTTGCAAGGTATCCAAAGGTCAAGGAGTACATGGATGCAATCAGAAATCAGGCAAGGGAATCCGGTTTTGTGGAGACAGTTTTTGGCAGGCGACTTTACCTTCCAGATATTGATTCGCGTAACTACCAACGAAGACAATATGCAGAAAGAAGCGCCATCAATGCCCCTATGCAGGGCACCGCAGCAGATATTATCAAAAAGGCGATGATTGATCTTGAGCAACGGTTGGTTGCAGAATCCATCAATGCCAAAATTATCATGCAGGTCCACGACGAACTGGTTTTGGAAGTTGAAGACAGTTCTGTGGGTGCTGTGAGTGAATTGGTAACAGAGGCAATGGGAAAAGCTGCTGATTTGGATGTTGCCTTAAAAGTTGATCTTGGTGTTGGCGAGAATTGGGATCAAGCGCATTAAATTGTATTGACTGTTGCATTTACAACAAAGCCATAAAAATTTGTTTTTTTAGCACTCAAAAATTTCACACAGTCTTTGCTTTGCGATAGCAACCCCGTCTTTCTTAGTTCCAGAAAACAACTGTATTGTGGCAACTTTTCCTATCAATTTGTCCCAATTTTTTTAATTTGTCTGACTTGGTCAATATTACATGTAGTGATTTATCAAACGGCAGATAAAAATCAATAAAGAGACGATCCAATTCTGTGATCATTCGCCTACTGTCCACAATTAAAAAAACTCCCTTCAGCGCATCTCTTGTTCTGAAATAAGCAGAAATCAATTCATCCCATTGCTTTCGTTTCTCTTTGGAGACAGCAGCAAAGCCATAACCTGGTAAGTCAACAACTCGGCAATCATCATCAACATCAAAGAAATTGATCAACTGCGTTCGGCCGGGTGTTTTACTTGTTTTGGCAATGTTTTTTCGTCCGAAAATGGCATTCAATGCAGTTGATTTTCCAGCATTGGATCTCCCCACAAATGCAATTTCACTCCCAGAATCTTCTGGAAATTGCGACACTAGGCTTGCGCTTTTAATAAATTTTATGTTTTCAAAGTTCAAGATTACTGCCTGTATTGTATGATTGGTGTAAAATGCACCGGTTTAATTACAATAGAAAAATAGATGATAGCTGATTCTGTTGTATATGTTGAATGTCAAAAAACAAAGGAGACCTTGTGAGTAAAGAAAAAAGCCTGTTTACAAGACAAATTTGCATTTCTTTTACGTTGACACTGCTGTTGATCGCTCCGATTTCATTCTCGATGGCTGGCGATGTTGAGGCAGGCAAAAGCAAGTCGATTGTGTGTTCTGCTTGCCACGGTCAGGATGGCAACAGCATTAACCCACTATGGCCTAGCCTAGCTGGCCAGCACAAACAATATACGATCCATACGTTAAGAGCTTACCAAAATGGGACCAGAGTAGACGCAGTAATGCAAGCACAAGTGATGGCATTAACAGAACAAGATTTAGAAGACATTGCCGCGTACTACAATGCACAAACAATGCAGAAAAAAGACTACGATTATGGACTGGCAAAAAAGGGCGAGTCTTTATACAGGGGTGGCAATGCATCAACAGGGGTTGCTGCTTGCATTGCATGCCATGGTCCAACAGGCAGGGGAAATCCAGGTGCGGGCTATCCTTCCCTTGCTGGTCAGCACGCTGGATACACAAAAGATGCATTGAAGGACTCAACGACATGATGCAATCATTAGCAACGCGTCTGACGGCAGAAGAAATAGAGGCAGTCTCAGAGTACATCCAGGCTCTTGGCTCGAAATAAAAGCATGAAATCCAGAGTATTTGTTTCTGTTCTGTGGTTCTTTTTGGGATCGTTGGTTTTTGCAATCTCTCCAAGCAATGCCCAAAACCGATGGAAATACGAAGAAAATAAACATTATCGAACTCTACCTCTGGCAGAAAACGTGAGAATTGAAAATGATAAGGTTGAAGTTCTTGAAGTGTTTGCCTACTCATGCAACCACTGTTTCAATTTTGAAAGTAACCTTGAGGCGTTCGAGAAAAACAAAGCAAGTTACATTGATTTCGTAAGAATGCCGGTTGTCTACAGCGAAGGGTATAAAATGCACGCAAGGATTTATTACACAGCGGAATCATTGGGGAAATTGGATGTCATACACTTAGAAGTCTTTAAAGCCATACACCTCGATCGAAAACGTTTGATGAACGAAAAAGAGATTTATGCATTGTTTGAGAAACATGGGGTAAGTAAAAACCAGTTTGAGAATCGTTTTAGATCCTTTACTGTTGAAAGCAAGCTCAACCGGGCAGAACGACTGACTAAAAAATACAAGATCAGGTCCACACCAACATTGGTTATCAATGGAAAATTCGCCTTTGGAAGAGATGTTATCGGTGACCAAAGAATTGGCTCAACGAGAGTATTTAGCTCGACAGAGTCCTTGACTTAGCCCGCACCTTCCAACCAACCGGAATCTCCATCGACATATATTTCCTTTTTCCAGATGGGAACCCTAGTCTTGATTTCATCAATAACATAACGGCAAGCATTGAAAGCGGCATCCCTATGGCTTGCGTTCACGCCAACCCAAACGGCTGTTTCTCCAATGTTCAAATCGCCAACCCTGTGCACACACAGGGCGTTAACAATGTTAAATTGTTCCTTCGCTTCTCCTAAGATTTTATTGCCTTCTTTCACCGCAAGTGTTTTATAACTTTGATAATGAAGTTGAGTCACTTCCCGGTCTTTGTTGTGTTGTCTTACAATGCCTGAAAAAGTTGCAACTGCACCACAATCAGGGTCTTCCAGCCGAATGATTAGCTCAGCTGAAACAATAGGCTCAGAGGTAATGCTAAAGTTTGTCATCCTCCGGTTACAGGTGGAATAAACACAAGGGTATCGTCGCTGGTTAATACGCTTTCCCAAGAGCAAAAACAATCGTTGATTGCAATTTTTAAGCGTTTTTGAGTTGGCAAATCGTACTGATTGTTAAGTTGTTGATAGACGGTTTTAGGATTGCTGCCAACTTGCACTGATAATGTTTCACAAGCACAACCCGTTATCTCCCTAAGTGCGGCAAAATATTGGATCTTAATGTTAATAGAATCACGCATGTTTTCAGTCATTGTCATCCTAGTATTTTGATGGCCATGAGAATTAATCTTACTCCAACATATAATACCAACACCGCTGTTAAACGCCGAACAATCTCCGGCCGAAATACCTTAATACCCAAATAGCCCCCAATCTGACCACCAATGAGAACTACTACGAAAAGCCATGAGTATTCAAAGAATTGACCCACGACTTGTATATCGTCGTGCTTCATAAACTGTCCGATCAGCCCTGATATTGAATTGACCAAGATGAAGAAGCTGGAAAATGCAGCAATATTTTTTGATGGTGCAGTTTTTAATAAATGCAGTAGAGGGGAGAAGAAAATACCCCCACCGATACCGACCAATCCAGCTAAAAATCCCAAGCCACCGCTTGCAATTGATAAGCAAAAATATCCTGATTTCGTTTTCGTCCAATCTGCGGTTTCCAACACTTCACTTGGTCTTAGCAACATAGTAATACCGGCTAAGAACAGGGATAAACCAAGAGCAATACTGAACCAATATTGACTGATGGAAGTATAGCCACCAAGCCAAGCAAATGGGACAGAAACAACAACCAAAGGCAACGCTAAATTCCAAGGTATGAGCTTATTTTTATGGTAGCGAAGTACCCCACCGCTGACGACGATGAGATTGCATAACAGGGCAATTTTAGGAACCAATTGGTAGTCTGTCTCGGCAAGAATTAACAGTGCATTGTAGGTTGAGCCTCCTCCAAAGCCTACTGAAGCATAGAGAAATGCGGTGATTAAAAATCCAAAGACTAAAGCGATAATAGTTATCTCCGAGCCATTCTAAGGGCCGTCATTCTTGAAACACAACAAAGCGTTTCATCAACAAATTCTGTTTCCGATTTATAAATTTTTATTTCCCATACTTGGGTTTTGCCGCCCAGATACACTGGTTTGGCAATGCCAGTGACCATACCTTTTGTTGCTGAACGCAAATGATTTGCATTAATACCATGTCCAACAACGTTGTATTTTGACATGTCCACGTAAAGGGCAGCGCCCAGACTTGCCAGTGACTCTGCTAAGGTTAAAGAAGCCCCTCCATGAAGTAACCCTTGCGGTTGTATCGTTTTTTGGTTTACTGGCATCGTGCCTTGGATGAAGTCATCGCCGATGTGTGTGATTTTTATATCCAGGTATCCTATTACAGTGTTTTGATTCAGTTTGTTAATTCTATCCAAACTGACGGTGTTTTTTGGGTGCCATATCTTTGCCATTGATCCATCCTGGTTAAACTAAATTAAATCGCATTATTGCTTTATTTTTCCAGAGGTGCAAAATGCTGATGCATGAATGCATTAACTATTCAAAACCTTACCAAGACCTACGCCAATGGGGTCGAAGCATTAAAATCCATCAATTTTAATGTTGCAGAGGGCGATTTTTTTGCTCTTCTGGGACCGAATGGTGCTGGAAAAACCACGGTAATAGGCATCGTTACATCTCTGGTTAACAAAACCTCTGGAAGGATTGAGGTGTTTGAACACAATATTGAAAAGAATCTTAGTGCTGCCAAATCCTGTATAGGGGTTGTTCCCCAAGAAATCAATTTAAATCTATTTGATGGGATTTTTAACATCCTCGTCAATCAAGCTGGGTTTTATGGCGTGCCCAGAAAGGAAAGCCTGAAAAGGGCAGAACATTATCTCAGACAAATGGAGTTGTGGGACAAAAGAAAAGAGATGGCTAGAAGCCTCTCCGGAGGGATGAAAAGACGGTTGATGATTGCAAGGGCTTTGGTTAGTGAGCCACGACTCTTACTTCTCGATGAACCAACAGCAGGGGTTGATATAGAAACAAGAAGGGCAATGTGGAATTTTTTGAGGAAGATCAACCGCAATGGGACAACAATAATATTAACGACACATTATCTGGAAGAAGCAGAACAACTTTGCAACCAACTGGCAATTATTGATGATGGCAAGATTGTCGAAAACGATTCCATGTATAACGTTTTGACTAAACTCAAATTGGAAGTGTTTGTACTCAATTTGGATCAATCCATAGATGCAGTACCAGAAATTGAAGATTACTTCATTGAGATCACCAATCCAAAGGAGATTGAGGTCCATGTAAAACAAGCCCAAACTCTAAACCCAGTGTTTGAAAAACTTGCATCCTTAGGGATTGGTGTTTTGAGCATGAGAAACAAGACCAATCGATTGGAAGAGCTGTTTATTGAATTGACCCGAGCAGATAGCAATATTGGAGTCACAATCGAATGATTATGAATCGACAGACAATCGGCATGGTTGCTCTGATCAGAAAGGAAACCAGACGCGTGTTGAGAATATGGGTTCAAACCATCATTCCACCTGGCATAACGATGTCCTTGTATTTCATTATTTTTGGAACTTTGATAGGCCGTAGAATTGGGCAAATGGATGGGTTTCAATACATGGAATACATTGCTCCAGGCTTAATTATGATGTCAGTGATTACCAATTCTTATGGCAATGTGGTGGGCAGTTTCTTTAATGCAAAAATACAAAGGCACATCGAAGAAATGTTGGTTTCTCCCATGAGCGAAATTTCAATTGTAACTGGTTATTTAGCAGGTGGAATCATTCGAGGGATTTTTGTTGCTGCCGTGGTTTCACTGATTGCCCTTTTCTTCACCCAGTTAAACATTCAACATCCTGTCCTGGCTATTCTTGTGATTGTAATGACTGCTGGGGTATTTTCATTAGCAGGATTGTTAAATGCTATCTTTGCTAAAAAATTTGATGATATTGCAGTCATACCTTCGTTTGTTTTGGCACCATTAACCTATTTGGGAGGTGTTTTTTATACGATTACATTGCTGCCAGATTTTTGGCAAAAAGTGTCTTATTTTAATCCAATACTTTATATGGTTAATGCCATGAGATTCAGCGTTTTGGGTAAGTCAGATATCGATATCTTTACTGGTATTCTCGTTATTCTAGCGTTTTTTATAATGCTGTTATGCACCGCAATTTACCTTCTCAAAAAAGGAGTTGGGATCAGGGAGTAAATTCTAAACAAATAAGAAAAGCGCGACAGGTCAGCAGTCACATTTCCCTTTGTACGATGATCATGGCTAGGTGCCTTAGCCCATCAGCGGCTTTACCGAATGGCTCTAATAATCCAAGTCCCGTTGTTAGCAACTCGTTGATCCTTTGTTTGGATGCTTCCAGTCCAAACAGACTTGGATAGGTTGCCTTGACTTTTTTCCCATCAGATCCTGCAGGTTTACCTATGGTTTTTGTATGGCCCTCGACATCCAAAATGTCATCTTTTATTTGGAAGGCCAAGCCAATGGCATCAATGAAGCGTTCCAGTAATTGACGTTTTTCTAAACTAACCGAGGGTGCAACACAAACCGCTGAAAGCACACAGGCACGCAGCAGTTTTCCAGTTTTTAGTCGATACAGATGTTCCAGTTCGCTTTGATCCAATGCTTGCCCTTCAGCTGCTAAGTCAAGTGCTTGACCACCGCTCATGCCATTCGTGCCTGCAGCTTGTGCAAGAAGGGATATAAGAGTCGCTGGAACGTTGTTTTGGTTAGGATAAACAGCATCTACCGCCAAAATATGAAATGCCAATGACTGCAGTGCATCTGCTGCCAATATTGCTGTTGCCTC